>Ga0315268_10003543_pt1 | contig 17196 bp, 13 predicted proteins | sample C1_top_MG_FD_204535 | JGI IMG/M metagenome (GOLD analysis project Ga0315268, IMG submission 204535) | Sediment microbial communities from Yellowstone Lake, YNP, Wyoming, USA - C1_top | ecosystem: Environmental > Aquatic > Freshwater > Lake > Sediment | place: USA: Wyoming | collected 2017-08-01
GACCCAAGATTTCTACTGTAGCGCAGCTGTCAGTAGTAAGCAGGAGGAATTTTTGTCGTTTCAGCTTCAATTGTGCCACTGGTTTAGTGGCGCAAGGATGACGGCTGAGTGTCTAAAGTTGAGTTAGGATAACCGCTCCGGCAATAAATTTGTTCCACCGCGTTATTTCCAGAGACTAGATTTTCAGGCGGTCAGCCTCGCAGCGTCCGTGCAGCGCGGTAATCTCGTACAGCTTTTCTGCTTGTTGCGCTTCCAGCTGATCCCAGCCAAATCGCCATTCCCAATTTCCCCCCGAACTGCCCGGCAGATTCATGCGGTGTTCGCTACCCAGACCGAGCACATCCTGCATTGTATAGATGGCAATATCCGCAACCGACTGTGACGCCGCGTGGATCAAATCCCAGTTGATTTCCTTGCCGTCCGTGCGCAGGTATTTGCCGGCAAAGGTACGCTCGTGTTCGGATGCCGAATTGAACCAGCCAATTGTAGTGTCATTGTCGTGTGTGCCGACATAAACAACCATGTTGTTGATGAAATTATGCGGCAGGTAGGGATTGTCGGTATTGCCGCCAAAGGCGAATTGCAGCACACGCATGCCGGGCAACTCAAATTTTTTCAGCAACGCCACCACATCCGGTGTAATCACACCGAGGTCTTCCGCGATAATGGGTAATCTGCCCAGTTTGTTACGAATGGCATTGAACAGTTTTTCTCCGGGACCCGGCATCCATCTGCCCTTGATTGCGTTAGGCTCCGAGGCCTGAATTTCCCAATATCCGGCAAAGCCGCGAAAATGGTCGATGCGCACGATATCAAACATCTCGATAGTCTTGCGTATGCGCTCGATCCACCATGCGTAGTTTTCCAGCTCATGCGCCGCCCAGCGAAACAGCGGATTACCCCAGCGTTGCCCGGTTTCGCTGAAATAATCGGGCGGCACACCGGCGACAACCGTAGCCTGGTTATCTTCACCCAACTCGAATAACGGCTGATGCGACCATACGTCCGCGCTCTGATAGGCGACAAAGATGGGCATGTCACCGATAATGCGAATGCCACGGGCATTGGCATATCGTTTCAATTTTCGCCATTGCCGAAAGAAGCACCACTGGCAAAACCGCCAGAACCCGATCTCGTCCGCCTGTTCGATGCTGACCTGCAACAGTGCCGCTGCGTCGCGGTGCGCAAATGCCGGTGGCCATCGTCCCCAGTCTTGCCAGTTAAATTTTTCAGCCAGCGCCATGAAGAGCGCATAGTTTTCCAGCCAGGATTGCTCGGCTGTGCAAAACGTTTCAAATTCGGTGATGTGATGATGCTGCCGGTCCGAAAAGAAACGGTTTGCAGCGAGGCGCAATTTTGTCATGCGGTATTGATGAACGAGACTGAAATCCACTTTATGCGGATTAAAATCTGCAAGTGGAATCAGATCACCCTCAGCAAGCCAGCCAAACTCGCTCAATTCGTTCAGGTCTATCAACAGAAGATTGCCCGAAAATGCCGAGCAGCTCATATAGGGGGAGTTGCCGGGGCCAGTACCACCCAACGGCAGAATCTGCCACATTTTCTGGCCGGCTGTGACAAGCCAGTCTACAAAATGATAAGCAGCCGCACCAAAATCTCCCGAGCCGTATGGCCCAGGCAATGAGGTTGGATGGAGCAAGATGCCGCTATTGCGCGGGAAACGCATGTCTTCACCTTTAGGATTGAGAAAACTGCAATTATAGTAAAAGGTGATACGACTGGCTCATCAGGAGCCGCGTCGCATGGTGCCGCCAACCTCAACCAGCCCCCCGCCCTGGCTAATAGGTAAATTTAAATTATCCGGAATCTCAAGTTTTAACAGTCGGTATAAATGCATCAAATTATGGCGGTACAGGCGATCAAAACTCGCTACTGCATGCGAAGGGTTGTAATCGCCAAACCACCAGAACCAGTCGGAGCTTTCGCATGAAGACAGCTGTTTTTCCGCAGCCTGCTGTTCTTCCTCGCTCAGACGCCCCGCCGCCATGACCATATCATATTTTTGTTTTGCGGCACACAACAAATCCCACGCATGATTTTTGTCCGGCGAACCTATCCAGGTTGAGAAAGTGCCGTAAACCCAGCTGCCCGCGACGAGGCCCGGCAACTCGCCTTCCTTGACCAGGCCCTGTCCGCCATTCGCTTCACGCAGATTCAGATAGTCAGTATAAGTCGTGGTGCTGATAGTCTGGTGCACTTCCAGCGCCGAATACAGGTCATTCAGGAAATGGTAGCCGTTATAGGGATAATATTCCCAGGCATTCTCGCCATCCAGAATCACGCTGACCAACGGCTTTTCACCTGCGGCAGCCTGCTCCGATATTACCTGAATTTGAATAACAAAATGCAATGCCGCATCCTGGCCATTCCAGTTGGAATATTCAAAACCAATCATATCCGCGAGGCGGTCATCGCGGAAAAAGCAGTGGATGCCATCGGCAACGCTGTGCAGGCGATAAGGCCGATACAGATACTGTGATTGTTCTGTGGCAGGTAAATGCGCACGTTTTAAACTGTTGACCAGAACGCTTTCTCCACTCGCCGCCCAGCGGGTGCCCTGCTCTGCCAGCACATTCACCAGTTCGGTTGAAACCGCGCCTTCTGCCGGCCAGACGCCCTGTGGTCTTGTGCCAAAACGGGTTTGATGGCTTTCCATTGCCTGCTGTAATTGCGCCTGCACCCGAGCCCTGCCGCCGGGATAGCGCTGCGATTGCGGCAGGCTGCTATCCGGCAGGCTTTCGCGCGCGCTGTGAATATCCAGCAACAACGGCGCAAGAGGGTGAAAGTGCGGCGTGGTTGAAATTTCGATTTGCCCGCTCTCCGCCAATTTTCGATAGCGCGGAATAATCCCGCTCACCGAACGTCCAATCAAATCAAACAGCTCCTTGCGGTCATTGAGCGTAAAGTTTTCGTCCTTGCTCATCAGGCTTATAACGAGCTCATGCTCGCGACGCACGCTTTCGCCACACCAGGCCAGGTGATACCAGGTCAGCAGATCGGCCAGATATTGCCCGGACAAATAGGAGAGTGCCACGTTTCCGCCAGGCTCCAGCATCTTGAACAGATCGGACAGTCGCTTGTAAAAAGGATACGGCGCAACCATCTTGTTGTGGTTGCTGCGGAAACAACTATCGATAATCAGATCACGCTCAGCGTCGCTCACATCATTGAGATTTTCGCGTATGAGCAGGCGTAACAGCGGATCGCGAATATTGCCGGTAGCAAATTGCTGCTGGTAATCCTCAAGCTGATCCAGCAATACCGGTACAAAATTTACCACCGCTTTAATTTTGGGGTGCTGTTCCAGGTGGTACGCCATATCGGTGTAGTCTTTTATAGCGTGCAGATACACCCACGGCAACAGAAAATCGCCGCTGGCATAATCGCGATAATCCGGCTGATGCATGTGCCAGAGGAAAACAAGATCGACAGGTTTGGTCATTCTGGAACCTCTAAAAATTTTCTCTTCATTCAAACAGATGGCTTACTGAAACAATAATCGCTGACATTCATTCCACTTCATTTGACACGGTTTTATTTGATTGATATTTGCGGCTCAACGTATGCGATGCACTTTCTGCCCCAGCATATCAGGAGTAACGAGCACGATGCCATTTTCGCTGACATAAAAACGCTTTCTGTCTTCTTCCAGATCAACGCCTATTTTCATGCCCTCCGGAATCACGCACCGCTTGTCTATCACAGCGCGTTTTATCACAACATTACGCCCCACCTCAACGCTGGGTAACAATACCGAATCATCCACGGTGGAATAGCTATGCACAATAACATTGGAAAAAAGCAAAGAATTATGCAGCGATGCACCACTGATAATACACCCCCCGGAAACCAGCGAATCTACCGCCATGCCACGGCGTTGATCATCATTAAAAACAAATTTGGCCGGAGGCAATTGTTCCTGAAAAGTCCAGATGGGCCAATCCTTGTCATACATATTGAGATCGGGTATGACCTTGGTGAGCTCCATGTTCGCTTCCCAATAGGCATCCACCGTTCCCACATCGCGCCAGTATGGCACGCCTCCATCAAGCTTGACGCAACTCTTATTAAAATTTTGCCCAAACACGCGATATTTTGCTGCAATCAAATGCGGAATAATGTCTTTGCCGAAATCATGACTTGAACGCGGGTCATCCACATCACGCAGCAATTGCTCATAAAGGAATTGCGCATTGAAAACATATATACCCATACTAGCCAGCGCTTTGTCCGGGTTACCCACAAGCGGTTTGGGGTGCTTGGGTTTCTCGTCGAATGCTACGACCCTGCCTTCCTGATCAATGTCCATCACCCCGAATGAACTGGCATCAGCCAAAGGCACTTCGATACAGGCAACCGTCATGTCGGCCTGTTTTCCAACATGGAATGCAATCAATTCGCCGTAGTCCATTTTATAGACGTGGTCACCCGCCAGTATCAGCACATAATCGGGATTGGTCTCGCGCAGGATATCCATATTCTGGAATACCGCATCCGCGGTCCCCTGATACCACTTGTCCTCAACGCGCTGCTGTGCCGGCAATACATCTACAAACTCGCCAAACTGGCCGTTCAAAAACTGCCAGCCGCGCTGGATATGCTGAATCAGACTATGTGATTTGTATTGGGTCGCCACACCCAGGCGGCGAATACCGGAATTAACACAATTCGACATCACAAAATCAATAATACGAAACTTGCCGGCAATCGGCACCGCGGGCTTGGCACGCCAGTCTGTCAATTGATGCAAACGACTGCCACGTCCGCCTGCCAAAATCATGGCATAGGTATTTTTTGTCATCTGGCTTACAAATCTGACTTTTTCTTGTTGCCTCATAACTCTCCCCTTCAAATATTTATCTGTATAGTTGATTGCATTCTATCAACAATATGGCTTAGCTTATGGTTATAATCAAGCCATTATGGAAAAAAAATCAAGCACAAAATCATCCGGCAAAAATTCAGACCTTCGTGCCGATGCGCTTTTTAACGGCCGCCTGGATGATCCTTTCTCTTATCTCGGCGTGCATCTTGAAGCCGGAGTTCATGTCATACGCGTGTTCCAGCCGCACGCCAGCGAAGTCTGGCTTGAAACAGCGCGGGGTAAAGATGCCTTGCAACGAGTGCATGTAAATGGCTTGTTTGAATGGCGTGGCACCGATGCTCCTCCGCGTCACTACCGTTTGTTGATACTCGAAGAGGGTGATGAACGCGCAGTGCATGATTGTTATACTTTTCAACGACAAATTTCCAGCTTTGACCTGCACCTGTTCAATGAAGGAAATTTACACCAGGGTTATCATGTGCTGGGCTCGCACGGCACGCAACAGGACAGCGTCCAGGGCATACGTTTCGCAGTATGGGCCCCCAATGCCAGGCGTGTCAGCGTGGTGGGCGATTTCAATCGATGGGACGGGCGCATACATTTGATGGCTGCGCATGGTTCCAGCGGCGTCTGGGAATTATTCATTCCCGGCCTCCCGCAGGGCACGCTATACAAATTCGAAATTTTTAATGCAAAAGGCGAGTTGCTGGTTAAGACAGACCCCTATGCCAACGCGTTCGAGCTGCGTCCCAACACTGCCGGACTGGCAGGAGTAAACATTACTCACGACTGGCAAGATGAACTCTGGCTGGAACAGCGCAATCGCTGGGACTGGTTGCATCAGCCTCTCAGTATTTACGAAATCCATGCCGGCTCCTGGAAGCGTCATCCGGACGGACGCTTCTACAGTTATCGCGAACTTGCCGAAAACCTTGTTCCTTACCTGCTGGACATGAATTTCACCCACGTTGAACTGATGCCTGTTTCAGAACATCCGCTGGATGAATCGTGGGGATACCAGACTACCGGCTATTTTGCCGCAAGCAGCCGTTTCGGCTCGCCCGACGACCTGTGCTTTTTCGTTGACAGTTGTCATCAGGCCGGCATCGGCGTGTTGCTGGACTGGGTACCCGCACATTTTCCGCAGGATAGTTTCGCGCTTGCACGCTTTGACGGAACTTCCCTGTATGAACACGAAGATCCGCGCCTCGGATTTCACCAGGACTGGGGCACGCACATCTTCAACTATGGGCGCAATGAAGTAAAAAGTTTTCTGCTTTCCAGCGCGCATTACTGGCTGTCGCAATTCCATTTCGACGGCTTGCGCGTCGACGCTGTCGCATCGATGCTGTACCTTGATTACTCGCGCAAGGAGGGCGAATGGCTACCGAATAAATTCGGTGGCCGGGAAAACCTGGAGGCAATTGAGTTTCTGCGCGAGCTGAACATCATGGTGCACAAGATATTTCCCGGAGCCTTGACGCTGGCCGAGGAATCCACTTCATGGCCCGGCGTATCACGCCCGGTTTATCTGGGTGGTCTGGGATTTTCGATGAAATGGAATATGGGCTGGATGAACGACACCCTGAGTTTCATGCGCAACGATCCCGTTCATCGCCGCTATGAGCTGAACCAGCTTACCTTCAGCCAGCTTTATGCCTACACCGAGAACTTCATGCTGCCGTTTTCACACGATGAAGTGGTGCATGGAAAAGGCTCGCTGCTGAGCAAAATGCCGGGGGATGCATGGCAAAAATTTGCCAACTTGCGCCTGTTGCTGACTTACCAGATGACCAGCCCCGGCAAAAAATTGAACTTCATGGGAAACGAGTTCGGCCAGGGGCGTGAATGGCAATCAAGCTGGGAACTGGATTGGTGGCAACTGGAGATAGAACAGCATCGCAGTATTCAGCGCGCCCTGCGCGACCTCAACCGCATCTACCGCGAATTGCCCGCGCTGCATCAGCAAGACTTTGACTCTTCAGGATTTTCATGGCTGGACTGCCATGATGCAGAACGCACTCTGCTGTCCTTCCTGCGTCGTGGCAGCAATGGCGAAATCGTCGTCGTCGCACTCAATTTCACTCCCGTGCCGCGCAATCGTTACCGCATCGGCCTGCCTTACGACTGTGGCTACCGCGAAATTTTCAACAGCGATTCAGCTTTTTACGGCGGCAGCAACCTGGGCAATGGCAGCGGGATTCATGCACAACCAATCCCGTGGATGGGACAGCAATTTTCCGCCGAAATTGAACTGCCGCCGCTGGCGGGGATTATTCTGGCTCCTATATAAAACGCGAAATAGCACAGAATTTTACAAAGCAATATTGTCGTGCCAGCCTGATCATTTCGTCAATTCACGTGACACGTATATTCCCGAACTGCCACGAGTCGTCCCGGTCCAACTCCTCGCTGAAAGGCCCATATCGGCGGCGCTGATAAAGCGCAGATCATAATCGTAATTTCGTGCCAGGTTATTGACCCATCGCTCCAGCGCGGCGGACAAGCCCGCATAACCGCCACCGACCACGCATACATCTGCCGTGCTACTGCCCCCGCCAAAGGCAGATCAAAGATCAGACACGTTCAATATGGTTTGTCGCCCACCCAGTTACCCGCGGGCTGATACTGGCACACCCATATCTGTTGCCGGGTGTCCTCGCATACTGCCATCGCACAGCCCACTTTCCGAGTAGCGCGCCAGACTACCTGCGTGTAGTGGCCGCACATTTTGCCCGCTGCGCAGCTATTGCTACTGTAGTTGTAATCCGACTTCTCGCTGCCCCAGCTGTCCACCACTTTTTGCGGGGTCACTCTTTGCAGCTCCAGACGTCCGTCTGACCATTTCATCGCACTGGCCCAGAAAAGATTTTCTCCGTAGCGGCCTTTGGGTTCGCTGTGGCGCATCCTGCAATGGTTGCCTTGCTTCAGCGTATCCGCCCAGGCTTGGGCAGACGCCGCCAATTGCGGCGAATAACTTAGCTTCTCTTTCACACCTACCTGGGCACGCCAGGTGTTATGCGCTGTAACAAAAGCAGCGCTATCCAAATCGGCGGCAAATGCCTGGGAAGTGAACAGTATTGCTGCAAGAAAGAGTGAATTGTTTGTGTGTCTCATTGTTAAGCAAGCCCTGTAAAAAATAACTGTAACATATCGCCGTCTCGCGCAGGCGTGCGAGGGAATGCATGAAAGGAACAACAATCCTACGAAAGTGAATTACAAGATTAGTTCTGTCACTGCGTACATTATATCCAGCGCATTTTTGTACGCGACGGCAAGATTGAACAGCGCTCCCAAAACACCGCTTTTGCAATATCGGTTTCCCAAAATATTTCTGCCATGTTGCGCCACGACACCGGGCGACAAGTTTTATTAATATAAATCAAATACATATAAATATAAAATATTTACCTGAAACCGACTCAAGAAATAACCGTAGAATTTTTAAGGGTGCCCACAAAACAAATGTACGGCATAATTAGCCCGCTTTTGGCTGCAGGCGACCGCAGCCAAGCCCGGAATTATTAATGCAATAACTTGTATTTAAACAATATTCAACATATTCATGGCAAAAAATACTTACGACGAATCCAGTTTTAAAGTCCTGCGCGGACTCGAACCGGTGCGCCAACGCCCGGGGATGTATACCAATCTGGAGTCACCCAACCACCTTATCGCCGAGGTCGTCGATAACGCCTGCGATGAGGCATTGGGCGGCTACGCAAAACATATTTATGTCACCGCACATACCGATGGCTCGGTGTCCGTGCTGGACGACGGCCGCGGTATCCCCACCGGCATTCATCCTGAAGAAAAAGTGTCAGTTGTTGAAGTGGCCTTTACCGTGCTGCATTCAGGCGGCAAGTTTGACAAGGATACTGCGGGCGGCGCGTATAAATTTGCCGGTGGTCTGCACGGCGTGGGCGTGGCGGTCACCAACGCGCTTTCCAACAAGGTTGAAGTCACAGTGTATCGCGATGGCAGCGAATATTTCCTGCGCTTTATTAAGGGTGTGGCCGAAGAAAAACTCAAACGCGTAGGCGGTTGCCCCAAGAATCAGACCGGCACCATGGTGCGCGCGTGGCCCAACCCCAAATATTTCGACGTACCCAATGTCATTCTGCCGCAGTTGGAGCGCTCGTTAAGATCAAAGGCAGTGCTGCTGCCCGGTGTCAGCGTCACGCTGCATTATGAAAAGAGCGGTGAAACCCGCAGCTGGTCTTATCCAGAAGGCCTGCGCGGTTACCTGACCGAAGCGCTGACCAATGAAGAACTGGCTGTGCCGATCTTTGCGCAGGAAAAATTTGTCCCGGCAGGCGGCGGCGACAGCGGCTTCTCCGAAGGCGAAGGCGCAGCCTGGGCCATCGTATGGTCGGTCGATGGCCTGGTGATGCGCGAGTCCTACGTCAACCTCATTCCCACCTTGAATGGCGGCACGCACGATTCCGGCCTGCGCGACGGCGTGTTCAATGCCGTGAAGAATTTCGCCGAACTGCACGGCCTGCTGCCCAAGGGCGTAAAGCTGGTGCCGGAAGACGTATTCTCACGCGCCAGCTATGTGCTCTCGGCCAAGATCCTCGACCCGCAATTCCAGGGCCAGACCAAAGACAAACTGGTATCGCGCGATGCGCTGCGCCTGGTATCGCTAATGTTGAAAGACCCGCTCGACCTGTGGCTGAACGAGCATGTAGATTACGGCAAGCGCATCACCGAGCTGGCGATCCAGCAGGCGCAAAGCCGCATGCGCTCGGCGCAAAAAGTGGAGAAGAAAAAAGGCTCTTCCGTTGCCGTGCTGCCGGGCAAACTCACAGACTGCAGCTCCAGCGACCCCAACCGCACCGAGCTGTTTCTGGTGGAAGGTGACTCCGCCGGCGGCTCCGCCAAACAGGGCCGCAACAAGGAATTCCAGGCTGTACTGCCGTTGCGCGGCAAGGTGCTCAACACCTTTGAGGTGGAAAAAGACCGATTATTTGCGAACAACGAAATTCACGATATCTCGGTTGCAATCGGCGTAGATCCGCACGAGCCGACTGAAAATGCCGACCTCTCCAACATGCGCTACAACGGCATCTACATCATGGCCGACGCGGACGTGGACGGTGCGCACATTTCGACCCTGTTGCTCACCCTGTTCTTCCGCCATTTCTATCAGGTAATCAAAGCCGGCAAAATCTATCTGGCGCAACCGCCGCTGTTCCGCGTCGACGTGCCCGCCAGCGGCAAAAAGCCCATCCGCAAACTCTATGCACTGAACGAAGGCGAGCTGCTGGGCATTGAAGACCGTCTGCGCCAGGAAAAAGTGCGGGAAGGCAGCTGGTCGATCTCGCGCTTTAAAGGCCTGGGCGAAATGAATGCCGAGCAACTGTGGGACACCACCCTCAACCCCGACACCCGCCGTGCCCTGCGCGTCAGTGTGGCAGACCTGCCCCTTGCGAAAAACATGGACATGTTCAGAATGCTGATGGGCAAACATGAAGCCTCCACCAGAAAGGCGTGGCTGGAATATCATGGCAATGAAGTACAGGGCGATGTATAAGAATAGCCTTAAATCAATGGTAACACTTGTCACCTAGTGTCGTGTCATGCATCGAATGTCGGATACATGGCTTAATTATAACAATATGATTTTATTTGTAATTATTGCTATTGATTGGCAACGCACATGCGACAAATCATGCGTGACGAGACACTAGGAGGATAGAGCATGAATATTCGTGTGGAAGAATTCATAGATCAGGCCAGAAGCATGACCCAGGAGGAGCGAATTACTGCGCTCGATGCTCTACAGGAACTCGTCGTTCCGCCTAACGCAGCATGGCAAGAAAAATGGGCCAAAGAGTCTTCTGACAGAGTGGCAGCTTACGAGCGTGGAGAAATAGAGGCAGAAGATTTTGACATTGTAATGGAACGACTACGTAAGGGGTTCCTTAACAAATGAAAGTGCGCCAGCTAAAGGTCGCGAGTGAAGAGTTAAGCGAGGCATTAACTTGGTATCGGGATCGCAGCCCGCAAGTAGCTGAAGAATTATGGTTACGCATTCAAAATGCGCGACGATCAATTCTTTATATCCATTAGCATCACCCCTGATTGAACGCAGGGTACGCCGTTTTATTTTGTCAGGTTTCCCCTATGACATGGTTTATGTTGTACTCGATAACGAAATAGTAATCGTGGCATACGCACATCACAGCAGGCAACCACTTTATTGGAAATCACGATTACAAAAATAAAACGAAAATAGAATAGTATTAACACCACTAGAATAGAACTGAAAACCATGAGCAAAGATTTTACAAAAGATGGCCAACCTATCCTCTTTCCTGAAGACGACGACACAAGCGTGGTTGAGGCAGAAGTAGAAACAGACGCAGGCGTCTCGGGCGGTGGCCCGCGCCAGTTTGCCGCCCTGCCCCCGCTGCCCGATGGCGACGAAGTGCCAATTGCAATGTACGCAGAGCGCGCCTATCTGGAATATGCGATCTCTGTCGTTAAAGGCCGCGCGCTGCCCGATGTGTGCGACGGCCAAAAGCCGGTGCAGCGCCGTATTCTTTTTGCGATGCGCCAGATGGGGCTTTCCAGCACCAGCAAGCATGTGAAATCCGCGCGTGTGGTGGGTGATGTGCTGGGTAAGTATCACCCGCACGGCGACTCTTCCGCATATGAAGCAATGGTGCGGCTGGCGCAGGGTTTCTCGATGCGCTACCCGCTGGTGGATGGCCAGGGCAACTTCGGCACGCGCGACGGCGACAATGCTGCGGCGATGCGCTACACCGAAACACGTTTAACCCCGCTGGCTGAACTGCTGCTGTCGGAAATCGACATGGGCACGGTGGACTTTGTGCCCAACTACGACGGCGCCTTCCAGGAACCCTCGATGCTTCCCGCGCGTTTGCCGATGGTGCTGCTGAACGGCGCCTCCGGTATTGCGGTGGGTATGGCGACGGAAATTCCGTCGCACAATTTAAAAGAAGTGGCAGATGCTGTGGTGCAACTGGTGCGCGACCCGGAGCTTAAAGACAAAGCCCTGCTCGACTGTATCAAGGGTCCGGACTTCCCCTCCGGCGGACAAATTATTTCTTCGAAACAAGATCTCCGTGACAGCTATTCAAGCGGTCGCGGCTCGATCAAAATGCGCGCGCGCTGGAATGTTGAAGAACTCGCCCGCAGCCAGTGGCAGGTAGTCGTATACGAATTGCCGCACGGCATTTCCACCAAAAAAGTGCTGGAAGAAATCGACGAGCTCACCAACCCCAAGGTCAAAGCCAACAAAAAAAGCCTGAGTGCCGACCAGACCGCCAACAAACAAATACTGCTGAGTGTGCTGGATGCCGTCACCGACGAATCCGACAAATCGCAGGCCGTGCGTCTGGTGTTCCAGCCCAAGTCCTCGCGCCTGGCGGAAGACGACCTGATGAACGTGCTGCTGGCGCACACCAGCCTCGAATCTTCCACCCCGCTCAACCTCACGATGATCGGCCTCGACGGCCGCCCGCAGCAAAAATCGCTACCGATGATCTTGCGCGAATGGGTCGAGTTCCGCCTCGCCACCGTGCGCCGCCGCACCTCACACCGCCTCGATCAGGTCAACGACCGCCTGCATATTCTGGCCGGTCGCATGGTGGTGTTCCTCAATCTCGATGAAGTGATCAAACTCATCCGCGAATCGGACGACCCCAAAGCCGCGCTTATAGCACGCTTCGAACTTTCCGACCGTCAGGCCGAAGATATTCTGGAAATCCGTCTGCGCCAGTTGGCGCGCATGGAAGGCATCCGCATCGAAAAAGAAATCAAGAATCTGGAAAAAGAACGCAAAGAACTATCCAGATTATTGGCCAAAGATTCAGCCCTGCGCGAGCAAGTGGCCATTGAAATTGATGCCGATGCCGCCGCCTTTGGCGACACCAGACGCACGCTGATCAAGGAGTCGCAACGCGTGTCATTGGTCGCCCCGGTACTGGATGACCCCATCACCATCATTATCTCGAAAAAATTCTGGGCGCGTAGCCGCCAGGGCCACGAGCTGGATCTGAGCAACCTCGCCTTCAAGGATGGCGATGGCCTGCTGGCGAAAATCGAATGCCGCACCACCGACAACCTCATCGTCATCTGCGACAATGGCCGTGTGTGCAGCGTAGCCACCACGCAAGTGCCCAGCGGCAAGGGTGATGGCGTGCCGCTCACCACGCTGATCGAGGTCGCCAGCGGCGCAAAGATCGTGCACGTGCTGTGCTACAAGCCTGAACAAGCCCTGCTCATCGCCACCAGCGCAGGCTACGGCTTCACCTGCACCGCAGCCGACATGATAGGCCGCACCAAGGCCGGCAAACAGTTCATCACCGTGGAGCAGGAAACCATCCTCGCACCTGTCCCCTACACCCCCAGTGCACACGCCATCATCGCCTCGGTCACAGCGACGGGCAGATTGCTGGTGTTCCTGCTGGCAGATATGAAGCACCTCTCCGGTGGAGGCAAAGGCGTCATCATCATGGGCTTGGCCGAAGGCGACAGCCTCGCCGCTACCAAAATCATCAACCAGCCGGAGCTGAAAGTGATTGGCATGGTTGGATCCAAGGAGCAGCAGGTTAAGCTCAGCGGCAATGGGCTGCAGGAGTATTTTGGAGCCAGAGCTAGAGGTGGAAAGAACTTGCCGATGAAGATGAAGCCAGTGCGGATTGAGTAAACAAAACTTATCCCCTCTCCCCGCCTGCGGGGAGAGGGTTAGGATGGTGGGCAAGTGTAAATTACTTTGCGCTTTTGGTACTTTCAGCTAGCACGCTACACCAAGAGGATTGTTGTACAATCACCGCCTGAAATGGGTGGATATTGAAGGAGGCAACATGCAATTCACAGCGGTTCTCACTCACGCAGAAGAAGGCGGGTACATTGCATTGAGTCCCGAAACGGGAACAACAACCCAAGGCGAAACGATTGACGAAGCCTTGAGCAACTTGCAAGAAGCAACGGCACTTTACTTGGAGGAATTTCCTCACGTCACCTCGGATCATCCATGGGTAACTACCTTCGAACTGCCCGTCCATGCCTAAACTTCCCCAAGTTTTCCGGCGCGCAAGCAGTCAAGGCGTTGGAACGGCTCAGATTTGTAGCATCAAGCCCAATACCTGAACCAGGGTCCATGCCGTGGATCGAATTTGCATCCACAATTCCAGCACAATTCTTTTCTGTTGCCACAGATTCACAAATAATCTGGACACACAATCCTGATTACGGCGAAAATACACCCCTTAACCCTCAGGAAAACACCATGACACTCGCAGACCTCAACCAGCGCTTCGGCATCAGCAACCACCTAAAGTTCAGTGAAATCTCCGGCGGCTTGATTACGGCAGAAATCAACAATGCGCACGCCAGCGCCAGCATCGCGCTGCAAGGTGCACATTTAATGACGTTCCAGCCACACGGCCAGGAACCTGTTATCCGGCTATCCAAACATGCCAAATTTGCCAGCGGCAAATCCATCCGCGGCGGCGTACCCATCTGCTGGCCCTGGTTCGGCCCGCATGCGACCGACGCCAAACTGCCGGGTCACGGCTATGCGCGCACTGTGATGTGGGAAGTGCTGCAGACAAGAGCCCTGTCTGATGGCGCAACTTTCATCAGCTTCGGCCTGATTGAAACCGACGCAACCCGTGCGCAATGGCCGCACCCGTCCAGCGTAAAAATTGAAATGACGATAGGCAAAAGCCTGCGCGTGGAACTCGTGACGCACAACAACGGCAACCAGGCATTCACTCTGGGCGAGGCACTGCACACCTACTTCCACATCGGCGATGTGGCGCAAATGACCATCCGCGGTCTGGAAGGCTGCGACTATCTGGACAAGGTGGGCGAACCCGCGCGCAGAACCCAGAAAAACGGCATTGTGATAGAAAGTGAAGTGGACCGCGTCTATGTCGACACCACTGCCGATTGCGTTATTGAAGACAGCGGCCTGAAGCGTGCCATTCGCATCGCCAAGCAAGGCAGCCGTTCCACCGTAATATGGAACCCGTGGGCGGAAAAAGCCGACAAGATGGGTGATTTTGGCGCCGAAGGTTACCGTGGCATGGTGTGCGTGGAAAGCGCCAACGCCTTCGATAATTTGGTAACCGTTAAATCTGGCGAGACGCACCGTCTGTCAGTCGTATACAGCCTTGAAGCGCTAAAATAAAAAATATCGTGAAACGCAAATTTTTCTTGTTTGCGTTATTTGCCTTCTTGTCAGGCTGTACAACTGCATTCGAAATTGGAGAAGCACTCAATCGGGCAACAAGCAATATTGCAAACAACCCGAAAGTTCTTTGGGACACTGCTGAACCCGCTTCTGCACCGGCAGCAACTGTGACCCCTGAACCAAATGTAGCGCCCAAGCAAGAATCAAAATAACGCAATCCATTCCCCGTAAAAAAGCCGCATAACGCGGCTTTTTTACATTGCATCAACAACTTATCTTTTATGCCAATACGCGTTTCTTGAATTCGTTGGTGCGTGTATCGATTTCAATCTTGTCGCCGATATCGATAAATGCCGCAACGGGCAATTCAAAACCTGTGCTGATCTTGGCCGGCTTCATTACCTTGCCGGAAGTATCTCCACGTACCGCAGGCTCGGTATAAATGACTTCGCGCACAATGGTATTTTCCAATTCAACAGAGATGGCCTTGTCGTTATAGAACACCACTTCACAGGTCATGCCGTCTTCGATGTAGTTGATCGCATCGCCGAGATTGTCTTTTTCCACTTCATACTGGTTGAAGTCAGTATCCATAAACACATACATTGGATCAGCAAAGTAGGAATAGGTACATTCCTTGCGCTCCAGCATCACTTGCTCGAACTTGTCGTCCGCCTTGAAAATGTTTTCACTGGGCGCGTCTGTCAGCAAGTTCTTGAATTTCATTTTAACTACGGAGCCACTGCGACCGGAACGGCTATATTCGGCTTTCTGGATGACCAAAGGTGCTTCACCAACCATCACAACATTACCTGCACGGAGTTCTTGAGCGATTTTCATCTGTATTCTGCCTAATGCTAAATTTCGAAAGGGGCGATTTTACCAACTTTGCGCGAAAAATCCAGTAAATTCAATGCAAGATTATTATCTGATAATTTTTTCGCCCAAACGTTGGCATGCTGCCGTAGCATAGACTGGTTTTTCCGGAAATCGTTCCATACTTGTCCAAAGCCCGCCACGCCCGGCTGAATGCCTTCTTCCCCGGCATTCCACGCATTCCACAAGGCACTCAAGGCGCGTGCGCTATCCGGCTCCAGTCCCGTGCAATACAAATCCAGCAGGGCGCGCAATTTTTTAATATGCACGCCGTCGTGTTGCGGGTAGATATGCCAAATAAAAGGCTTGCCCGCCCACTGCGCACGAACACAGGAGTCCTCGCCGCGCACAAAGTTGCAGTCGCAGGCCCACAACAATTCGTCGTAGCGCTCCTGCTCGACAAATGGCAGCACCTGCACACGCAGCCTGCCGCTCTGCAGCACCTCTCCGGCAACAAGCCGTTGCCGCCCAAAGAAGCCGGCCACTTGCGGCAATACCCGCCCTTCCGGAACCAGGCAGGTCAGCGGCTGCCCAGCCGCTGACCAGGCGGCAAGCAAACCCTGCACAGCCGGATTTTCATAGCTGAATAGCGACACCCGCATTTCCCCGCTTTGACGGGCTGGCACAGCCAACTCACGCCAGTATCTTTCCTGCGCAGCCGGATCGGCCAGAAATGCATCGCGCCGTGCCAGTAGATCGCTCTCCAGCAACAACCCGCCCGTATCTCTCGTGAAGCCGGGAAAGAAAAAATATTTGATCAGCGGCAAACTCGGATGAGGGGATGGCAGACCGTGGCAGCCAGCCACCCAGTCCTCGGCACTGAGGTACTCCAGATTCAGCCACACCGGCCTGTGCGTTTGCGCTGCCATGGCCAGCACATAGCGTTCGGGCAGCTCGCACGCAAAAGCCTCGATCACCAGATGGGCGGGACTCACGTCGGCAAAGGGTATGCCCCAGTGCCTGATTTCCACCCCGCGGCGCTGCTGAATTGGCTGTGTCGGAACGACATCCGGGCACAAACTGCGAAAGCTCGCCAGGTCATCCACCCACAGCCGAACCGCCAGCCCCTGCTCGTTTGCCAGTTGCCTGGCTAGGCGCCAGCACACACCAATATCGCCGTAGTTATCCACCACTGTGCAAAAAATATCGCAACTGATTATCCTGGATTGATTCATTATTATCTCAACTTTAGACACTCAGCCGTCATCCTTGCGCCACTAAACCAGTGGCACAATTGAAGCTGAAACGACAAAAATTCCTCCTGCTTACTACTGACAGCTGCGCTACAGTAGAAATCTTGGGT
>Ga0315268_10003544_pt1 | contig 17194 bp, 15 predicted proteins | sample C1_top_MG_FD_204535 | JGI IMG/M metagenome (GOLD analysis project Ga0315268, IMG submission 204535) | Sediment microbial communities from Yellowstone Lake, YNP, Wyoming, USA - C1_top | ecosystem: Environmental > Aquatic > Freshwater > Lake > Sediment | place: USA: Wyoming | collected 2017-08-01
CGGCAGGAACCCGGGGCGCGGGAGAACGCACCCGATATTGTGGGGAATCGGCTCCAGGATGATCGCCGCCACCTGCCCACGGTGGGCCTGGAGCGTGGCCTCCACTTCCTCGAGGTTGTTGAAGGCACACACCAGGGTGTTTTCCAGCGCCTCCGGCAGCATGCCCGCCGAGCCCGGGTCGAGCTTGCCGGTCTTTTCGGGCGTGCTGATGACGTTCCGAAGGACGTAGTCATGGAACCCGTGGTAGCACCCCTGGAACTTGATGACCTTCTTTCTGCCGGTGAAGGCACGGGCGACGCGCAGGGCATGGTAGGTCGCCTCGGAGCCCGAGTTGCACAGCAACACCTTCTCCGCCGAGGGAACATGCTGGTGGATTTTGCGGGCAACCTGGATTTCCAGTTCCGTCGTTCCCACGCCAGGCAACAGGCAGGACTGCAGCGCCTCGACGACTTTGCGCCGAACGCCGGGGTGGTTGTGGCCCAGCAGCGGGGGTCCGAAGGCCATCTGGTAGTCGATGTACTCGTTCCCATCCACGTCGGTCAGCAGGGCGCCTTCCGCCCGCCGGAACACGAGGTGCGGCACGACGTTCCGAACGGCACTGTTTACCCCGCCCGGAACCACTTCGCAGGCTTCCGCATAAAGCTTGTCGCTATAGAAAGTGCTGCGTTTGGCCGAGGTCATGACCCTATCCCCCTGGGCTGCCGGACCCGGCCGCGATGCCATCGCCCCTCGGGAGTTCGCGTCTCGCAGAGGCCGCAGGTCTCCAGTAGCCGGCAGCCAGTATACCCCCTCGCTCGGGAGGTTTTCAGGGCGTACGGTCCCCGCCGGGCCTTGCGCCGCCCCGCGGGACCGCTGCTGTCGCTCCCCCCTGCAAAAGCATTTGCAGATGAGTAACCACCGGGAGTAGTATTCCCTGTCATTTAGCAGATTGTCGTCGTACCTCCTCAGTGGAAGTCGCGCCAGAAGTAATACTCCGGGGCGAGCGCCCAGAAGTGGGAGATCCCATGCACGAGAGTGAAGGCAAGCTAACCCGGATCAAGCAGATGCTCGATGAGCTTAGCGCAGAGGTCAACCAGGGGAAATTCGAGGCCACAATCCTCCACGACCTGAAGTTGACCGTCGATCAGTTGCGGCTAAGCCTCTGGGCGATTATTGCGTCCCGGGGACCGGACACGCCGCAAGGGATGGGTGCGGATTTTGGTTTGGGGACGAAACTTGCAGAATTCAGGGTGAAACGCCTGCTCGACATTCTGAAGGAGCTGCAGGCAGACTTGCATGCTGGCCGAATTCCCCACTCCAATCCCGACCTGCCCTCCCTCTTGGTTGCCCTCGCCATTGCCCTCGAGGGGGCGACCAAGCTCCTGCAACCCGCGCGGCCGCAGGATTAGGGTTTTCCCAGGTCGAAGTCATCCTCCGCCAGGAAGCCGCGGGGACCCTCGCGCCTCCTTCCAAAAGCCCGGGGCTCCCGACCCAGCGCCGAGGCGTCTTATCTCTCTATGTTAGACTGCTGCCTTCTCTTTGCCGGTGGTCCGGGCCGGCCCGGATCCCGACTTCGCATCCTGGGGAAACATCGTGAAGCCCCGCCTCGCCGAATTCCTGATTTGTCCCGAATGCCGCGGGCCTCTGCGCCTCGACGTGCGAAAGCAGGAGCACGAGGAAATCGTGGAGGGGGAATTCGAGTGCCGGCAGTGTTCGCTGGGGTATCCGATTCGCGGCGGCATCCCCCGGTTCGTGCCGGGCGACGCCTACGCGGCCAGCTTCAGCTTTGAGTGGAAGCGCTGGCGAAGAACGCAGTTCGATACGGCCACCCGCCAGACCTCCGAGACCACCTTCCTCGCCTCCACGGGAATCCGCGCGGCAGATCTGCGGGGCAAACTCGTGCTGGACGCGGGCTGCGGCGCGGGGCGCTACATGGACCTTGCCGCGCAGGCGGGGGCCGAGGTCCTCGGGGTGGACCTCAGCCTGGCGATCGAGGTCGCGAAAGAGAACCTCGGCCATTACCCGAACACGCATTTTATCCAGGCGGATTTGCTCGCCCTGCCTTTACGGCCGGGAATCTTCGACGTCGCGTACAGCCTGGGAGTGCTTCATCATACTCCCAGCACCCGCTATGGCTTCTCGCAGGTAGCCCAACGGGTGAAGCCGGGAGGCGAAGTCGCGTTGTGGGTCTATCCCCGGCGCCGGCTGACGGAAACTTTCCGTTACTTTCCCGGCCAAGTGAATGAGGTGCTGGCCCATGACGTTCGGTTCCGGGTTCCGCCGCGCGGGATGGGTCTGATGCGAAGGCTTGCGCCGCTCCTCGATGGAATCATGGAAACCTCCAGTCGGGTGGAGCGATTCTTCACCACGCGCTTGCCGGCGCGGTGGCTCTACGCGCTCTGCCATGTGGCGATCCCTTTGTACTACCTGTACCGTATTCCGCTTTTCTATCCGCTCCGGCTGGTGACCAAAATCGCCATGGACCCTGACCCGGAGTGGCGCGCGCTCGATACCTTTGACTGGTACTCCACGAAATACCAGTGGAAACATACCTACGAAGAAGTCCGAGCATGGTTTGCGGAATCCCGCTTGGAGGACATCGCGCTGCTGCCGTGCCCGGTCGCCGTGCGTGGAAGAAAGGCCGCAGCGTGACGGACGCTGCTCTCGGCACCGAAGCCACGGGAGCCCGGACGTGGCCCGCGCCGGAAGCTCCGGCGCCAGATATCCCATGAGCGAATCAGCTTTCCAAAGGCTGCTCAAGACCTTCAGCCACAAGTCCCGCAGCAGGAAATTCGAGCTGCTCCTTTCGGTCTTTCAACCCCGGCCGCAAGACCGCGTCCTCGACATCGGAGCCAGCGGAGAAGTCTTCCTGCGCTACACGCTCGAGGACGTTTACCCCTTCCCGGAGCGGATTGTGGCAGGCGGGTATGACCGGCGCGAGGTCCTGAGCGCGCGGCAGTACTATCCCCTGCCCCGTTACGCGGCCTTTGACGGCTGCGCGCTGCCCTTTCCCGACAAGAGCTTCGACCTGGTCTTCTCCAACGCTGTCATCGAGCACATCCTCGGGGAGGGACGGCAAAGCCTGTTTGCCAGGGAAGTCATGCGCGTGGGAAAGAGCTGGTTCGTCACCACACCCAATTTCTGGTACCCCTTTGAAAGTCACTACCATCTTCCCTTCATCCAGTTTCTTCCCCGCCCCCTACAGCGCGAGTACAACCGCCTTTTCGGGTCCCACATCCCGAAGGGAACGGTCCAGGACCTGGCCTTGCTCTCGGCGCGGGAGTTGCGCGCGCTTTTCCCCGCCAGCCGCATCGCCAAAGTACGAGTCACCTTCTGGCCGGAGACGCTCGTGGCCTATTCCATCGAACCCGATCGCCAGCGACCCGCTGAAGACAGACGATGAGGCCCGCAGCCCCCGCCCCTCGCGGGGATCCCCGGCGCTTGACCCCCTGCCGGGCGGGTGTGAGAATGGGCGAAGAAGGATCCTGGCCTGAGGAGAAAGTCTTATGACCAGCGGGCTGCCATGGGGTCTGGCCCTCTCGAGCGGCGTCAATACTTATCTGCCGCTTTTCCTGCTGTCGCTCTTCGCGCGCTTCGGCCACGTCGTCAGGGTTTCACCGCGCTTCGAATGGCTGGTTTCGGACCAGGCGATTTTCCTTCTGGGCCTGCTCGCCCTGTGCGAGATTCTCGCGGAGAAATTCCCCGTCCTCGATAACCTGTGGGACGTGGTTCACACCCTGCTCCGCCCCTTGGCCGGGGCCGTCGCGGCCGGAGCGACGCTGACGACCAATAACGTCTTCGAGATCATCCTCGCCATGGTGATGGGAGGCACGCTGGCGGCCGCCGCGCATTCCACCAAGTCCAGCCTGCGCCTGATGAGCACTTCCAAGAGTTTCGGCGCCGCGAATCTGGCACTGAGCCTGGGCGAGGACGCCGCGGTCCTGACGGGGACCCTCCTCTCCCTCTATGCCCCCTGGGTGATGCTGGGAGTCGTCCTGCTGTTTGTGATCGTCTTCCTGCTGATTGGCCCGCGCATGATCCGGACGCTTTCCTTTGATCTTCGCATCGTGGGGGCATGGCTGGGCTGGTTGGTCAAGCGGGTCTTCCGCGTTCCTGCGGCCTCTCAATTCCAGGAAAGCCTGCTGGAACTCCCGCTGGGGGGACTTGAGAAGCTGGGCGTGCAGCTCGAACCGGGCGAAGGACTTCTGGGCGCGCTGGCGGGCTGGAAACGCTCAAACCGCGGGCCACGCAGGGCCTGGGTGTTGCTCACCTCGCAACGCCTGCTCTGGGTGGAACGGCGGCTTCTCCGCCGCCCCAGGATCCAGCCGATGGTTTACTCGGAGGTCGCCGTGGTGCGCTCGCGCAGCCTGGTTCTGTTCTCGAAGCTCGAAATCCTGAACCGCCGTAACGAAAGCATGACGCTCAGCCTGAGCCGGCCGCATACCCGATTCGGGGAGATGGCCGCCGACAAGATCCGCGAGCTCGCCGGGCTGGGGCCGGAATCCCCACGCCACACCCTCCAGGCCGTGTCCGGGCTCGCGCCGGTCCCGCGCTGAAAGAAAACCCGCCATCGGCGAACAATTCTGCGCACGGCAACGCACCGTGCCCCTCGCGGGGCTCTGTGAGGTTAGGGTGTGGAAAGTCGGAAGCCGCGCCGCAGGCTCGCCGGCTAATGTGCCGGCACGCCCGCCGAACCCATGTGGTAGTACCAGGCGATCAGGGCAACGATATACGCCAGCGATACGCCCAGGCATACGCCAAACGTCTTGCCGAAGAATTTCTCGGTCACTTGCTTTCGCCAGACCCGAGCGGCGGCGATGATGAGCCCGAGCTCGAAGAGAATCGCCAGCCCGTGGAGGGGAGTATCCATGGCCGGAACAGGTTTGCCGACGACAAAGCCCGCCACGATGGCCAGGTCGTCGAAGAAACCGCCCAGCACCATATTCAGGACAAACCACAGGACCGGCACCAGCATGCCCAGCATGTAGCTGACCCGGTCCTCGCCAAAGAAGACCATGATGGCGATAGCGACATAGATCGTGGCCTTCAGCATCTCGAAGGCGAAGAACTGCGGAATGACGAACGCGCCCGCGATGATCAGCACCGTGGTCAACGAGGCCAGCAGAAACACCCAGCGGTCGGACATGGCTCGACTCCTTAGTTGTGCGCTTGTGCTTTGACCCCTGCACGCACCGCCTTCCAAGACCCTCCCGACGGGGCAGCACGTGAGGAGCCGGAGCCGTGATTTCCAGCGGCTCCGAGAGGCTGCAACTTACCCAAATCGACCGACTACCCTTGGAGCCGGGCTAGTATAGCACACGAATCCACAACAAGCGCCAAAGGCGGTCGGGAATGAAATCGAGCGGGAGGCGGCGAGCCTTGCTTGGCTTCCCACCGGCAGCCCGCTTAAGGTAAACTGCAATGTACGCGCCTGTAGCTCAGATGGATAGAGCGGCAGCCTTCGAAGCTGATGGTCGGGGGTTCGAATCCCTCCAGGCGCGCCAGCCCCTTGATCCGAAACGCCCGCGCTCCGGCGGGAAGTCTCCGTCAGGCCCCGACTCATCTCTCCTCAGCGCCGCGCGGGGGATTGGAGACACACTCCCGCCCTCGCCGTTTCGGCGCTGAAGGGATGGTGTGAAGCTGAGTTCCTGAACAGGCAACGGCTTCGCCGCAGCGTTAGTGCTTGCCCAACCTAGCGGCCATGGTCAAAAGCAGTTTGCGGTTGTTGCTCGACATGCTCTCGAAAAGTTTGACCAACCGCTTCAGCGGCTTTGACAAGCCGGCCTGATCCGAAACTTTGGGAGCGGTAGGCCTCCCCTCGCCCTGGAACAAGAGTTGGTAGGTCTCCACTTCCAGAGCCTTCGCAAACTTCTCCAACGTCGTAAGCGAAGGTGCCGTATACCCGCCCTCAACCCGCGAGATATAGGAACGCAGAAGGCCGGAGCGCCGTTCGATGTCACCTTGAGACAATCCCTTCGATTCCCTCAAGGCCCTTATTCGTTTTCCGATGTCCATGGCGGGATTAAAGCAGAAGCCCGATGCGTTGTCAACCGACTAAGTTTGAGGCAGTGACGAATTGCTCAGATTAGTAAGATACCGTTATATGCTTGTCCGTTAGATACGCCATCGTCACCGCATGTCAAACTACGAAATATTTCACGTCCCGCAGGAGGGGTCCCCCCCTCCCCCGCGACGGCAGGGCCCCCAGTGCCGGGGGTAAGAAAGGCAGGGATTCAGCCCCCTCCGGAGGGCCTCCGCTTTTCAGCCCGAAGGGGGTCCTGACCCCTGGGACCGTTTCGTCCCGGCCTTCCGGTCCCCCCGGGCCGCCAGCCATTCAAGAATTGACAGGCTGAGCACCGACCCCACGTTTTCCGTCAGGACCGGGAGTAAGACCGCCACGTCCGAGCGCTCGACAAGTTCCCGGTCCCCGCGGTCGGTGACCGAGAATACTCTCGACCCAAGAGCTTTGAGCCGGGATGCAGCCTCGTGAACCTGCTTCCTGGCTCGACAGCGTGAGCCCGATAGAAACAGGATGGAGCCCTCCAACCCGGACTTTTTCAGGTCACGGGCGCAGCAGACGGAGATTTCCTCTCCCGACGTCCAGAGGCCCGGACGCCCTTCCAATCGGCAGGCCACTTGCAAGGCGGGCGGGTGATAGAACCCTCCACCGACAACCCGGAGCCGGTTCTGACCCTCCAGACCCGCCCAAAGGGAGCGCAGCGCGTCCGGCAACTGTGTCAGGGCCCACTCCGCGTGCCCGGGCAGTTCACCGAATTCCCGCTCAAGCGTCTCGATCTGAGGCTGCGGCGGCCGGAGCAGGCGCGCCGCAACCGTGCCCAGAAAACTCAGCGCCGCATGCTGGCAGGTGACAATGACCGCCGGGTCTGAAGACCCGGCGGTCCGTATAAGGAATATTCCATGAGCCAGTTGCGCGAGCGCACTCTGGGGGTCAGCCGTCAGCACCAGCAGGATTGCTCCCCGCGACCGCGCCAATCGAGCAAACTCCAATAGCTCTTCTGACTCCATGCGGGGGGAAATCAGGAGGAGAACAGACCGCGGCTTGAGCAGGGGCAAGGAGTAACCTGAGAAAATCGATGCCGCCCGCACCACCACCGGCCAGCCCAGCAACGACTCGAAGGCGTAGGCGGCCGTCAAGCCGGCGGGCTCCGAGGCGTCGGCGGTGACCACGTAGATCGGCCCCTCACCCCAGCGCGTCTCCCGGACAAGCGCCTGATACTCCGCCCTTCCCTTTTCCAGTGTTTCTCGCAAAGCCCGCGGGATTGCCAGAGTTTCCTGATGGAACTTCATTGAGGATGACGTGGGCAAACGGCTGACCTTCTCGGGTCCTGATGTTTCACGGCATTCTTCACGCCGCACGCGAAGGCGTGAGTATAGTTTACTGCTTGAGGTCTTTGCCAGGATTTGTCGTGCATCGGAAAACGGCGGGGTTTGACAGGGGCAACGAATCGCGCCGAGCCCGAAATCCTCAGCCGCCCGGCCCGGGCAAGGTCACCCCCGGCGAAGTTGACTTTGCTCTTCCCAGACAAACCGGTGGTATAATATCGCCCTTCGTTCAGGGATTCGGTTTGACGGTGCGAGGCGGGATGTGTGCTTGTTAACGTTAGCCCCGCTTGGGCCGTGCATAAATGTTACGTCGCGTTCAGGAATCCACAAGGAGTCCCATATGAAACGGAAGAAGGGAAAGCTCCGCGAACTCGTTGCGGCAGAGCAGAGTCTGAGCCGGCGCGACTTCCTGAAGGGCGCCGGTACTGCCGTTTCCGGCGGCCTGCTGGTCACGGGGCAGGCGGCGGGCGCGCCTCCGGGTGCCGCCCCCAAGGTTCTGGGCCCGGGAGCGGTGCCCGTCACGCTGCGGGTCAATGGTCAAACGCACAAACTCAATCTTGAGCCGCGCGTCACTTTGCTGGATGCCCTGCGAAATCGTCTGGACCTGACCGGGGCGAAGAAGGTCTGCGACCGCGCCCAGTGCGGGTCCTGCACGGTCCTCCTGGATGGCAAGCCGGTGTACGCGTGCAACGTCCTGGCGATCGAGGCGGAGGGCCACTCCATCACCACGATTGAAGGCCTCTCCACCGGAGACAAGCTCCACCCGGTCATGGCCGCCTTCGTCGAAAACGACGCGCAACAGTGCGGGTTCTGCACGCCGGGGTTCGTGGTGGCCTGCAAAGCGTTTCTGGACGGGCATCCGAACCCCACGCTCGAGGAAGTCAACAAGGGACTGGGCGGCAACCTCTGCCGCTGCGGGACGTACGTGGGCGTCCGACAAGCCGTGCTGGATGCGGCGAAGGCCATGAAGGGAGGACACGGCAATGCCTAAGTGCAAATATGACTGGCCGGGAGCCGGCGAAAGAAGTCTGATCGGCAAGCGCATCACCCGCATTGATGGTCCCGTGAAGGCGAGCGGTCGGGCGAAATACACTTACGACATCAACCAACCCGGCTTGCTGTTCGCCAAGATCCTGCGCTCCCCTTACGCTCACGCCAAGATCACCGCCCTCGATACCTCCGAGGCCGAGAAGGCGCCGGGCGTGAAAGCGGTGCGCAAGATTCAGGATGTGGGGACCGAGCTTCAGTGGGTGGGCGATGAGATTGTGGCCATCGCCGCGACCAGCGAGGAAGCCGCCGAAGACGCGATTCGCAAGGTGAAGATCGAGTTCGAACCGCTCCCCCACCTCGTCAACGAAGAAGACCTGGAGCAGGCCGGGAGCCGGGCCAAACAGGCGGGCGGGGAAACGAGCGGCGACCCCCAAAAGGCCTTCCAGGACCCCGACGTGGTGATCTCGGAAGGCTATTACGGCATCCCGACGATCACGCATTGCTGCCTGGAGTCCCACGGGAACGTGGCGGAGTGGACCGGCGCAGACACGCTGCGCACCTGGTCGTCCACGCAAAACGTCTCGGGGCTGCCGGGGCAGTTCGGGGATGCGCTCCGCCGGCAGAACGTCAGCGTCCAGGACAACAACATCGAGACGATCTGCAACTACATCGGCGGGGGATTCGGGAGCAAATTTTCTCCGGACCGCTGGGGAATCGAAGCGGCTCACCTCTCGAAGCTGGCCGGCGGCAAAGCCGTCAAGCTGATGCTCGAACGCAACATGGAGCTGGAAGCGGCGGGAGCGCGGCCTTCGAGTTTCGCCAAAATTCGCGTGGCGGCAAAGAAAGACGGGACGGTGGTCGCCTGGGAGTCGCACTCCTGGGGGACGGGCGGGCCGGCCGGCACCACCATGCCTCCCCTGCCCTATGTTTTTAATATTCCCAACAAGGTCACGCGGCACACGTCGGTCAGCACCAACACGGGGCCGGCCCGGGCCTGGCGCGCGCCGAATCACCCCCAGGCGGCCCTGCTGACCCTGTCGGCGCTCGACGACCTCGCCGCCAAGGTCAACATGGACCCGCTCGAGTTCTTCAGCAAGAATGCAGACCTTGCCGGGGAGCGCGCCGAAACTTACCGTCAGGAGCTGCAGAAAGCCGCGGAAATGATCGAATGGCAGAAGTACTGGCATCCGCGCGGCGATAAGACGCCGGGCACGATCAAACGCGGGCTGGGGATCAGCCTGCACACCTGGGGTGGCCGCGGCCACAACAGCAACTGCAACGTGAGCATTCACCCGGACGGCTCGGTCGAGGTCACGCTGGGGAGCCAGGACCTCGGCACGGGCACGCGCACGATCATTGCGATTTCCGCGGCGGAGACGTTCGGCCTGCCCGTGGAGGCCATCAAGGTCAACATCGGGACGAGCAAGTATCCGAGTTCGGGCGCTTCGGGCGGCAGCACCACGGTGGGCGGCGTCAGCGCGTCGACGCGGCGTGGGTCGACCGATGCGCTCAACGAGTTGTTCGCGGCAGTGGCGCCCAGCCTGGGCGTCCCGGCGGACCAGCTCGTCGCCGTCGGCGGAAAAATCCAGGCCAAGGGTGACTCCTCCAAGAGCCTGACCTGGAAACAGGCCTGCGCCAAGCTCGGGGTGAAGACCCTCCAGACCACGGGCAAGAACCCCGGGCCGTGCGCGCTGGGTTCCAGCGGCGTTGGCGGCGTGGAGATTGCCGACGTCTCCATCGATACGGAGACGGGAATGGTGAGGGTGAATCGCATGGCCTGCGCCCAGGACTGCGGGCTGGTCCTCGACGTCAAGACCGCCGAGAGCCAGTGCTACGGCGCCATGATCATGGGCGTGACTTACGCTCTGTTCGAAGAAAAGATCATGGACCGCGTCACGGGCCGCATGCTCAACAACAACATGGAATTCTACAAGCTGGCCGGTATCGGCGATCTCGGCGAGCTGATGGTGCACATGATGACAGGTCCGGGGTACGACGAGCGAGGCGTAATCGGATTGGGCGAGCCCCCGGTGATCTCCCCCGGCGCCGCCATCTCCAACGCCGTCGCCAACGCCCTGGGCGTGCGTGTGCCCACGCTGCCCATCACCCCGGACAAGGTTCTGGCTGCACTGGAGAAAGGAGGGGTAGCCTGATGCAACCCTTTGAATACGTAAGCCCCGCGACCACTGCTGAAGCCCTGAAGGCGCTGAGCGCCGAGGCGGAAGTCCTGGCAGGCGGCACGGACCTGCTGAGCCTGATGAAGGACTACGTCTCGACGCCCCAGCGCCTCGTCAGCCTGAAACACATCAAGGAGCTGATGGGGATCGAGTTCAACCCCGGCGCGGGCCTGCGCATCGGCGCGACAACGACGCTGGAAGAGTTGATGCAGAGCGCGCACGTGAAGCAGCATTACCCCGCGCTGGTCCAGGCGGCCGAAGGGGTCTCGAGCCCGCAGATCCGCAGCCAGGGGACCGTGGGCGGCGACCTGCTCCAGCGACCCCGCTGCTGGTACTACCGCGCCGGCTACGGACTGCTGGCGACGTTGAATGGCAAGCCACTAATCCCGGATGGTGACAATCGCTACCATGCCATCCTGGGAAACGCCGGGCCCGCTTATTTTGTGAACCCCTCGAGCTTCGCTCCCATCCTGATCGCGCTGGGGAGTAAGGCCCAGGTTCAGGGTCCCGACGGCAAACGCGAAATCGATCTGGAGAAATTCTTCATCACTCCCACTTCTGAGGGCCAGCGCGAGAACGCTCTGAAGGCGGGAGAGATCCTCACGGCGATTCAAGTACCCCCGGCGGAAGGAGCGAAGATGGCGGTGTACGAAGTGCGGCAGAAGGAAGCGCTCGACTGGCCTCTGGCAGCCGCCGCCGTCGTGCTCAACATGGATGGAGACACCGTGAAGTCCGCTCGGGTGATACTGGGGCACGTCGCGCCGGTACCCTGGCCTTCCTCGGAGGCCGAGGAAGCCCTGGCCGGCAAGTCCATCAGTGAAGAGGTGGCCGACGCTGCCGGCAAGGCCGCCGTCAGCAAGGCGACCCCGCTCAGCAAGAACAGCTACAAAGTTCAACTCGCCCGCGTGGCCGTGAAGCGCGCCATCCTGAGCGCCGCGAAAGGAGGAGCGTAGTCATGCCAGAGCCAATGAATCCCACGGCCATCGGCCAGTCCTGCCGATGCCTGCGGTCGAAGGAAATGTTTATCCAGGTCGAGCCGGACCCGAACGTCCCTCATATGGGCAGCGGCATCTGCTGGTGCGTCCACACGCAGAATTGCCTGGGGCCGGACGGGAGAGTCGCCACCCCCGAGGAATGCCGCCCGGGGCGGTCCTGCTACGAACCGCTGTAACCTGCGCCCGGCGGTCACACGCGGGCTTGCGGAAAGCTTTCGCGTGACCTCCAGGTACGACTCTGCCGCGGAAGCCCTGCCTCCCCTTCGGCCGCACTCGATTTGAATTTGCGGACTCGGTCGAGTAAAATAGGTTCTGGGGCTTATCACAATTTAAGCTCGAGGAGGCAGGAACCATGCGCAAAGTGTGTGTGCCGCTGGTTGTGGGGTTCGTTCTGATTCTGGGCATGGCGGTGCCCGGCGCCGCGGCCATCAAAGGAGATTACCTCGAGGTTCGAAGCGCGGACGTTTATACGGGTCCTTGCTTTGCGAACAGCGAGGTGGGACTTACCGGCAATGAAGCCATCCTGGCCTGGAGAGTCAAGGAGGGGGACTGGAAGGGCGTCAGCCTGAATGGGCTGAGTGTTGTGGCGGTGGTGAAGGCTCATAACACCCTGGGCGATCCCTATCATACCCCCTATCCGGCCCACTCGGTGGTCATCGTCGATGCGAACGCTTCGCAGGCACAACGGAAAGCACTGGAAGAATTCGCCGCTTCCATGGCGGGCCCGCTGCTCCGCCATATCGTGCGCGTTCAAGCGGCGCCGATTCGACTGGAGATGGCGGACGGCGAGCATCACGGGTCAGCGACCCTGGTGGCGGGGAACCTCGCACGGATTGAAACCCGTAGCCTCTGCCAGGCCGATCACCTTTGCGGCAATGAATTCGTCTACTATCCTCCGCTCGTCACTGTCGCGCACGCCATGCCGGCCTTTACCCTCCTCGATTCTTTCAAGGGGCAAGGCCTGGGCGTCGTGTGGGACCACGTCGACAAGCGCAGCGCATTCCTCGGAACATTCTCGCTCTAGAGTCGAGACGCGGCGAGCACTTCGCCGGACAACGGGAAGCCTGCAAGGACGGGCTTCCCGTTTTCTGTTTCTGACATCTTAAGCAAGGGGAGGCCTTTCTTATGAAGCACTACCGCACACTGGGATTCATCCTCGCGACGCAACTCCTCTGGGTCAGCGCGGTTTTCGCCCAGGGGAACTACAAGACCGAGCCCACGGGCGCCTTGACCGCGGCGGATGTCCCCAAGGCTCTCGAGGATCTGCTCGACTCGCAAGGCACCAAGATGGTGAACGACCAGGGCGCCGTGCTCTGCGAAGTCTGGCTGCGCAAGACCGTCCCGACGAGTTCTTCTCCTTCCAGTTCCTCCGACATCCTGTATGGAGCTTTGGGTGAGGGCGCGCTGCTGGGCGTCCTGCATTTTCCGAACCCCGCAGCCGACTTCCGCGGCCAGGCCATCAAGCCCGGCTACTACACGTTGCGCTACGGCCTCATCCCCCAGGACGGAAATCACATGGGAGTGAACCCCTACCGGGACGTCACGCTGCTCGCCCCGGCGACGGCCGACAAGGACCTTGATAAGAACTTGAAGTTCGACGACCTCGTCAAGTTGGCGCGCCAGGCGTCCGGCACGCCCCATCCGGGGTTCCTGGTGATGGCGCAGGCCTCGGGCGACGCTTTCCCGTCGGCTGTCAAGGACGACCAGGGGCACTGGAACCTGCAACTGAAACTCCACGGGTCCAACGGCGACGTGCCCGTGGCGGTGACCGTCGTGGGCAAGTGGGAAGGATAACTTCGTGTCTCGCGATGCGGAGAAACGCTCTCTTGTTGTCATTCAGAGCCCTTCGCTTGTCATCCTGAGCGAAGCGAAGGATCTCAGGATTTCGCTCAGGGTAAACTCCACGAAGAATCTCAGCATTTGTTGAGTCAACCCACTGCTGAGATCCTTCGTGGTCCCGGCGCCTGCCGGGACCCCTCAGGATGACAGGCTTTTGAGGATGGGCTGTTGGAGTATCCATAGAAATGATCGGGTTCTTGAGACAACTAGACGATATTCCGAAACGAGGTGGGGTTAAACTTTGCGTTGGGAGAGGCCCTGTCTTTACGCTTAGGCGGTGTGCGTTGAAAGCCGCGTTCGTGCTCGCCCTCCTGGGTCTCGCCGCGCCAGGTTCGAGGGCCTCGGCGCCGGGAAAAACCCCGGCGGCTCTCGAGGGAACGCTTGTTTCCATCCCCGGCAAAGGGCCCTTCGTGAAAACGCCGGCGAAGGAGTATGCTCTCGCCGGCAAAACCACCTATGTGTTTCACACCTTGATGGACAAGCGCCTGGAACATCGCGAGGTGCGCGTCGAGGGCGATTTCAAGCCTGATGGCACTTTTGAAGTCGAGTGGCTCTACACCATCAAGAATGGCAAGCTCTATCGCGTCCGCTATTTCTGCAACATCTGCAACATCGTGGCGCTGGAGCCCGGCCCCTGTGTCTGTTGCCAGCAGCCCACCGAGCTCCAGGAAATCCCCGTCTCCCGGGGTGAGAAGTAACCGTTCCGTTCTCATCACCTCCGCTTGACAGCACTCCTTTCGCCCCCTAACGTAGGTGTCCGCTATACTCAAAATCCGTCGGAGGTGGCGTTGTTTGGCGCCCCCGGCGCCAGGACACCTTCTTATGAAGCGACGTTCATTCCTCAAACGTGCCGTCGCCCTTTCCGTTGCGGGAGCCGCCACGCCCTTGACGCGAGAAGTCCAGGGTGCGGCGGCCGCACAATCCACCGCAGCTTCGAGCCCCTTGCCCAAAGGGCGCTATCGTCCCGGACGAATTACCAACACCTACAACCTGCTTCTTCCGGGTGAGAAGGAGGCTCTCGCCACGGCGCCGCAAGTTACGGCTTTCGAGGGGCAGACGGTCACCGCGAGCCTCGGGGGCCAAGCGAAGTCGCTCAAGGCCGGGGAGGCCCTCGCGGGCTGGCAACTCGCGGCGATTCTTCCCTGGCTGAACGGTGAGGCCACGGCGGTGTTTGAAAAACACGTGACGCACCAGGGCATGCTGGCCTATGTGACACGCATGGGCGAGATCGCACGCATCCCGAAGCGTCTCGGCGACCTTTCGCAAATCAAGCCGCGACCCACCCACACTCCCCACGGGATCAAGTTCGAGCGGGCGGCGCGCTATGTGCCCGCACCCGACGTGCTGGGCGAATACATCCTGGGTTCCGAGGAAGATCCCTGCTACGAGAACGTTGGCGCCTTGGGGCCGGAATTCATCGGCTGGACGCTGGTCGCCAACGGCGAAACGGGCCCACAGAAATGCCTCTGGCTGGAGGGCGACGGCAAGTCGAGAGAGCTTGGAGACAACCCTGACTCGCTCTGGGCGCCCGACCTTACGGGAACGCTCTTCGACCCGCGCCGCTACCTGCCTTCGGAATATCTCTACGAGTACGTGCCCGGCTACAGCAAGCGCACGCTTCTCGGAGGGTATCTGCCCGCCGCGGATATCGGGGTGTGGAATCCCAAGTTCAAGGTCGGCTACGAGGTCATGGTCATCCTCCCTCCGGGAGCGGAGGCGCGCCCCATGGCGCGCCTTCGCGCCATGATGCCGCCGGAGCGGAAGAGCGCGTTGATCCCCGCCGGCGATACGAACGCCACGGCCCCCATGGCGCAATCGGATTTTACCGAGAGGTACATCAACGGGTCGGCGGAGGACTTCTTCTCGGCGCTGGTGGGAATCTGGAACAAGTGGCACCATTTCTTTGACGACAAGATGAAAGTGGAGATTCCGGACGAATGGCTGCTGGATGCGGCCCGAGCCGGAATCGTGCTCGCTCGCTCCAGCTATCGCGGACTCGAGCCGACCTACCAGATCGGCGAGGGGGCCTACACCAAAATCCCGGAGCGCAGCCATGCGCTGTTCCCGGTCGCGCACTATGAGTTCGTCTGGGTCCACCAGCTCTGGAACCTGGCGCAGGAAGTCGAGCCGTATTTCGAGCACTATCTCCAGAAGTACATCCTTCCGGACGGGAATTTCGTTTACAACACCCAGGACCAGGTGGAAGCCCCGCTCAACTGCGGCGTGTTTTTGGAGAATTCAGCGCGCGCCTACGATTACACGCACGACCTTGAAGCGCTCAAGAGAAGGCTGCCGGCCCTCCGCCGCATGATCCACCTGGTGGTGGACCGGTACGAGTATTCAAAGCGCGTCTTCCCCAGCGGCGACCCGCGCCATGGCCTGATCTGGGGCTCCCCCGAGGCCGATAACGGCGATCCGAAGGACGACTTTCCGGAATCGCATCCCTACTACTATCAGAATGCCTCCTGGACGTGGCGAGGGCTGCAGGAACATGCTCGTTGCCTGGAGCGCGCGGGGCGCGAGCACCAGGATGGCGACCTCGAGCGCGAGGCGGCTGAAATCCAGCGCTTCGCTCGGGAGTTGCGGGCCGACATCGAGCGCTCACTCGAAACAACTCTCGACGTGCGCAGCCCCGAAATGAAGCGCGAGGGGATAACGCCCTTTACCGTCTTCGATACCCGCCGCAAGCCCTCGGAACTCACGAGCTACGAGAACCACCGCTACATGATGGACTGGTGGACGAGCGACTGGGGCGATCCCGCGCTCGACGTGGGCCACTTCCGCCACCGGACGCTCGCAGGCCAGCAAATCCTGGGGATGAACCTCGACGGCGACTATCCGCGCACCTCCAACTTCACGGAGCACGGAACGCTCGCCTTCAAAATCCGCCAGGAAGATTACCGCTCGTTCCTCCTGACCCTCTATGGCAACCTCTGCTTCGCCATGGACTCGGGCAACCGCTATGCTCCCGAGGACGCGCTGCTGCCCGGGAATTATCCCGGCGAGGGGAGCCCTTACGCGTGGTCCGCCGTGGTGAACAGTGAACTCCAGCCGTCGCTCGGGCTGCGCTGGCTGCTCTGTTACGAGGAGCACGATCGGGCCGTGGTGCATCTGCAGAAAGCCGCCCCCAGGCACTGGTTCAGTCCCGGCGAAAGAATCCACGTCGAGGGCTGTCCCACGCGTTTCGGGGCCATCCGTTGGACCACGCTGGCAACTTCCGACGCCCGCGGGCGCTCCCAGTGGCGCGTGAGCATCCGATGGGATGGCCCGTTCGAAGCCGACTTGGTGATTCACATCCATCCGCCTGACGGCGAAGCTTTGAAAAGCACTTCCGTCGGGACTCTGCGGCGCGACCGCGTGGTGCTCCCCGCCGGCCTGCTCGCAGGTAAGACAGAGGTCACGATCGAAATCACCTGACGGAGATCGACCGAGCAGCGCCACTCGATTGTTCCTTAATCCTTCCGTCGCCATGGACGACGAACCCAGGACGTCCGCCATTGGTTGACACTCTTCCCTGCCCGGTGTTACAAAGAGAAGAGAGCTCCTTTCGAGCGTTGAACGCCTTCTGGTGGGTGTAGCTCAGCTGGTAGAGCGCCAGACTGTGGATCTGGACGTCGCGGGTTCGAATCCCGTCACCCACCCCAAGACATTGTTCCGGCGTGCCGGGCGGGACGGGACATCGCACTTCCTGAAAACTCGAAGCGGGTTGCCTGGCCCTGAACTTTCCTCTACACTTCTGGAAGGATGGTCCGCGGTGTGCTGCGGGCGTGTAGCTCAGGTGGATAGAGCAACGGATTTCTAATCCGTGGGTCGGGAGTTCGAGTCTCCCCACGCCTGCCATTCTTTTCGAGGGCTCAACGTCTTATTCTC
>Ga0315268_10003545_pt1 | contig 17193 bp, 11 predicted proteins | sample C1_top_MG_FD_204535 | JGI IMG/M metagenome (GOLD analysis project Ga0315268, IMG submission 204535) | Sediment microbial communities from Yellowstone Lake, YNP, Wyoming, USA - C1_top | ecosystem: Environmental > Aquatic > Freshwater > Lake > Sediment | place: USA: Wyoming | collected 2017-08-01
AGGCAGGTGGCGCAAGTCCAAATGATGTCTGAGGCTAAGAGTTCGTCCACAAAGCCGAACTTGACCAGGTTCACGATTTCGTGCGGTTTGAGTTCTAACAGTTTAAGCGACGTACATCCACTGGTACACCGCATGCACTGAAAACAGTCGATGGGCTTGGCTTGCCACACTTTGCGAAGAGTCTTCAACCTAAGCTCAGTAGCTGGCTTTGCCATGGTCATTAAGTCTTTTAGGCTCATGTATTCACACCTTTCCTAAGAACACGCGGCTTTCACCTGCTCCACAATCTGCTTGTCGGTGAAGTGTTTCATCTTTATCGCTCCCGTTGGACAAGCTGTACTGCAAGCGCCGCATCCTTGGCAGACGGCTTCGAGTATTTCGACGATTGTTTTCTCTTTACCGTCAACTTTCAGTGTCTTCATTTGAATGGCCTCGAACGGGCAGACAGTTTTGCAGATAGCACATCCGCTGCAGAAGTCGCTGTCCACCTCGCCCATCAAAGGCTCGATTTCGATTTCACCCTTGCTTAGCAAATCCGCGGCTTTCATCGCTGCGCCACTCGCCTGCGCCACAGTGTCTGGAATATCCTTAGGTCCTTGACACGCGCCCGCCAAGAAGATTCCCGCAATTGGTGTGTCAAATGGTCGTAATTTTGGGTGAGTTTCAAGGAAGAACCCATCAGCGCTTCTAGGCACATGCAACACAGCTTGTAGCTTATCAAAATCTGGACTTTTAACCAAGCCTGCGGCCAGCACTATGAGGTCAGCGTTAACTTGGAACAGCTTGTTCGTACCTGAATCATAAACGTCAAAATACAGCGACTTATCCTGCGCCATCCTCACCTCTGAAGGCAGTCCATGAATAAACTCGACGCCCATACCTCTGGCGCGTTTGTAAAATTCCTCAAACCCCTTGCCGAAAGCTCGCATATCGTTAAAGCACACGTAAACGTCCACTTCGCCTAGTTTTTCTTTCACCAGAATCGCCTGCTTCAACGAAACCATGCACCCGACACGGCAACAGTGTTCGTTGAATCTCGCGTCTCTGCTTCCGACACACTGAATGAACACCACGCTCCTAGGCACTTGATCGGTCGCTGGGCTCTTTATTTTGCCCCCCGTAGGTCCTGCTGCGTTGGAGATTCTTTCAAACTCCATGTTTGTAATGACGTTGCCATAATGTCCATAGCCGAGCTCTGGCGCCAGAGTCGCGTCGAAAAGGTTGCAGCCCACGGTTAATAGGATGCCACCCACTTGCAACTTAATGCGTTCTTCCTGCTGCTCATGGTCAATTGCGCCTCGTTCGCACACGCCATCACACGCCATACAGGTGATACAGACTTTATGGTCAATCGCGTAAGAGTTGGGAATCGCCTGTGGGAAAGGTCTGTAGATGGCTTTGCGTGTTTTTAAGCCCATGTCAAACTCGTTTGGCGCGGTTGCTGGACAGACTTTCTCGCATTCGCCACAGCCTGCGCACTTCTTTTCATCCACATAACGCGGGTGCTTGAGCATGGTGACTTCGTAGTTGCCCACATAACCGCTCACGCTTTCCACTTCTGCGAGCGTGATTAATTCGATGTTCGGATGCTTCCCCGCATCTGCCATTTTCGGCGTCAAAATACAGGCGCTACAGTCCAGAGTTGGAAACGTCTTGTCCAACTGTGCCATTTTTCCGCCGATGGAAGCCGTTTTCTCCACCAAGTACACCTTAAAATCAGCGTCCGCCAAATCGAGCGCGGCTTGTATGCCCGCAATTCCGCCACCTATGACTAGCACACTTTTGTTAGCCTTGATCTTGCCTTTTTTCAATGGTTCCAGAAAAGTCGCCCTTGACACGCCCATTCTGACGAGTGTTTTGGCTTTTTCGGTGGCTTTCTCGCGTTCTTCACTGTGGCACCATGAACATTGCTCGCGCAGATTGACCATTTCCAAGAGGTATGGATTCAAGCCAGCCTGTTGCACGGTTTTTCGGAAAGTTTCTTCGTGCATTTTAGGCGAGCACGCGACTATGACTATTCTGTCCAGTTTGTGCTGTTTTATGTCTTCTTTTATCATTTCTTGCCCCGGGTCGGAGCAAGTGTAAACGTAATCTTTTGCTACAATGACGCTTGGCAGTCTCTTGGCGCCTTCAACAACTGCTTTCACGTCTACGGTTCCAGCTATGTTCAGTCCGCAGTGGCACACGTAGACGCCTATTCGCGCCAAACGAATCCTTTCTCCAAGTGCTTAGAACAATTACGGGCTTCTTCCTCCCTTATTTACATTTTCAATAAACAAGCTGATAAGCATGCTAAAAAGAGCCTTTCAAAACATGAAAAAAGGGGCTTAAACCCTGCCGAAGTTTGTTAGGTTCCACAGTCTCTCGTGCAGGTAATACACGCCGATTTTCACGATTGCCTCAACAATGCCGATGCTCGCGCTTATGGTCCAGTTTCCCGTGAACAGAAACGCCAGCAATATCGTCGTGAGCGTGGCGATTACGCGCCAAGAAATCGCTTTCAAGACACTTCTCAGACGCTTCTCCATCTTAAGCTCTCTCCATTTTAATTCTAAGCGTGTCTGCGTATTTCATGTTTTCTGGAACGTAGCCTTTATTTATTTCAACCACAGCACAATAGCACTCGAAACTGTCGTGAACAACATGAACAAAGAACCCACACCCTTGGACGTAGCCTTGGAGCAACTACGCATCGTCGCCGAAAAAATGAACCTAGACCCTGGCATCCTTGAATTTTTGAAACACCCAAAAAGGACGCTTATCGTTTCGGTGCCTATCAGGCGCGACAACGGCGAAATCAAGGTTTACATGGGCTGCCGAGTACAACACAACGACGCCCGTGGACCATTTAAAGGCGGAATCCGCTATCACCCAAACGTTACTGTGGACGAAGTTACAGCCTTAGCCATGTGGATGACCTGGAAATGCGCTGTGGTAGACATTCCTTATGGCGGCGCCAAAGGTGGCGTGGCGTGCAATCCGAAGGAACTGTCAAAGAAAGAAGTCGAGAGCATCACGCGAAGATTCACCACCACACTGTTCGAAGTAATTGGACCATACAAAGATGTTCCAGCACCTGACGTTTACACAGACAGTCAAACGATGGCGTGGATAATGGACACGTACAGCCAGTATATGGGCTACCGCGTGCCCGAAGTAGTCACTGGCAAACCTATCATCGTGGGCGGCTCAGAAGGAAGAAACGAAGCTACGTCGCTCGGTGTTGCCTTCTGCATTCGGGAAGGAGCAAAACGCTTAGGTATGAGCTTGAAAGGCTCAAGCGTTGCGGTTCAGGGATTTGGAAACGTGGGTTGGAATGCGGCTAATATACTGCATCACATGGGCTGCAAGATAGTCACCGTGAGTGACACGAGAGGCGGAATCTATAACATCAACGGCTTCAACCCGCAGAAAGTCTTTGAGCACAAGGAAAAAACTGGTTCAGTCGTTGACTTTTCGGGTGCCAAAGACGTTTCCAATGAAGAACTGCTTGAACTACAATGTGACATCCTTGTGCCTGCCGCTTTAGAGAACCAGATAACCAAAGCCAACGCCAACAATGTTAAAGCCAAACTTGTGGCTGAAGCCGCAAACGGACCAACCACGCCAGAAGCAGACAGAATACTAGAGGAAAAGGGCATTTTCCTCATACCCGACATTTTGGCCAACTCGGGCGGCGTCGCTTCAAGCTATTTTGAGTGGGTGCAAAATCTCACGAGAGAGCATTGGACAGCCGAAGAAGGCAACAAGAAACTCGAAGTGAAAATGGTGAGAGCCTTCAACGATGTCTATAACATTTCCAAGAAACAGAAGATCGACATGCGAAACGGCGCCTTAATCCTAGGCGTGGGAAGAGTCGCAGAAGCCATAAGAACACTCGGACTCTGGCCATAGACTATACGCTTTCCTTTTCATTTTCTGCCAAAATACTGCTAAAAGGATATCGAGAACACAAAAAAGAAAAGAGATGGGAGTTTTTTTAGCCTAGTATCCGTTCAATCGCGTCTTTCTCTACGTCTTCTGCCAGTGGAATGCCAGTTACTCTAGAGGCGCGTTCAGTCAACGCCATCAAGTCGTTCCTGTCCAGCAGGTCAAGTTTCCACTTGCGTGCGCCCGCCATGAGCTGCATCAAGCCTACGCCGATGCGGTCGGTCAAGTACGTGTACAAGCCTATGGCTTCCCATGGAATTTCACTGAAGCGTTCGCCATACTTTGTCTTCAAATCTGGCGCTGAGATGAAAAATTTGTCTGGAGTGTTGCCGTAGCGATCTGCAAAGGTTTTTGGAAGTTTACCTTCCTGAGCGAGTTGTTTGAAGTAGTTGGACTTCATCACCGCCGTCAGTGGAGATCTTGCCATCAACGTAGCCTTTATGAACGGCCCATCGCCAAAGTTGCTCATAGCCAACGCTTTGAAGATTTGAGTTTCGCTGATGAGTCCGCCTGCGATGACCAAGTCAGGTACAAATTTGCCCTTCTTCTTGAGGAGCTGTGCGCATTTTAGCACTAGTGTTTCGAGGTAGATTGTTGGGATGCTCATTTCGTCCATCATGGGCACTGGGCTCATGCCTGTGCCGCCGCCCGCGCCGTCGAACGTGACTTCTTCGACTTTTGCTTCTGAGGCGAGTTTCATTGTCCAAGCTACTGCGGATGGTCGGTACGCGCCTGTTTTCAGCGATACGTGTTTTGCGCCTTGTTTTCTCAGCCAGTCGATGTCTTCGAGGAATCCCTTCTCTTTGGGAATTCCCACTCGGCTGTGGCGTTCGAAACTCTTGAACACGCCGTCCTTCCACGCTTGCTGCACTGTGGGGTCTTCTGGGTCTGGGATGACTATGTAGCCGCGTTTTTTGAGCAGTTTGGCTTTTTCGATGTCTCGTATGCGTACTTCGCCGCCGATGGCTTTGGCGCCTTGTCCCCATTTGCGTTCGATAACATTGACTTCGAGTTTGGAGATGGCGTAAACGTCCACGCCCAGTCTTTGGTCTTCCACGTTTGTCTGCACTATGACGTCTCCGTGTTTGCCGTCCCAGAACTTACGGAACGAGTCGACTCTTCGCTTCAATTCAGGCGAGTGTGTGACTTTGCCGTCAGTCATCTTTGATTCTACGTCCATGCCGCATACGTTCTCGCCCACAGTGACAATGACACCTGCTAATGCCGCGCCTATGGCTAAGCCTTCCCAGTATTTTCTTCCGACCTCAGTAGAACCGAAAGCACCCGTTAAGATGGGCAGTTTCAGTGGAATGCCTGCGACTTTGGTTTCAACGTTCACGTTTGGAAATATAGCCACGTCAGAGTTTGGCTCTATTCCGTGCGCTTCAAACAGTCCCGCTTGTATGTTGAAATGCGACCAATCTAAGCCAAAATCTTTCAATGCGCCTGCTGTGCTGTCGCCGAATTGTACGGGTTCGGGGTAGATGGCTTCGCGTCCTCTGAACGCGGATAGGCTGATTTCACATAGGAAGGGGCAGTCGCGTATGCATAGGGGGCACATGCCGCTGGTTGGGCTGGTGTCTTTGACTCTGGTTTGTGTTCCTACCGTGGATTTGCCGTTGAGATAAGACGAGTTTGCATGCACTCTTTCTGTCATTTTCTTTTCACCTTTACATTTGTAAACCTATTCGGAAATACATGGATACAAAATTAGGCTTTTAAAGATTACCGTAAAAATGCACAAAAATGAACATGCGTGAACATGGGAAAGCGCTTAGAGAATGTCTATCTGAAAGCCCTTCACTCTGTACGCGTGGCGTTGAAATGTCTGAGGGTCGTATCTGCCACCAGCTTTTTTCACTTCAATAAACGTCTTATTCTCTACTTTGGACAAGTCGACCACCACCTGCGTCATATGCTCAATCATGGCGCTAAACTCCTTTGGATGTGCGTTTTTCGCCATAGTCCAATAAGCCAACGTTTGATATGCGTATAATGCGGGACAAACATGTCCAAAAAAGGTTTTCACCGCATCTCTTCCCCAGTTGTGCTCCATTAGAGTGAGACTGTTAAATACCAGTCTCGTGCCTGGCGTTACGAACTCTCGTTCTATCCTCCCGAAAAAATGGTGAAAGCGTTCAGGGTCTTTGGAGCTGGGAACCTTCCTTATCCAAGAGGGTGCATGGTCATAGAAATCGCTGAAAATGAGTTCGCCTTGCCCAGCTGCTTCGGAGAAGCAATCCAAAACTAACAGTTTCTTTTCCCAGCCTTCGGGCAAAGTCTTCGCAAAAGGTTCAAACTGAATCAGTAACGCCTGTGGAGGCCAGATGAAGTCCAAATAAATGATCTGATTATCCTCGACTATCCCTTGCCGCATGAACGCGTAAAGGAATTCCTTGGCGAAGGTTCCTGATTCGATTTCTAACAGGACGTTTTCGCCTAGAAATAAGCCGTTGCCTAAAAGCTGGTCGAGACCTTTTATGCCCGTGGAGTAGTATGTTGCCTTTTCAGTAGGCAAGTGCTGTCAACTCGTGCCTTCCGATTCTCGGCGGTGCTAAAAAAGCTTTGCGTCACATAACCGTGTACATGTGTGTACATGATGGACATAACGTTGTTATAATTGAACATGGGTCCAATAATGTCTCAGGAGGAAAACAGAAAAATGTTGAACCTAGTAGAGATTTCAGCACGAGAATTAGGCATGCTGAAGCTCATGGCAGATTTTTTCGCAGAAAAACCAGAACTGACCGCGAAAATTGAGAGCTACACAACCGCCTATTATGCTTTAGTGACCACATACTCTGAAAACTTCGGAATCCCACCAGAAGAAGCATGGAAAGTGTTCGAAGACCTGCAGAAGAAGATAAACGACGCTGATTACCTTCAGGCAACTGCACCTGCACCATTGAATAAGACATTGCCCTTGCCCAGAGAGGAACTACAGATGCTGCGTGTCGTGATCGACTACTTCTCAGAAAATCCAAAAATGTCACCAGCAGGCACCTTCTTGACGAAGAGAGCGGAAAACCTGGCTGAAACTTATCATTGGTTCTACGGAAACAACGGCAACGGCGAAGTAGCCAGAGAGATTCTTCAAAACCTTATCGAAAAACTTCAAAACACAACATCCATCAAAATTGAGACCTTGGCACCCGTAATAACCACGCCAAACCCTTATGAAGCCGCCCTTAAACAGTTGGACATAGCAGCGGAAAAACTGAAACTCGACCCGTGTGTCTATGAGATTTTGAAGCACCCAATGCGGGCTTTCATAGTCCACATTCCAGTAATCATGGACGACGGCACCACCCGCGTTTACACGGGCTACCGTGTACAATACAATGACGCGTTGGGACCAACAAAGGGCGGCATACGCTACCACCCCGAGCTGACATTGGATGAAGTCACAGCCTTAGCCGCTTGGATGACTTGGAAAACCGCTGTTACAGGGTTACCACTTGGCGGTGGTAAAGGTGGAATTCGATGCAACCCGAAGGAGATGTCGAAGGGAGAACTTGAACGTCTGACAAGAGGTTACGCACGCGCCATTGCCAGATACATTGGGCCATTCACGGATGTTCCAGCGCCAGACGTGTACACGACGGCTGAGATGATGGCGTGGATAATGGACGAATACAGCGAAATCGTGGGCTATTCGGTGTTCGGCGTCGTAACTGGTAAGCCAGTAAATGTCGGCGGTTCCCGTGGAAGAAACGAGGCAACATCTAGGGGCTTGATGTACACGATCATCGAAGCAGCGCAGCACTTGAGCATAAAACTGAAAGGCGCAACGGTTGCAGTACAAGGATACGGAAACGTCGGATACAACGCTGCTCGCCTGCTACACGAAATCGGCTGTAAGATAATCGCGGTTTCAGACTCTCGAGGTGGCGCATACAACCCAGATGGCTTAGATCCAGCAAAAGTGTTGGAGCACAAAGACAAGACAGGTACGGTAGTGGACTGTCCTGGCAGTACCTTCATAACGAACGAACAAATACTCGAGCTAAAATGCGACATACTTGTCCCAGCGGCTCTAGAGAACCAGATCACCAAAGCCAACGCGAACAACATCAATGCTAAAATCGTGGCAGAAGGCGCTAACGGACCCGTGACCCCTGATGCGGATCAAATCTTGTACAAGAACGGTGTGTTCGATGTTCCAGACATTTTGGCAAACTCGGGTGGCGTAATTGTGAGCTATTTTGAACAGGTGCAGAATCAGATGAACTTCTATTGGACAGAAGAGGAAGTTCGCGATAGGCTTGAGAGCACGATAACCATGGCGTTCAAAGACGTCCTGGCCATGTCGAAGGAGCACAAGGTGCACATGCGGTCTGCAGCGTATATGCTGGCCGTCAAACGAGTTGCCGACGCCATGCTTGCACGTAAGGGAAAAACCATCAACCCCGTCGAAAGCCATGCGCCAAGCAGCTAAATTTTCTCTTTTCTTTTTTTTTGTTATGTACATTTGTTGTTGTTTTATGAACATGTTTAAAAGTTACTATTCCTAAGATTCATCCTAGTGACCGTGTATGTCAGTGCATCTGCACACCACCATAACCCGTAAAACGAATGAAACCCTTGAGGAACTAGCGAAAACTTATGGTACCAAGAGTCGGGTTCTTGAGCAAGCTGTAGAAACCCTGCTTCGTGTCGACAAAGTCGGTTCATGTGACGACTGTGTCGTAAAGGCTAAGATGAGCGAACAGACGAACCTGCGTGAAGCGCTAGACTTGACTTCTGTGGGAAGAAAAACTCTGGACAGCCTTCTAGAAGTCGCAGTTGGCGATAAGACGATTGAGGACTTTATGCTGGAACAGAAGGAAGAAGCCAAGAACATCATGGAAATCCTCCGTGGGTCTGTTTCTTGGAAGACGCCTTCTAACTTTAGAGAGTTCCTCTTGGTCCTCGAAGAAATCAGAGATGTAACTCGATTGTTCGATATTCCCTCTTATAACGAGATTGACAGCACAGTTATCCTGAGACCCAAAGCGTTTAAACGTCTGCCTGAAATCGTGGCTTTTAAAGTCGCAACAGTGCTGGAAGGCGTGGACACGCCCTTCGATATTCGCATGATGGGCGATGACATCGTTGTCAAGATGATTCGTCCCGAAGTTTACCCATTGCGGAAGAGGGAGTTCGACGAGTTTGTGGACAAGCAGCTTAAAAAAAGACTGTCAAACGTGACACCCAGCCTATTCAGAAACAACCTGATGCTGGTTGGCCCGTCTTTCATGAGTTGGGCAGAGAAGCATTTAGAGGAACCTGTGACCGACCTTGGACCAATAATCGAAGACGTACGCATTGCCTTGGGAGTGGACGAACTCCCGAAAGAGCCCAAAGAATTCGTGCAAGGGTTACTTGCTGCCTGTGTCAAGATGAACTGGTTTAAGCAGGCAAAGGTACTCTCAGAAAAAGAAAACACGCTAGAACTCGTTTTCCAAGTAACCGCCGTTCCAGTGGCACGATTGTCAATCGCGGCGTTTTCGGTCATGCTCGCCACTCGCGGCTGGAAGCTCGAAAACTATGCTGTTGAACACACAACCGTAAACATGACGGTGCAGTACGTGGGTGCCGAAGACCAGAGTCTTTTGGATCAACTAGCAGAGTTGAGCCTTTTCCAAACAATCGGCAAACAGTTCCTAGATGTAGTGCCGATACCTCGAGAACTCTTCACCTCATTTGCTTCTAAGGTCTACGAAACTGACAGAGGAAAATTCGACGATATTTACCGCGCTACGGGTGTCCGCATTGCCAACGCGATTCGCATGCTGGCAAGAAACGACTCTGAAAAAATCAGGCGACTGTCGCAGAATTTCATTCTGAAAAACATCAGCATCACCCAGCCAGACGCCGAAGTGCGCTTCGTGGACAATGATCACTTCACCATCATATTCAAACGCATTGACCCGCTTGTTATGAACAGTCAGCGCACGCTCGTAGAGTCTATGTTTCGAGAACTCGGCTACGACATTTCAACCACTGTCTTTCAGAATCTTCTCAGCTTCAAGTTGAAACTGCTGGAAAAGCCGATGCTTGAACCAGTGCCACGCAAGCGTATAATGCAGACATTGGTCGACGAAATGTCCGCCTGCAACAATGTAGATGAAGCTTTCATGCTCGAGAAGGAGCAGTTGGATGAACTGTTCCCAGAGGATTATCCGTGGACTATCCGTGAAGTGGGCGATAGGCTGATTGACATGTACCGCGAATTGGGCATCGAAGTGGGCATAGAGTATTTCGAAGGCGGCTTCACGCTGAAATACAAGAGCTGCCCCTACTACAAACTCGTCAAATCACAGCAGAAAACGTGGCTCTGCAACCTACGCAAAAAAACAATAGAATACGTCATCTCACGCGTTACGCATGGAAAGAAAGGCAAAATCAAAATCATAAAATCCCTCCTCAAAAACACACATCCATGCGAGTACGCCATATTCTTAACTGGTTTCTTGGAGAAAGAAGAAAAAACTGCTTGAAACACACGAAAAGCAATGACACGAAAAACCATTTTTCTACAAGTTTAGTTTATTCACTTTACATTTTTGTGTTAGCAACACTAAAATGCTAGTCATACTTTTTCGAGTAAGGATAGAAAGGAGAGTCCACGATTGTCCGCCGAATCATGCGTGTCTATTAAAGATGCTGACTTTATGTTCGAAAACAGTCTAGTCAGAGTTATAGCCAATAGAAATGCGCCAGAAATTGAACTCACAGGTCTGAAGATTGGACCTTTGCAGGAAGGCGTCGAATTAGAGGTTAGGTTTTGGGCGGCGCTAGAATTGGCTAAAGCAGGTGTTGTACGTTTTCGCGAAGAAGATACATTAGATGCCATAAAGCTAAACAAAATTCACTGGAAAGAACGCGTGCAAACTGTCAAGCAAATCTCGCCGTTGCCAGACGATTTTTACCCCAAGCTCAGGCGCTTCATGAAGGATTCCAAGAAAAAAGCTAACAGCACTCCTGAAAAGATGGCTGAGTATGATAAAATCGTGAGACTTTCTCGGGATATTGTCAATTGTAGAGTGAAAAAGATAATCTCACTCGCCTCTGCGCCCGCGCAGACGGATCAATTTTTGAAGAGTCTGACCACGGAAGAGCGAGCGTTGTACAATCATCTTTACAATATCTTAGCTGAGTGGCGAAACGAAATTCTAGAAGGCGGTGAAGAGGATGACTGAAGAAATAGCCCTAGCTGATCCGCAAGAGCGTTTTCAAGATTTTTTGAAAGCCGATAAGTACCGCAAACGAATCTCTCAGATGGCTATCACTGGAAGTACATCAGTAATTGTTGATTTTGACGATTTACTCGCCGCCGACTCTGAACTCGCTGGAATAATACTCGAAAGACCAGATGAGTATTTGGAGCACGCCAACAAAGCCGCCTATGCGCAACTGCAGATTGAAGAGCCAGAATACGCCGAACAGTTGGAAGAAGAGAAGGTCACTGTTCGACTTCGCGGCTTGCCCGAAACCACCTTATTGCGCATTCTGGGCTCGGAGCAGATCGGCAAACTCGTCATGGTGGAAGGCATAATCGTCCGCGCCACACCAGCCCGCCCACTAGTAACAATCGCCGCCTTCAAATGCAAAAGATGCGGCACAGTCTCCTCACTCATACAATCAGGACCATTCCTCCGCGCACCATTCACGTGCAACGACCCCGCCTGCAGCTCAAAAGGACCATTCGACTTTATTCAAGAAGAATCCACATTCATCGATTCGCAAGATATTCGCATCCAAGAAAGACCGGAAGACCTGCCGCCGGGACAGTTACCACGATGGTTAAACATAAAACTCGTCGGACGCGAACTCGTTGACAAAGCCAGACCTGGTGACCACGTGAACATCGTAGGCAGCGTGCGTGCAGCCGCGCCTACCATGCCGAGAATAGGCAAATTGCGCACTTTCAGGCTTCATTTAGACGCTAATCACGTTGACGTTAGAAGCAAAGAGCCAGAAACCGTTTCCATATCGGCTGAGGAAGAAAAACAAATCTTAGACCTCGCCAAAGACCCGTGGATTCACCGCAAAATCCTCCGTTCCATCGCACCGTCAATCTATGGCTATGAACACATCAAAGAAGCCATTACTTATCTTCTCTTCGGCGGCGTTCCGAAACACCTGCCCGACATAACCGTGCGTGGTGAAATGAACATTCTCCTCGTGGGCGACCCGGGCACAGCTAAATCGCAGTTGCTGCAGTACGTGGGTAGAATCGCACCCCGAGGCCTGTACACCTCAGGAAGAGGAACCACAGCCGCTGGCTTAACTGCAGCCGTTCTGCGAGAAAGAGGCGGAGGTATGAGCCTCGAAGCGGGCGCTCTGGTATTAGCCGATAAAGGTGTAGCCTGCATCGACGAAATCGACAAGATGCGACCTGAAGACCGCGTTGCTATTCATGAAGCCATGGAGCAGCACACGGTTTCGGTGGCGAAAGGCGGCATCGTGGCCACTCTAAACGCTAGGACAGCCATTCTTGCAGCAGCCAACCCTGCTTTGGGCAGGTACGACGCGTACAGGAACGTGGCGGAGAACATTACGCTTCCTGTGACTATTCTTTCAAGGTTCGACCTAATCTTCGTGCTGAAAGACTTGCCCGAGAAGGAACAGGACGCGAAAATGTCAGAGCACATATTGGAGCTTCATCGTGGAGGTGCGGCGAACGTCGAATCACAAGTTGCGCCCGACCTGCTGAGGAAATACATCAGTTATGCCAAAAATGTAAAACCAGTGTTGACCAGAGAAGCCATAGAGCGGCTGAAGAATTTCTACCTTGAAATGCGTGCAAGCGGCACTGAAGGTGCTCCTATTGCAATCACAGCGCGGCAGTTGGAATCTCTTGTGCGCTTGGCTGAGGCGAGAGCGCGTGTGGCTTTGAAACGTGAAATAACGGCTGAAGACGCAGAGGCTGCCATAGCTATAACGCGCAGGTCGCTCGAGGAAGTTGGAGTGGACATGAGTTCGCACAAGATAGACATTGACATCATCATGACGGGAAAACCGAAAAGCCTCAGAGACAAGCTGAAAGCAGTCTTGGACACGATTCTGGATATGTCGAAGGAAACGGGTATGGCAGAAAAGAAAGCCCTGCTTGAAACATTGGACGTGAAGTACAAAATCGCTCCTGCCGAGACTGAACGACTCGTGGGACAGATGCTTAAAGAGGGCACGGTTTATTCGCCACGAGAGGGTTATTTAAAGAAGACGTAACAAAATGAGAATTGACCCGCCTTGAAAGTTGAAGACTTGGCCGTGCCAGAGTCTGTGAAAGAAACCCTCATTCGAAACGGCATCAGCACGCTCTATCCGCCACAGGAAGAAGCCATAAAAGCCAAAGCACTCGAAGGCCAAAACCTTGTTTTAGCCAGTCCCACAGCCTCGGGTAAGACCCTTGTAGCCGAATTGTGTGCGCTCAAACACGTGTTGGAACGAAACGGAAAGGTGCTGTATCTCACGCCTCTCCGTGCGTTGGCAAACGAGAAGTTTGAAGATTTCAAGAAGTATGTCACACTAAAGAAATCAAATGGCCGTCAGGTTAGAGTGGGCATTAGCACGGGTGATTTTGACAGCAGCGACCCGTGGCTGGAACGCTACGATATAATCGTGACCACGAACGAGAAGGCGGATTCTCTGCTCCGTCACAGGGCGAAGTGGATGGATGAGATTTCGCTTGTGGTGGCTGATGAGGTTCATTTGTTGAATGAGCCTGAGCGTGGGCCTACGCTTGAGGTTGTTTTAGCGCGGCTTTTGCAGATAAACCCTGACATTCAATTGCTCGTTCTTAGCGCTACTGTGAAAAATGCAGATGAGTTGGCTGACTGGCTCAAAGCCGAGTACATCACCACCGAATGGCGCCCAGTCATTTTGAAAGAGGGTGTGGTGTGGCAGGACGAGATAATCTTCAAAGACGGCAGCGCCGTGAAAGTGGATAAGTACTCGAAGGATCCAGCCATCAACCTCGCTGCGCACACTGTTAAATTAGGTGGGCAGGCACTTGTCTTCGCGAGTACACGGAAGAATGCTGTGGGGCACGCGAAAAAAGCAGCATCCGAGATTGAGTCTTTACTGTCGAAGCCCATGAAACGCAGCTTAGAAAGCCTAAGCGAACAAATAGTGACCACGGGTGAACACACGCGGATAGGCGACGCGTTAGCTGAAGTGGTCAGGAATGGTGTGGCTTTTCATCACGCAGGCTTGGGCGGAGCACACAGGAAAATCATAGAAGACGCGTTTCGTGAGGGGAAGATTAAGGTCTTAACAGCAACGCCTACGCTGGCTTTTGGTGTGAATTTGCCTGCACGTATGGTGATTATTCATGATTACCGACGCTATGACCCAGGGTATGGTTATTATCCCATCAGCGTTTTGGAGTACAAGCAGATGGCGGGACGAGCTGGAAGACCTAAGTACGATAAGGTGGGCGAGGCGGTTCTTATCGCGAAGACGGATGATGAACGCGACTATCTTATGCAGAGTTATGTTTTAGCCCAGCCTGAGCGTATCTGGTCGAAGTTGGCTGTTGAACGCATTCTGAGGCCTCATGTGTTGGCGACAATAGCGGCTAATTATGCCCAGACGGAGCAGGGTGTTTACGAGTTTTTCGGCAAAACCTTCTACGCCTACCAGTACGCTCCAGAGGCGATTCAGAAGGTCATAGCCAAAATTCTCAAGTTCTTATACGATGAGGACATGATTGACGTCGTGGGCGAGAAGATTCTTGCCACCAAGTTTGGCCGCAGGATTTCGGAGTTGTATATTGACCCTGTTTCTGGCGTTATCATCCGCGATGCCTTCAAGCAAAAGCCCCCTATGCTCAGTGACACGAGTTTCTTGCATATGGTTGCCCACACGCCCGACATGGTGCCCCGAACACGACCATACACCAGCGAATTCGATGAGTTAGCACTGTTCGTGGATTCGCATCGTGAAGAATTCTTCATTCCACCCCCAAGCGAGTGGGAAGACAGAATCGCCTACGAGGAGTTTTTAGGCGAAGCCAAGGCGGCTATGGTTATGAACGCTTGGATTGAAGAGCGTACTGAGGATGAGATTATTGAGCGGTTCATGGTGCAGCCTGGAGATTTGTACAGGCTCATTGAAACGGGCAAGTGGTTGCTTCACGCGTCGCATGAGTTGGCTGTGTTGTTTGGAGAGAAGGAATATTTGCCGCCGTTGGACGCACTTTTGTCGAGGATAGAGAAAGGCGTGAAAAAAGAACTGTTGCCTTTGGTGAAGTTGGAGGGCGTCGGCAGAGTCAGAGCACGCATACTCTACAATTCGGGATACAGAACAGTGGAAAATCTAAAACACGCACCAGTGGAAGACCTAACAAAACTTCCACTAATAGGACCCAGACTGGCAAGGAAGATAAAGGAACAAGTCGGCGGCTTCATCAAAACAGAAGAATGGAAAAAACTCAAAGAAGAAAAAGGCGCAGAACAACAACCGCTAACAGACTACTACTAAAGGCAAAAAGTATTCAGAAAACCCAAAATAATTCTTTATGTTTTTCAGTTTGAAACAAAATGAAAAATGCGTGGCTAGTACAAAAAAGATGAGTTTTTGTTGGTCTTCTATTCTATTCTTTCTATTCTTCACTATTAGCCCAATGGATAGAACACGTGATAACAGACCGAACCAAAAACAACACGTTCATGGGCTCTGTTTTCTTGCGTCTTACTCATTCATATATTCACCTTTTAGTCCCCCCAACTATGGCAGGGTCACTTATAAACGATATGGAATGTTTCTTCTCAGTTTTTGATTCTCCGAGTTACGGTGGGCGGGCTGGTAATGAGTGAACCTGCTTAGATGTCTTCCCATCAGCATGTTTGGTTCCGAAAACGAGTGTCAGTATCCCGCCTGCAACGGGCAGGGCTAAGAAGAAATAATAAAAGACAAGATTGGCAAACTGCCACACGGAAGTATCCACAGGATAAGGAAGACCAAAAATCAACCATAAAACCACGGGCGCTACTCGAAAGGGAAAAAGAATCCCAGCCACCAACATGATTATTCCACCCGATATGTATCGTCTCAAAAGAGCCAACGCGCCGCCAATGAATATCAGAAGCCCTGCAGGAAGAGACAGATACAACAAAAAAGCCACTCCAGCGCCCCCAGGTCCTCCCCAGCCGGGTCTTCCAACTAAGAAACCTGCGTAGATTATGAGGTATGCGCTGAGAGTCTCTAAGAAACCAGCCACAACACCTAGGAGTCCGCCTACGAATGTGCCGGTGGGTAAGCCGAGAATTTTGCCAGAAATTCTCAAAGTCTTCATTTAAGCAATTCTTTTACAGTCTGTCCTATGCTGTCAATCTGCTCTAGGGTTACGGCTGGGTGAACTGGCAGCGAAAACACTTGCTTTGATGTTTTTTCAGTCTCTGGCAAAGTATGCTTGGCAAATTGCTTGTAGTAGGGCATTAGGTGTATCGGCGTGCGGTAATAGACAGAGGCGCCGATGTTCTTCTGTCGCAAGTTCTCCACAAGTTTATCTCTCTCAGATTCAGTAGCGTCCTTCAGCCTGACCGTGAAAAGATACCAGCTATGCCTAAATCCTCGTGGCTCTTCTGGCAACTGCAACCGCTTAACACTACTTAATATCTCTGTCAACTGCATCGCATTTCTCCTTCGTGCTTCCAGAAACTTTGGCAACTTCTGCAGCTGCACAAAGCCCACAGCGCCCTCCATTTCTGGCATTCTGAAATTGTGCCCCAGCATGCTTGAGTAGTATTCTTCTTTTTCTCCGTGCGCCCGAATGTAAGGTATCTTGTCCGCATACTCCCTTTTGCTCGTGGTTATCATGCCTCCCTCGCCTGTTGTCATGTTCTTGCTCGCGTAGAAGCTCCAACAAGCCATGTCTGCATAGCTTCCAGCAGGCTTCGCCTCATAAGTGGCACCGTGCGCCTGAGCAGCATCCTCGATAACAAGTAAATCATGCCCATCGGCGATTTCCCTTATAGGCGCCATGTCTGCAGGCAAGCCATACAAATCCACAGGAATAATCGCCTTAGTCTTCTTAGTTAAAGCCGCCTCAATTTTCTTGGGGTCGATGTTATAGGTTTCAGGGTCTACGTCCACAAAAACAGGTCGTGCACCTACCAGAGCCACAGCCTCAGCTGTAGCGATAAACGTGAAACTCGGCACAATCACCTCGTCCCCAGCAGCAACGCCAGCAGCCATAAGCGACAAATGCAACGCCGCGGTTCCAGTGTTCACGGCAAACGCACACTTAGCCTTGACAAATTCGGCAAAGCC
>Ga0315268_10003547_pt1 | contig 17192 bp, 13 predicted proteins | sample C1_top_MG_FD_204535 | JGI IMG/M metagenome (GOLD analysis project Ga0315268, IMG submission 204535) | Sediment microbial communities from Yellowstone Lake, YNP, Wyoming, USA - C1_top | ecosystem: Environmental > Aquatic > Freshwater > Lake > Sediment | place: USA: Wyoming | collected 2017-08-01
GAAAGACCAATCCAAGTGCAGGAGGCCTCCATGGGGCTTTACGATTATCGGTACTATCTCGCGAACGAGAGTGAATGTCGCAAGCTTCTTCATGAAATTCGCTGGCCACATGGAATAAGATGTCCACGTTGTGGTCATCCGCTCATTTGGCAGCTTGGAAGGAAAGATCGCTTTAAACACAAGTGTGGGAGCTGTAAATATAAGTTTACGGAAACCTCGGGTACGATCTTTGATAAGACCAGGACGCCTATTTCCAAATGGATTTGCGCCATTGGTCTCTTCAAGGTCGGTATTTCTGCCAATCAATTGAAGGATGAAATTCGCGTAACCTACAAGGTAGCCTGGCAAATGCTTGCCAAGATCAGAAAGGCAATTAAAGGCGATCCTCTTACCGACCAGCTGTGCGGTCATATTGAGGTCGATGAAACCTACTTTGGTGGCAAGAGAAAGGGCAAACGCGGACGTGGCGCTGCGGGTAAGACACCCGTTATCGGCATCATTCAGCGCAATGGAGCGGTCCGAACGATTGCCATCCCCGATGTGGGGAGTGCAACGCTTCAGGCTCTTATAAAAGAGCATATAGAGGCCGGTAGCACCATCTATACTGATGGTTGGCAGGGCTACCGGGGCCTTGATAATCAGGGGTTTTCTCATAAGCTTGTTAATCACGATAAGGCATTTGTATCACGAAAAGGGTACCACACCAATTCCATTGAAGGCTACTGGCGACTATCGAAGAATAAGCTGTATGCTCGCTATCACAAGATATCTAAAACGTACTTGCCGTATTACTTGGCAGAAGCAGATTTCAAATTTAACGAACGTTCACAGCCGGTTTTTATAAAAAGAGTACTCACGAAGCTTATTTTTCAGTCCCTCTAAGGGGATAATTACCAAACATAATTGATAACCATCCGCTGAAATGTGGCTACTTTGGTCGTACGAATCATCCAGTTCAAAGTTCTCCTGAGAGGCGTTTCTTACCTGACGGTAAATATCCGTAGTATACTTAAGCAAGTATTGATCATGCAAAGAGAACCACCAACAGGAGGCAATCCATGAAACGTCACACGAAAAGCACGCCATGGCATCGCGCATATCTGGCTGTGCCCCTTTCGATCCTGCTGCTCACCGGTCTTACCCTGACCGGAATCGCATCAGGCGGGGAAAAGACTATCTCTCAGGAGTCGGTCAAGACGCTTTCCAGGCTGAGCGAAGCTCTGTCCGAGGTCGCTGATGCCGTGCGCCCAGCGGTCGTCAACATATCCACGACCTCGATCGAGACCATGGAGGACAACCCGTTCGGCGACATGTTCAACGACCCGTTGTTCCGGCGCTTTTTCGGCGACCAGCCCGGCAGCGGGCATCCGGGCCAAAAACGAAAATACAGGTCATCGGCCCTCGGGTCCGGAGTGATCGTGTCCGAGCACGGATATATCTTGACGAACAATCATGTGATCAAGGGCGCGGAAGAGATCAAGATCATTCTCTACGACAAACGGGAGTTCAAGGGCAAGGTGGTCGGCATTGACTCGCGGACGGACCTCGCCGTGGTCAAGATCAACGCAAAGGGACTTCCGACCATTCCGATCGGCTCTTCCGGAAAAATGAGAACCGGAGACATCGTACTTGCCGTCGGCAATCCATTCGGCCTGAATCAGACCATCACCATGGGGATCGTGAGCGCGGTGGGCCGTTCGAACATAGGGCTGGCCGATTTCGAGGATTTCATCCAGACCGATGCTGCCATCAATCCGGGCAACTCCGGCGGCGCACTGGTGAACGGCAGCGGGGAACTGGTCGGCATCAATACGGCTATCTTTTCGACCAGCGGAGGATACATGGGAGTGGGCTTCGCGATCCCGGCGGACATGGCCAAAACGGTGCTGGACAGCATCATCAAGCACGGCAAAGTGATCCGCGGCTGGCTCGGCGTCAGCATCCAGAACCTGACCCCTGAACTTGCAAAATCGCTGGGGATCAAGGAAACAGAAGGCGCCCTGGTCGGCGGTGTCGAAGGAGGCGGTCCCGCGGACAAGGCCGGCCTCAAACGCGGCGACCTGATCACGGGCATGGATGGCAGAAAGATCGCGAGCGCGACAAACCTCAGAAATACCGTCGCTGCAACAGCGCCGGGCACCCGGGTCGACTTCAAGATCATCCGGAGCGGAAAGGAGCAGATCGTCCCGGTGACGCTCGGCGAGTACAAGGAAAAAAAAATCGTGAAGAAGACGTCGTTCAATAATGCGCTCAAGGGAGTAACGATCCAGGAGCTCATGCCGAGCCTGCGCGATAAATTGAGCCTGCCGGAAGGAATGACAGGCGTGCTGGTAACCGATATCGCAGCAGACAGCCCTTCCCAGGGCGGACTGCAGCCGAACGATGTGATCCAGGAGATCGACCGCACGTCGGTCGGGAGCGTGAAGGAGTTCGAAGATGTCGTTGCACGTATAGGTGAGCGCGACACTGTGCTGCTTCTGATCTACCGCGAGGGAGGTTCGGCCTATCTCACGATCGAACCGTGAGGGTGTTTCGTACCACCGGGCCGGATGCAGAACGATACGGGTCGAACGAAGACCGGCATCTCATGCAGCGCGGCTGCGGCTGCCTGTCTCCGAGTTCGTGCGCCATGTACTTGCCGTGTCCAGGGAGGCAAGAGAAGCCGCGTCCAGGTCGATTGTTGCCGCCTTCAGCAGGTCCTCAAGCTGCGCACGGTTCGTGACGCTCGCAATGGGCGCGGTAATGCCCGGTCGTGCGATTAGCCACGCAAGCGCGACGCTCGCAGGTTGTGCGTGATAATGGTCCGCCACTCTGTCCAGCGCATCGAGAATGCGGAACCCCCGGGCGCTCATGTAGCGGCCGGCATTCTGCCCCCGAACGCTTTTGTTAAGGTCATCTGCTGACCGGTATTTGCCGGTGAGAAAGCCGCTTGCCAGCGAATAGTACGTGATCACACCCAGACCCCGCTCTCTGCAGAGAGGCTCGAGCGATCGCTCGTACTCCTCCCGGTCGTAGAGGTTGTAGCGCGGCTGCAGGCTTTGATAAGCCGGAATGCCGAGCCGCCCGCTTATGTTCAAGGCTTCTTCCAGCTGCCCCGTGGTAAAGTTGGATGCCCCGATAGCCCTGATCTTTCCCTGGCCCACCAATTTTGCATAAGCCTCAAGGGTTTCTTCCTGGGGCGTATCCGGATCAAAGAAGTGCGACTGATACAGATCGATATGGTCTGTTTGCAGCCGCTTGAGAGATCCCTCCACAGCGTCAAGAATATAGGCCATCTTGAGCCCTTTCATGCCCGGGCCCATCGGGCTTCCAACCTTGGTCGCGATCACAACCTTGCTGCGGTTTCCGCGCGTGTTGAGCCATCTGCCGATCATTGTTTCGGATTCACCGCCCGAGTTGCCGGGCACCCACCGGGAATAGGAATCCGCCGTGTCCAGCAAATTGCCTCCGGCATCCGTGAAAGCATCCAGGATCCTGAATGCCATGGGCTCGTCAACGGTCCAGCCGAAGACATTGCCGCCCAGGGCAAGGGGAGAAACCTCTAATCCCGATCTTCCGAGCATTCTTTTCTTGAGCATGATACAGTCCTCCCGTCCCCCCCGACTTATTTACACATGCTGCATTTCCTGCGGTGCTGCGTGGGTCCGTTCTTCTCCGGGTTCTTTCTGCGCAACATGCTCAGCAGCCAGGAACAGGTACATCGCCGGCACCACAAAGAGCGTGAACACTGTTCCGATCGATATGCCGGTCATGATCACCAGACCCATATTGAACCTGCCTGCCGCGCCCGCGCCGGATGCGGTCACGAGCGGCAGCACGCCCAGCACCATCGCGGCCGTGGTCATCAGGATGGGCCGGAGCCGGATCGCCGCAGCGGTCTCCACGGCTTCGCGTTTTCCTTTGCCCTCGCGCTGCAAATCGTTCGCGAACTGCACGATCAATATGCCGTGCTTACTGATAAGTCCGATCAGGGTGACCAGCCCCACCTCCGTGTAGATGTTGAGGCTCGCATTCCCGATGCCGAGGCTGATGAAGATCAATGCTCCGCAGATCGACATGGGGACGCTGATCAGGACCGTGAACGGATCGCGGAAGCTTTCGAAGAGGGCCGCCAGCGCAAGAAAGATGATGATCAGCGAGAAGAAGAAAGTGACCTCGAGTGCCGACGACTCCTGCATGTACTGCCGCGACTGGCCCGCATAATCGACGCTATACCCCAGCGGAAGGACCTCCTTCGCCATGCTCTTGAGCGCATCCAGGGCCTGGCCCTGGGTGATCCCCGGCGAGAGCACGCCTGAAAGTGTCGCGGCATTGAGCTGCTGGAAATGGTTCAGCGATTCAGGCACGATCTCGGTCTTGAGGTTCGTGATGGTCGAAAGCGGGATAGTGGCGCCGGACGGGGTGTTGATATAGTACCCGCCCAGCTGGTCCGCGTTCAAACGGTCACGCTGCCGGACCTGAGGAATGACCTTGTAAGAGCGTCCGGCCAGGCTGAAATAATTGACATACCCGTTGCTCAACATGGTCCCGAGCGCTCCGCCCACGTCGCGCATGTTCAGACCGAGCTGGGCCGCCTTGTCGCGGTCGATCTCGACCGTGATCTGCGGCTTGTCGATCTTGAGGTCCGTGTCCAGGAACATGAACATGCCGCTGGCCCGTGCCTTGTCCAGGAGCGCCTGCGATACCTCGTTCAGCCGCTCGAACGATTCCGTGGTCCCGATCACGAACTGAACAGGCAATCCGCTGCTGCCGGGCAGCGGCGGCCTCAGGAACGCAGCCGAACGCGAGCCCGGGATCGCATTGAGCTGGCCCTGGATCTGCGGCAGCACTTCCATGGAGGTCCGCTTCCGTTCGTCCCAGGGTTTGAAGACCATTCCGCCGAATGCGACGTTCAGACCGTTGGCGCCCACGAACTGGAACACATGGTCCGTCTCGGGATAGGAGGAATAGATCCGGAACACCTCCGCTGTAGAAAGTTTGGTCTGCTCCAGCGTGGCGTCGGGCGCTGCCGTGGTCAGGGCGATGATCAGGCCCTGGTCCTCGTCGGGCGCAAGCTCGCTCTTCGAGGTCGCATACAGGAAGTAAATGCTCACAAAGATGATGGCGCTGAACACCCCGATCACGGGAAGTGTGTTGAGCGTACCGTGCAGCAGCCGTTCGTACCCGCGGCGCATCGTGCCGAACTGACGGTCCACGAAGGCGGCGAACCGGTTCTGGCCGTCATGGTCGTAGGCTTTCAAGAAACGCGACGCCATCATCGGGGACAGGGTCAGGGCGATCAGGGCAGAAATGGCCACTGCACCCGCAAGGGTGTAGGCGAATTCCGTGAACAATGCTCCGGTCAGGCCGCCCATGAACCCGATCGGAATATACACCGCGATCAGGACGATCGAGATCGCGACGATGGGCCCGGCCAGCTCGCGCGCTCCCTGGATCGCGGCAGGGAAGGGCTTCAGGCCGTTCTCCATGTGGCGATGGACGTTCTCCACGATGATGATCGCGTCGTCCACCACGAGACCGATGGCAAGCACGAGCGCAAGCAGGGTCAGCAGATTGATCGAATAGCCGAGCACCAGCATGATGAAGAATGCGCCGATCAGCGACAGGGGCATGGCGATCGTCGGGATGAGCACCGAGCGCACCGTGCCCAGGAACAGGAAGATGACAACGGTCACGATCAGGAGCGCCTCGAACAGGGTCCAGACGACCTCGCGGATCGAACTGTTCACGTACTTCGTCGCATCGTACACGATCCTGCCGTCAAGGCCTTCGGGAAGCTGCTCGTGCACGGACGGAAAGACCTTTCTTACTCCGTCGATCACCGTAAGAAGGTTCGCCGTGGGCGCGACCTTGATGCCGATGTAGACCGCGCTCTGGCCGTCGAAACTGACCGAGGTGTCGTAGTCCTCGGCGCCGAGGGTCACTTTCGCCACGTCTCCCAGCCGCACCAGCGCCCCGTTCTTCGCCTTGATCACCAGGTTCTTGAACTCGTCGACCGAGTGCAGGCTCGTTCCCGCGGTCAGGTCCACGGTCACCATCTGTCCCTGGGTGCGGCCGAGCGCTGAGATGAAATCATTCGAAGCAAGGGCGGCGCTCACGTCTGCTCCGCCCACGCCGAACGCGGCCATCTTTGCGGGATCGAGCCATGCCCGGAGCGCGAACTGCCGCTTGCCCAGGATCTCCGCCGTTTGCACGCCGTCCACGGCCTGCAGTTTCGGCTGCACGACCCGGATCAGGTAATCGGTGATCTTGTTCGTTGCCAGGACCTTGCTCGAAAAACCGATGTACATCGAATCCGTGGTCTCGCCGATGGACACGGTGATGATCGGCTGCTGGGTGTCCCGCGGAAGCTGGTTCAGCACCGCATTGACCCGGGTGTTGATCTCGGTCAGGGCCTTGTTCGAGTCATAGTTCAGGCGCAGCGTGGCCTGGATGGTGCTGACGCTTTGCCTGCTGGATGAAGTGAGGTAATCGATGCCGTTCGCCTGGGCAATGGAGTTCTCCAGCGGCGTGGTGATGAAACCCGCGACCAGGGCTGGATCTGCTCCGTAGTAGATCGTCTGGACCGTGACAACAGCATTCTGGGTCAATGGATACTGCCGGACCGGCAGCAGGTCGATCGATCGGAGTCCCAGGACCAGGATCAGCAGACTTACCACCGTGGCAAGCACGGGACGTTTTATAAAGAGATCGGTGAATTTCATACGCTACCTCCAACACCATGTTTCGCGTCCCGTCTTGAAACTTGAGACTTGAAACTTGAAACTTATTATTCATCCTCCGGCACCGGTTTCTCGTCGTTCGAGGGAAGGACCTTGGTATTGATAGCCACGGCGCTCCCGTTCTTCAGCTTCAGCTGGCCGCTCGTGACCACGGTATCTCCATCCTGTACACCGCTCATGATCGCCACCTGGTCGCCGCGCGTGGGACCGACGGTAACAAAGACCTGCTGCGCACTCAGCTGCGGTTTGCCCTCCTGTCCCGCCCCCTGGTCTTTCACGATGAAGACCGTGTTGCCGTAAGGGTTATAGGTCACCGCTGTCTGCGGCACCGTGAGATAGCGTTGTGCGTTGCCTGCCCGAACCGCGACCGTCGCGTACATACCGGGCAGCAGCATATGTCCGGGATTCGCGATCAACGCTTCCACCTGGACGTTTCTCGTTTCCTGGTCGACCTTGGGGTTGATGGTCGTGATCTTGCCCTTGAACATGCGGCCGGGGAATGAGTCCGTGGTCAGCAGAACGGTTTGTCCGATCGCAGCGCGCGAGAGCTCCTGCTGCGGCAGGTAAAAATCAACATACAGCGGATCAAGCTGCTGCAAGGTCACGATCCTTTCTCCGGGGTTCATATATTGCCCGCGGCTGACAGTGCTGATGCCGAGACGTCCGGAAAAAGGAGCGCTGATGGTCTTCTTGTCGACCAGCGCCTGCTGTTGCGCCACCTGGGCGGTCCTGCTTCTGAGGTCTGCCTCCTCGGAATCGAGCGTCGCCTGACTTACGGCCTGCACGGCATATTGTTTCCGGTCCCGCTCGAGCGTTGTCCGTGCGAGCTCCGCGGCCGCCTGGAGCGCGTTGAGCTGTGCGATGTCCGCATCAGCATTCAGCTTCACGAGCACCTGATCTTCCTTGACCTGTTGCCCGGAGCTGAATTCCACGCTCCGCACCAGACCGGCTACTTCGCTTGTCACGTCCACTCCGCGAAAGGCCCGAAGGCTTCCCACGGCCTTGAGCTCAGGCTGCCAGGTCTGGTAGGCGACCTTCAACGCAGTTACGACGGCAGGCGGCTGCTTAAAGGACATGTATTTCTGCATCATTTTGGCTTTGACCGCCTTTACGCCGAAGATCCCGCCGAATACGATGCTGACGATCGCAACCATTATTATCATGCGCTTTGTCATAACGTAGTCTCCTTTTACTTTGCATTCCCGTGCGGCTGTGCGTTCAGCGATACGGCGCCGGCATCGGCGGCCGCGACGCGATTCCACCATCCTCCGCCAAGGGCCTGGAACAATGCAGCAGTATCGGCATAGCGCGCGGCCTGTGCCTGAACCAGACCAATCAGCGCCTGCTGGTACTGGCGCTGCGCATTCAGAAGCGAAAGGTAATTGACAGCGCCGAGGGAGAACTGCTTTTGTGTTACTTCATAGGACTCCCCGGCCGCAGCAACGGCCTCCGATTGCGCCTTCAAGGTCCTGGCATCGGCCTCCAGCGCACGCAGGACATCGGCCACATTCTGAAACGCCAGCAGCACCGTCGTCCGGTACTCCGCTGCGGCCTGCTCGTACGCGGCCTCGGCAGCGCGTTTCTTTGCCCTGAGCTCTCCGCCGTGGAAGATCGGTTGGGTCAATCCCGCGCCGAGGCTCCAGACGCCGGAGCCTGCGGCAAAGAGCGCACCAGTTCTCACTGCTTCGGAACCATAGCTGCCGCTCAGCGTGAGTTGGGGCAGCATATTTGCCGCTGCAACGCCGATCTGCGCGCTTGCCGCGTGCAGCAGCGCTTCGCTCGCCCGGATGTCCGGACGCTGACGAACGAGTGAGGACGGCAGGCTGATCGGAAGGTCCTGCGGCAGCTGCAGCGAGTCAAGCTCGAACAACGGCAAGGAAGCAGCGTCTCCAGGCAGTATTCCCGCAAGGACCGCCAGCTGATGCCGGGTTTGAAAAAGGGATTTTTCCAGCTGCGGCAGCAGCGAACGCGTTTGTGCCACCTGGGCGCGCTGGGCGAGCACATCCGTGCGCGGGATCGCGCCGAGCTCAAACTGACGTTCAACGACCGCAAGCTGCTTTTCTTCCGACGCAATAATACTCTGCATGGATCTGATCTGCGCCCGCAGAGATGATTCTTTTATGACCGTGGTCGCGATGTTTGCAGCGAGGGTGAGATAGGCGCCTTCAAGCTGAAAGCCCTGAAAAGCGACCCGGGATCGCAGCGCTTCCTGCTCGCGCCGCGCTCCTCCGGCAAGGTCGAGCGAATACGTGACCTGGACCGACGCATTGTAGAGCGTGAAGGGACTGTAAATTGTGTCAGGTTGTCCGAACGCCGCACCGGACAGCTTTTGGCGCTTCGCAGAGGTTGCTGCATCTACGCTCGGGAATAGTGCGCTCCCGACCACGGCCCGAAGGGTTTCCTGGGACTGCCGAAGCGTGGCCTGCGCTGCGGCAACGGTGGGATTGTGATCCAGTGCGCTGCGGATGACCGCGTCGAGCTGCTCGGATCTGAACAGGGTCCACCATTCAGCGGGGATGTCTTTCCCTGGATCGAATCGCTGCGCCTGGCCGCCTGTCGTCGGGACCCCTGCTGTTTCCGCAGGCATCGCCTCAGAGATATACCCTTTTACATCCGGAGCATCCGGAGGCCGGTAATCAGGCCCTGCAGCACAGCCGGATAAGACCAAGGCCGCGAGTGAAGCACTGATCGCTGTTCTTATCAGCAGCGAATGATCCCGATGTGAATGTTCTGTGTTCATGGTATATCCTCCGCTCGTTCATCGTTTCGCGTGAATAACGCCGTATCCCGGAAACGACTCAATCGGTTATTTATATATAACTATAGCACAGTATTCTCAAAGAGGACGGATATGGTCTGAAATCAGTAGAAAGTAGTATGAAACGAGAGATCAGAAAAAAAGCGGGGAAATAGTGTGTCTCACGTGCGGTTGCCTTGACAGTCCATCAGTCCGGCGATATGATTTAAACAGGAGTTGGTGTGTCCTGAAAGAGAGATTTCTCAGGATTCGATGCTGCGCCGCGGGGGAGGCGGTGGGCAGAGAAGGGGGTGAATAACATGAAACGAGCATCGAACAGAAAGCCGGTCGCTCCCGCAAAAAGGGGAGCAGTCGCGAAAAAGAGTGTGATCGTTAAAAGAGCGTCGAACGTCACGCCGCTGAAACAAAAAGAGGACGCGGTTGACAAACGGCTCAAGACCTTTGACGAACTGGATTTCGAGGTGTTCAGCAGCCAGAAGTGGGAACGGCTGTTGGAGAGCCATGCTGAAAACATTGTGGTAACCTGGCCCGACGGACGCGAAACAACGGGCATTGAAAAACATATCGACGACCTTAAAGCAATGTTCGTGTATGCGCCCGATACGAGCATCAAGGCCCACCCGATCAGGTTCGGTCAGGGCGATTATACCTGCGTTGTCGGTGTTATGACCGGCACCTTTACAAAGCCGATGCCGACCGGCGAGGGAACGGCGATCTCGCCCACGGGCAAGCCGTTCAGACTGACGATGACGACGATCGGTCATTGGAAAGGCAACACCATGGACCATGAATGGCTGTTCTGGGACAACCAGGAGTTTATGCGGCAGATCGGCATTTAGGGCGCCATCCCGGATTGGACCGGACAGTGCTCCGGACAACAGTGAATAAGGCGAAGGCGTGGTATGAGCAAGGTTATAAAAATAATTCTGGTCTGCGTCGTTTGCATCGGGGCCATTACGGGTATTGTGTACCTGGTGAAGTGGCTGCTGTAAGCAGGCAGCTTGAAAGGAGATGGGCATATGAAAAAGAACATGGGAATTGCCGACCGGGTCATACGGGCGATCATCGCCGTCGCGATCATCGCGCTGTATTTTGCGGGTCAGATCACGGGAACGGCAGCGGTCATTCTGGGCATCCTCGTGGTGCTTCTGCTTGCCACGAGCATTACGGGCGTCTGTCCGGGGTATTGGCCGCTCGGCATCTCGACGTTAAAGAAGACGTAAGTAGAAAACTGACAAGGCACCCACAACCGATCGGGTGCCTTATTGTTCCCGTTTCCTCATCTCTTCAGTTCACACTCAGGTGCTTAGTTCCATGCGGATAGCTATTTCAGGCACTCACTACTCGGGCAAGACGACGCTTGTGGAGGCTTTATCAGAAGCGCTTCCGCAGTACCTGATCGTCGAGGAACCCTATGCGCTTTTAGCGGAAGAGGGGGAAGTATTCAGCGATCCTCCCTCGCTTGAGGATTTCGAACTGCAGCTCGATCGATCCGTTGAGAATCTGGACGAGCGCGGTCCGGACGTCATCTTTGACCGGTGTCCTGTTGATATTCTTGGGTATATTCTGATCCATCCCGACGCGGATGCTTTTGCTGTCGAGACATGGTTGTCTCGCGTCCAGGCGGCGGTCCGCACACTAGATGTGATCGTTTTCCTGCCCATAGAGGAACCCGACAGGATAGACCTTCCGTTGTCGCAGGACGCCGGGTACAGAAAGCGAGTGGATGAAAAGCTCAAGGAGCTCCTGCTGGACGACACTCTCGGGTTAGATGTGGAGGCGCTCACAATCTCCGGCAGTCTCCCTGTTCGGGCAGAACGGGTGCTGGCGTTCATCGGCAAGGAAAAGAAGTAACGCTTGTCCGGCCGTATGCCGAATCACGAGTTCCTTGACAACCTGACGGGAAAGAGTGAACATATCATGAGACATTCTGGAAATAGGAGCTGTCTATGAAAAAGGACAACTATTGGTCGCCGTATGTTAGCGGAACGCTCCTCGGCCTTACCCTGATCGCATCCTTCTATATCGCGGGCAGGGGTTTGGGCGCATCGGGTCCGTTCTCCCTTGCAACGGGCGTTGCTGTGAACGCCGTGACTCCGGGATACGCCGGAACATTGAGCTATTTTGGCAGGTATCTGGACCATCCCCAACCGCTTCTCGATTGGGGGCTTTTTTTGCTGATCGGCGTGTTACTGGGCGCGCTTGCCGGGGCTCTGGCCTCGGGGAACTTCAAGTTCATGTTCGATAAGGCCGCGTCCATGACCGTGGGAACACGCCTTGTCACGTGCTTTTCCGGCGGCGTGCTGATCGGCTTCGCGTCGCGCCTCGCACGCGGATGCACGAGCGGCGTTGCCTTGACCGGCGGATCGCAGCTCGCGCTGGCGGGATGGGTCTTTGTGATCGCGATGTTCGCGAGCGGTTTTCTCTTTGCCGCGCTGTTCAGGAGGTACTGGTCATGATCGCGCCTTTTGCTATGAGCGATGCGTTGAGCCTGGGTTCCGCAGTGCTGCTCGGGGTCTTCTTCGGCCTCTCCCTTGAACGGAGCGGGCTCGCGGATCCGCACCGGTTGTCAGGGGTCTTCTATTTCCGCGACTTCACGGTGCCGAAGGTCATGTTCACGGCGATCGTTGTTGCGTCCACGGGCATCTACCTGCTGAGCGATCTCCGGTTGCTGGACCTCAGCCGGGTCTGGATCATCCCCACGTTCTTCTGGCCGCAGCTTGCCGGCGGGCTGATTTTCGGCATCGGCTTTGTCGTGAGCGGCTACTGCCCCGGCACGTCCGTGGCCGGGCTTGGATCAGGAAGGCTCGACGCCCTGGTCGTCATGGCGGGCATCAGCGCCGGCTCCCTGTTGTTCGCAATGCTCTTCCCGATGCTGGAACGGTTTTACCTTTCCTCGGACAGGGGGGTGGTCACGATACCCGGGCTTCTGGGCGTGAGCCACTGGGTCGTGATCGCCGCACTGATCGTGATGGCTGTTGCGATGTTCCTGTTTCTGGAGCGGGTTGAGGATCGGGCAAGGCGAGGATAAATTTAAAACAGGTTCCCGCAGCGATGCGGAGAGGTCTTAACGCCTTATCATGCTTTCTCAGCGCCTCCGCGGCTCCGCGCGAGATGCTGTTCTTCGCAGATTCAAATCTCCCGCCACAACTCCAGAGCACTCCTTGCGGAACGGAACCCGAACAGTTTCAGCTTCTCCTGATAATCGCTTTTCAATGCGGGCTCGTTATTGATCGTCTCGATCACGATCTTCTGTGGAGGATTGAACTCGCGGGAAAGCAGGTCCTTGAACAGCACGAAATAATCCGGCAGATGCTCGTCATCGGGCGGAACCATGATCTCAAGGTTCTTTCCTGTTCGCTTCGAGACCATGACCAGCCGGCTGCCGTGGTATACGAGGTGGGTTGAAGCAATGCGAGCAGGCAATCCCGAAAGCTCCGCAAGACCGAGACCGCAGGGAGACGCAGGATCGGCCGCATCGATCCAGTAGACCGTGTCCGTGGGCAGGGGCTCCCGAAGCATGCGGAATGCCTCCGGGGATATGAACTGCGGACCCGGGATGCCTGCGAAGAAGTAGCCTGACAGAACTTCGCCCGAGAGCTCCATAAGCCGGAGCGCCCGGAACAAAGCGCGCCATTGAAAGGACGGGAGCTCGTTCGCGAGCAGCGGCCGGACCAGGAGGCCGAAGCGTTTTAACAGCTGCCGCGCGCGGTCCTTTGCCAGCTCTTCGTTCTCGAGAACATCCTGCTCGCGGGGCAGGGGATCGATCCGGAGCCAATGCCCTTCCAGGGGCCTTGCTACTTTCCACCGGTTGAATCCGGACCGCCGCGACATAAGCCGTTCATCGCTGCTGAACCGATGTGCCGAGAATCCGGTCAGCACTCCCTTTCTGATGTCGCGAAAAGAATCACTCGTTACATTGCCCTTCCAGGCCTCTTTCCAGAGAAGCTCCATGGCACGGGCCGTGTCCATATGGGAGCTTTCGGTCATGTCCAGAAAACTGTATCTGCCGCGGCGGTCGGGGATCAGGTGGTCGAGGTCTCCGTCCTGGTCGTGCCCTGCACCAGGATGAAAGAGCTCCAAATCCTGGTTAAAGCCAAGGCTGATGCGCTTCGGGCCGCACCCGAACCAGATAAGATCGCTTTCGTTCATGAGCTTGTCGAGCCATGCGCTCTGGTACTGCTGCATACGTGAAGGGAGGATGTATTCTTCCCAGGCCCCGACAGGCGCCGGGGTCCCGAAGAGCTGCTCAAGCCGCTGCTGAAGGTCATCCAACGACCTGCCGCGCGGAATAATGCCCTGATACGCGGCGAGGAACAGCGGAAGCCGGTCAAGCGGCAGCGGTTCGAAGGATGGTTGCCGGTATTTTCGCGCCATGCGGAGGAGCATTTCGAGATTGTTGCTGTCGCATACCTCGGCAAGCCGGCTGTGTTCAATGAATTGGTCCAGGACAAGGTCCTGGGACTCGATCAGGGGTTCGATGGCTTCATCCACGCGCTCCAGGGTAATGCCGAGCAGATGGACCAGCTCTTCCTTCTCGAGCGGTCCGTAAAAAGAGAGCCACTCCGAAAGGAAGCTTGCCAGATCGTATTCCTCGATCGCTTTGACAGATTCCGGCGGCTCGCGCAGGAATGACAGCACCCGGCGTTTTACAATATCCGCTTTTTCTTCAGCGCTCACCGCCTGCATCAACAGAACGTCGGGATGCAGACGAAAGGCAACAACGACCTTTGGCATTGTTTCGAGCGCAACCAGGAGCGGATGCCGCACTCCGGGCCAGCTTACCCAGAGGAGCTTTTTCGTTTGTGAAGCGAGCCATGCGGAAGCGTCCTGTTCATGGTCGCGCCTGATGGCGCCTGCCAGCTCCTTCCATTCCGGTTCCGGAATGAGGAGCCGTTCCTTGATCCAGTCAAGAAGCTCGAGGCTTGTGGCCGGCGCATACCCCGGTGCTGTGCGTTTCAATTTGTCATCCAGCACCCGGATCACGTCTGCCGGGATCTTCGGTCGGAGATGCGACGAGAACAACAGCTCTTTGATCAGATCGGGACGGACGGCGGACTCTTTTGCGAGGAGCGGCGTGTCGTCCTCGTACATGTACTTGTTCGTCTGCTTCCAGACAAGGCTGCCGGCGAACGGCGAGGCGGTCCTGGTCACGGTCTCGCTCACGCGCACCATGCCTGTCCGGAGTTCTTCGATCACGCTTCGCACGTGCGAAAGGTCGAACTCGTCTTCCAGACAGGTGCGCCACGTTTCGAGCACGATCGGAAAATCGCCGTAGGACGAGACTGCGGCGAGCAGTTCCTTGGACCTCAGCCTGATGAGCCAGAGCGGCATCCTGCGCTTGAAGCTCGCCTTCGGCAGCAGGAGCGCGCGTTCCGCGTTCTCCCTGAACCGGGCGCCGAAAAAGCCGGTCGACTCCAGCCGCTTCCGGAGAAAGCGCTCTACGTTCTCCGTGGACAGGAGCGAAAAGAGATCGTGCGGCCGGAACTCCCAGGGCAGCATCAGGAGGATGGCATCGTCATTCGCAATGAACTGCAGCGGCTTCCGCTCCTTCTCTTCCCAGGCCTGTGCCAGGGCAAGGGCAAAAGGCCGGTTCACCCTGCCGCCCCAGAAGGTGTGCAGGATCACCTGCTTGAAGTCTCCACGGCTCCCGGGCTCTTCCACGTGCTCGATCAGCAGATGATGGCGGTGCGGGAGCGCTCCGCCTGTTGATTCCTTCTGGAGCTTCAGGAACCCGATGAGCTCGTCGGCTGCAGCTTCTTCCATCACGTAGCGGGCAAGAAGCTCCCGCCTGAAATCAGGACCAGCGAGCGCAGTATCCGCGTGCTCCAAAAAAAGGCCGATCATTTCAGAAAAATGATAGTCCCTGTCCTGCGGCTCAGCTTTCCAGAACGGGAAGATGCCCACCGCGGACCGCATGGGCACGACCTCGACATCGTTATGCGTGATGTTCTCGATCCGCCAGAGCTGGGTGCCGAGCGTAAAGCTTTCGCCGATGGACCGCTCCCACACGAACTCCTCGTCCAGTTCGCCGATCTTTGCGTGCGTGTCCTTGAGCCGCAGATCGAAGTAGCCGCGCTCCGGGATCGTGCCGCCCGAGGTGTAGAGCAGGTAGGGAACCTCGCTGTGCGCCTGGATCGTGTTGTCCACGCGGTCGAGTGACACGCGCGCCTTGAGTTCACGCAGCCGGGAGTCGGCGTACCTGCCGGCAAGCATGTCGAGCACCATGTCGAAGAGCTTTCTCGAAAGCGCGCGGTACGGGTAGCTGGTCTTGAGGAACGCAAAGAGCTCGTCGACGTTCCAGGCCTCCATGCTGACCATGGAAAGAACGATCTGCGCCAGGAGATCGAGCGGCGCTTCGATGGGATGGACTTCCTCGATGTCCTGGTCCAGGCTTGCGCGCGCCATGACCGCCGCATCGATGAAGTCCCTGCCGTGGGTCGGGAAGAGAAGGCCCCTGCTTGTTTCTCCCACGGAATGGCCGGACCTGCCGATGCGCTGCAGGGCGGATGAGACCGACCGCGGCGTCTGGATCAGCACGACCTGGTCGAGACTTCCGACATCGATGCCCAGTTCAAGGGAGTTGGTGGCAACGATGGCCTTGAGCTCGTTGTTCTTCAGTTTTTGCTCTACAGCAAGGCGCAGCTCGCGCGAGAGCGAACCATGATGGGCGTAGGCGAGCTCAGCGTCCTCTTTTTCATTGATCATCCGGGTCACTTTTTCCGTTGTTCTCCTGCTGTTCGCAAAAAGGAGGGTCGATCGCTGCTGTTTGATCGTTTCCCGGAACGCGTCGATCAGTGCGGGCCACCAGGAATTGTCGACCATTTTCTCGCGCGCATCACGCGGAAAGGATACCGTGATGTTGTATTCCTTTGCCTGTTTGGACTGGATCAGGGACACGGGCCGTTTTTCGAATAAACTGTCGTTGCCGACACCCGTTTTTCTGAACCCGCCCACGAATGCAGCCACCCGTTCAACAGGGTTCACCGTGGCGGAAAGCGCGATGCGCTGGAAGTCGCCGGAGAGCGGAACGAGCCGGTCCACCGCGGTGATAAGGTGCGTCCCGCGCTTGGTGCCCACGACCGCGTGGATCTCGTCGAGAATGACCGTTTGGATGCCGAGAAGCATGCTGCGGCCGGATCGGGAAGTGAGCAGCAGGTTCAGCGATTCCGGGGTGGTGATCAGGATCTCAGGCGGCCTGCGCACCATTCTCCGACGTTCTTCTCCAGGGGTATCGCCGCTCCGGGTGAGGACATTGATCAAGGGGAACGCTGTTCCAGCGCGAACGAAGGTCTCCCTGAGCTCCGCCAGAGGCTTGATCAGGTTTCGCTGCACGTCGTTGTTCAGGGCTTTCAGCGGAGAGAGGTAGAGCACGCGGACCGCGCCGACCGGCCAGGTCCCGTTGATGAGCTGGTTCAAGGCCCACAGAAAAGAGGCCAGCGTCTTACCGCATCCGGTCGGCGCGGTAACGAGCACGTGTCTGCCCTTGCTGATCTCGGGCCAGGCCTTCTCCTGAACATCGGTCGGAATGCCGACCTGCTCCTTGAACCATTGCTGGATAAGAGGATGAAACAAAGAAAGGCTTGATTCAGGCATACGTTTGTTCCTCAATTAAAACATAGATCAGAAGAAGAAAAGCAAGAGGAGGGGCGTAGCGCATGAACCTAAAAAGCGGCATTTGACACTGACAAAGATATGATTAAGGATATGAA
>Ga0315268_10003548_pt1 | contig 17187 bp, 16 predicted proteins | sample C1_top_MG_FD_204535 | JGI IMG/M metagenome (GOLD analysis project Ga0315268, IMG submission 204535) | Sediment microbial communities from Yellowstone Lake, YNP, Wyoming, USA - C1_top | ecosystem: Environmental > Aquatic > Freshwater > Lake > Sediment | place: USA: Wyoming | collected 2017-08-01
GGTCCATCACTCATGTAAAAGGTCTTCTATAAAGTGGTGGAGAAAATTGGTGCGCTCGGTTATGGCCGAAACGCTGACACACTCGTTCAAGGCGTGCGCACCAGCGCCAACCGCGCCCAGTCCGTCGAGGACTCTGGCACCTGCTGCTGCGGCAAAGTTTCCATCACTTGCTCCACCGACACTGGCGCTGCCAAGTTCCATTCCTAATGTACGCGCAACCTTCTGTGCTCGTTCATAAAGATATTGGGTGGAGCTTGGCTCAAGCGGTGGGCGGTTTAGGCCACCAGAAATCTCGATACGAGCATCTTTGTTTTTAGGTTTGTAGGATCGAATCGCCTCATCGACCCTGTTCAAATCGGCCTGTGAAAATGATCGGATGTCTACATCGAGGACGGCGTGATCGGGGACAGTGTTCGTTGTGTTTCCCGATCGCAAGACTGTCGGCACCACAGTGGTTCCGTGTTCGGCACTTTCCAACTTGGCTAGTTCCAGAACAAGATGGGCCATTTCTGTCGTGGCGTTGATTCCTTTTTCCGGCTCCAGTCCCGCATGGGAGGCTCGCCCATGAACGATGACCTGGTACATGGCCGTTCCCTTGCGACCGATCTTCACTTTCCCATCAACTGCGGCTTCAAGAACGAGGACGGCTTTGGCGTTCTTGGATAATTCTTTGATCAATTCCTTGGATGTTGCGCTGCCGCTTTCTTCATCGGAGGTCGCGACCAAGGCGACTGAGCCGGTAATTCCCTGCAGGGCAAAAAGGGCCTGAATAAAGCCAGCCTTCATATCGAAGATTCCTGGGCCTCGGGCCACGTCACCTTGGACCTCCCACAGAGGGGCGAAGGATCCTTTGGGCCAGACAGTATCCAGGTGCCCCAACAGGACGATCTCTGGTTTCTCATCTCCCCACCAGAAGACGGGTCGACCATTTACCTGGCGAATTTGGGCGGCAACTCCCAACACCTTCTGTGCGATATCTGCAGCAAGACCTATTACTTCATTGCAGGCAGCCAGATCCTCTGTCGGAGATTCACAGCGCACCAGGGTCTCTAGTGCATTGAGGGTTTCAAGGGCGTTAGGCATGGTTTGTATTCTGCCGTACTTCGCCTCCTCGTGTGTCTACGCATGCCATCGACTTCCAAGTGGTCGCGGCAATCGTGCTCTATTCCCAACACCCGATTGTCATATTCACGAGTTTGAGAGGGACTCGGAGACTAAAGTTCCTCCCAAAACCTAAAGCGTGGCTTCACTGTTGGTCTGAGTTCGACCCCTATTAGTGAAGAGGGCAAGGTCTTTTGAGCGTCGGAGTCTTTTCTGTCGCTGGATGTGGGTGGGCCGCGCTATCTTTCATGCATGGGCACTCTTAAGGGCCAAGAACTCGTTTATCTAATTGCCATGCTTGGCCTTCCCGATACGAAGTCCTCGCCATTTGATTTGCGAACTCAAATCGGCGAGATGGGTGGGATTTCCAATGTATGGGAGAGCCAAGGAGAGGCCTCTTTATTTGTTGATGAGCTACGGAATGAAGAATTAAGACGAACAGAAGCCCTATTGGCCCTTTGGAAGCAACAAGGGTACGAGGTCACTAGTTATTTGGATCAGCGATACCCCGATCAACTACGGAGTATCCATGAGATGCCGTTGGTCATTTGGACTAAGGGGAAACTTATCTCGGACAAGAATGCAGTAAGCGTTGTCGGCACCCGAAATCCCGATAAGTGGGCCTTGCAGTACGTAGATGCGCTCGTAGACGGAATAGCCAGTCAGAACATAACGATTGTGTCTGGTCTAGCAGAAGGAATAGATACGAGGGCGCATGAGGCTGCCCTTAAGAGAGAACTTCGTACCGTTGCCATTCTCGGTAATGGTCTAGACACTACCTACCCAAAAAGTAATGTCCTTCTGCAAGAGCAGATTGCAGATTCAGGATTGCTCTTGTCGCAGTTCAAACCGGATTTCAAACCGACTAAGTACTCATTTCCAATGCGAAATGCCACGATGTCTGGTTACAGCAGTGTAAGCGTGATTATTCAAGCAGGAGAACATAGTGGAACCCGCATTCAGGGACGCGTCGCCGTTGGCCATGGCCGATCGGTAATTCTGTCTTCCCAGGTGGCTAAATCGACCGAGTGGGGGGCTGCGCTAACGGAAAAACCCGGCGTCTTTGTTGCCCGTAACGTAGATGAAGCAATCGAACTTGCAATTCGGTATTCAACTCGAGTACCAGACGAGTTGAGCGCACTTCTTCCTCAACTTGTTTAAGAATCAATGCCTCTGGATATTCATCAAGCCGCCGATCATTTATCCATCAGCGTCGGGGGCTACTTATACGGGACTAGGCGCGGAGTTGACTTTTGCCGCGTGTGCACTACGCCAGTTATTCCTCCATATGCTTACTGCAAAGCCTGCAACGACATTAATCATTCGGCTTCTTTAAAATCTATGCCTCTTGCGGACATGGTTTTGCCTCTGGTTTATATTGACGATGAACCTCAATCCAAGCTCCTGATGCATGGCTACAAGGGAGATCAGGTTGGACCAGAACCGCAATGGGAACTTCTATTAAGCGTGGCGCTCATGGCTGACTTAGGATTGCTAATCCATAGAAATTGTATTGAGAGCACATTGTCTCCGCTTACAGCATTGTCGTTCGTTCCTTCAACTCGCGGACGACTCGACCAACCTATAAAAAGAATTGCAAACCTTATGAGCAAGGAAAGTGGCTTACCTGTGATTGAGGCAAAATATATCGGTCCGCAACCTAGTACCCGTGGGTATAGCCCAACGCATTATGAAATTCTACCTGGAGCTGTTGATCCAACACACGTACTCCTAATTGACGACACTTGGACAACGGGAGGTAGTGCCCAGTCTGTGGCTACATTGCTGAAGTTGTCAGGATCTCAAGTTGTGACAGTATTAGTTATAGGTAGATGGTTAAGGAGTTCTTGGCCACCTTCAGCAGATTTCATATTAAATCAAATGAAACAGAAACCATATACTCCATTTGATTGCCCAGTTTCTGGGACTGGATCGTGTCCTTAATTCGACTTGTCGAAGTCGCTTCTATGGCTGTCCAAAATTGGGAATTCTTAGCCTAAAGATTGATTTCAGGCTGTGGAAAGCCTACTGGATGGGCTTGAGCTCCAAAATGGATTCCCATTGTCAGGTTTCCTATGGGGGCGGTCAAAGCGGTGCAACTCCTGTGATGCGAGGGATCCGGAAGGTTTGTATCTCCCCAGTGCCATGATCGCGCGCGATCAAGGAACCGGCGCTGATGCTGAGCGGGTCGATTATCCGATGAGTAACCGACCCATTGTTATCTGCATATCCGATCGAGAGCGTATGACCCTCCACGATGAATTTGTGCAACAAGTCCAGGGTTTCGTTGGCCGTAGTTCGAGGAAGAGAACCAAGTGCATTGGCTGCGATTTCACGTAAGGAAGTCTGTTTATGACTGGAACGTTCACCAACACGTAATGAGCGAAGTGCCGCGGTTAATGCGTCTTCAGTTGGAGTTTCAATTTCGCCAATTACACGAGGTGGACGCGGTTTGGATTTGGCACGATTGAGACGTTGTCCGGTTATCAAAATACCGGTACTGGACTCTGCCGCGGGCATGTATCCGGCACTGCGCAGGGTAATCATTAATTCGTTTGCATCCAGATCGCAGATCACAACTTCAGGAGCGATCCTGCGCAACGGGAATCCCTCAAGTTTTTTGTCGCTGAGAATTTGAGTCAGAAGAGTTGGATCTTCGCATCGTAGATACGAACTCGTATTGCCTATTCGCAATCGTCCGTGTCGTTTGGCTACATCGCCGATCAGATACTCCAGAGGTTGCGGCAGGGGGGTTTTGGAGGTCTTACGGAGAAATTCCTTTATTTCCTCTCCTGTTTTGCCATGATCCAAGCCCCGCCTTATGGAGGATTCGCTAAACCGATAGACGGTGGCGCCGCCGCGACTTTCAATGTCGGCGATCGAATCTAGAACGCGTGCCATGCTGATCTCTAGTCGACCAGGGGCGATTGCCGTGTTATCGCCCTGAATCAATATGTGGTCAACTGGCTTCGGTAAATCGGCATCGATTCCAAGATCATCATGCTCGCTTAAGAAGCTGAGCGCATATCTTGAAATAGCACCTTGTCCTGTGATTCCCAGCCACTCGGCTTCGCGAAGCGTCCATCGCACCAGATCACCTTGCAATCCGGGATTTCTTCTTGCTGGCGCTCTCCATTTAACAAGGGCAAGGAAGGATTCAATTTCGGGGGATATCTCCGTATGTTGCGAGAGTATTTCCAGGGTCAGTTTGCGAGTGCTCGCCGCGTTTACGCGATCAAGCTCGGGTCCTAAAGCCGCAATATGTTTTGCTTCTGCGCGACCGATCAGGCCGCTCACTCGCGAGGTAATCAACCAGAGTGAGACGAGGGAGCGCCAGCGAGTCTGCGGACTCTGTGTCAGCCAAATATCAAAGGCATGTGTCGGGAGAACATGGTCGTCGGGATCAAGCACGGCCAAGCCGTTTAAATAAACCAGTTCGGCGACGAATGCGGCGCAATTCTCATCCACACCCAAATGTTCTGCGGCGGACTTAAGATCGCGAACTCCGAGTCCGCCTGCGCGTAGGGCACTTGGTGGCTCTTCCGACCAGAAGTTCAAAAGCTCCTCACACCAGCGCAGAATTGTCGCAACATTGGCGATGGCTGCCCGATCTGCAACTTTCTGTTCGACCGCACGACCCGTGAGCAATGGTGGATTAGGGGAAGGGTGCTTGTGAATTTTTCCGCCCCGCAGATAGATAGCAACGTTTCGTGGAAGAATCACGGTGCGCTGATCTAGCGGAACGAGGAAATTCTCTTTCAAGAGCCAGGCAATTCCCGGACCAGGATTGCGAATATCTCCGACACTTCCTCGCGGAGGGCCCCAGGTCAATCGCTCCAGGACTTTCTTGGAGGCCTCTGGTGCATCATCTAGTTTCTTCATTGACAATTTTGCCATTGATGCCGGACCTAGGCCGGCTGGTTCATTTCCTAGTACTTCGCGCAGAGAACTGGGGAGCCGAAAGCCGTCTTTCGACTTATAGAGCAGCGCCATGTCAACAAGATGCGGTATTACAAACTTCGCCGACGGGTCAGTAACGGCGATTATTTCCTTTTCGATCATGGGCTCATCGAGTGCGGCGCACGCTTCTAATACCTGAAACTGCCATTCATTAAGACGATCGACGGCCCGCGCCAAGCTAGGTGCTGAATTGGCTCGAACAGCAAGTGAGGAGATGTCATGTGGAACCGGAGAGACTAAATCAGGCCTAAGTGCAAAAAGTGAGAGCAGAGCGGGGTCGTCCAGCCCGCGAAGGTAGTCAGCAAAAGAGCGCGTTTCCATAACCGCTCTACATTAGCGGTTGATCAGGATCCGTGTTTACCGCACCTATTTCTTGTTGCGACGGGGGGTAACCAGCACGCCTAATGCGGCCATCCAACCGATGAGCGGCCCAACCACCCGGTTGAGTGCGCGTGCACGGCGAAAATCGTGTATCGGCCACGACTCACGCAGGGCGCGAATTCTAAGAGCGGCATCCGGATTGATCGCACTCGGATGCCCCACAGCAAGAAGAAGGGGGAGATCGTTATGGCTATCGGAGTAGGCGTAGCAATTGCTGAGATCAAAACCTCTTTGCTGCGCCAACTCCTTGATCGCCACTGCCTTCTCTTTGCCATGGAGAAACTTGCCTGACATCTGACCGGTATATATGCCGTCTTTGACTTCGGCGCTGCTGCCAAGCGCCCCCGTGAATCCCAATTTCTCAGAGATTACATGTGCCATATCTTCTGGTGCCGCAGTCACAAGCCACACCTCTTCATCATTGCTGAGATGTGTCTGTGCAATATCAATCGTTCCTTGCCATAAAGCGGGCGAGACGTATTGGTCATAGACCTCCTCCGCAAGAATGGCAAAATCCTTCGCCTTGTGGCCACCGATGAAATCAATAGCAGCGTGTTGCAGACGTTTTACCTCTTCAGGCTTTTCTTCGCCCTTCAACCGAAAGCGCAAATTCGCCAGCAGAAATCGTGAGATGTCTGCTTTGCTAAAGAAACCTCGCTGATACATCCCCCGTCCGAGGAAATAGAGCGTGGATCCTCGGATGAGCGTGTTGTCGACATCAAAGAAAGCCGCTCGCTTTGGGATTGGAGCCATGTTCTTAGCGTAGCGATCAAAGCTACTCTCTGACGCTTTATGCTTTGCTCATGGCATCTAGTGTTCATGTGATCCGTCACGGCGAAGTCGAGAACCCGAAGAAGATTCTCTACGGTCGTCAACCAGGATGGCGGCTGTCTGACCGCGGTCAAGAGATGGCCAAAGTCCTTGGTGATTGGTCGAAATCTATCGATCTCGGGGCATTGTATGTATCACCTCTTCAGAGAGCACAGGAGACAGCCGGGCCCATATCGGCGGTGCACGATATTGAAATTACAACCGATGAGCGATTGATTGAAGCATCAAATATTTTCGAAGGCGAACCTTTTGGAATTGGAGACGGCGCGCTGACACATCCGAGAGCCTGGCGTCATCTTTGGAATCCATGGCGACCTTCTTGGGGTGAGCCTTATACAGAACAAGTAAATCGGATGCTGGCCGCAGTTTTTTCTGCGCACGAAGCAGCAGGTGAAAAGGATGCGATATGCGTTTCTCATCAATTGCCGATTTGGATTCTGCGAAGCGCCGTTGAAGGCCGTCATTTAATTCATGATCCGCGTAAACGAGAGTGTTCACTTGCGTCGGTGACAACTATTCACTTTGACGATGAGAATATGATTTCCGGCGTGAGTTACTCAGAGCCAGCTCGCCATTTGCTTCCTGTGAAGAAGTAATGAAAGTTACGCGTCGGTTTGCCCTAATAGGGCTTGCGATATCAGTGCTTTTGACCGGATGTGGTGGCGGCTCCTCTACGGGTTCCAGAAGTTATGTGGCAGGAAACGGTGCAGTGACATTCATTGATGCACAACATCGACAGGCTGCTCCGACGATGTCGGGTGCAACACTTGATGGCGGAACTTTTCACTTGGCTGCCAATCACATGGCCGTTGTGAATGTATGGGCGTCGTGGTGTGCTCCTTGCCGAGCGGAGGCTCCCGCACTGGCTGCTCTGTCGAAAACCTATCCAAATGTCAGTTTTGTTGGAGTTCTGACTCGCGACAGCGTCCCCACTGCCAGAGCGTTTGTCCGCCGCTTTGCGATTCCGTATCCAACCCTTATTGATGATTCGATCCTGATGGGCTTTCATAATTCTCTGGTTGCCAACGCGATTCCGACAACGGTTCTCATTGATAAGAAGGGCAGGGTAGCTGCTCGAATTTCCGGAGAACTCACTGTCGCTTCCCTGACCGATCTCATTAATCGGGTGAGTGCCGAATGAAAAGCCTATTTGTGGATCAGATCATGGGCGGCGCGTTACTTGTCGCCTTTCCTATTTCTATAATTGCAGGGCTTATTTCTTTCCTCTCTCCCTGTGTTCTGCCGTTAGTTCCGGGATACCTTTCTTATGCGGCTGGCATGTCGAAAAGCCGGGGAAAGGTTCTTGCCGGATCGCTTCTCTTTATCTTGGGATTCACTGTGCTCTTTGTTTCATATGGAGCACTCTTTGGCGGATTGGGTTCGAAGATACTGAACCATCAAGGAGTGATCACAAGAGTCCTCGGTGTTTTTACGATTGGCCTAGGCCTTATCTTCATGGGCAGATTCCCGATGATGCCCATCTATAAACCGAAGATTTCGACGGTTGGCGGTCTTGTTGGCGCCCCACTTCTTGGATTCCTCTTTGGAGTTGGTTGGACTCCATGCATCGGCCCAGCCCTCGCAGCGGTTGAAACCCTAGCGTTCGAACAGGCCAGTGCTCTGCGTGGGGCGATTTTATCTCTGGGCTACTGTGTCGGCCTTGGTATTCCCTTTATTCTTTCCGGCCTTTTCTTGGATCGTTCGGCGAAACTGCGAAGATTCATTTCCAGGCGTGGAAACATCATTACAAATGTAGGTGGAATTCTTATGATTGCTATCGGACTGCTTCAAGTCTTCGGTATCTGGAACGACATTATGAATTCTCTGCGCTCATCCATTTCTAATTTCATACCGGTGGTTTAGATGAGCAAACAGAGCGATCTGCCCGAGTTAGGCCTAGTCAGCCTACTTCGCTTTGCGTGGCGCCAACTCACCAGCATGCGGACAGCACTGATTCTTCTGCTTCTGTTGGGCGTGGCATCAGTTCCCGGATCGTTGATTCCGCAGCGACCGCAGAACCCCATGAAGGTACAGGACTATTTTGCCAATAATCCGACCCTTGCTGCATGGATGAATCGGTTTTCCCTTTTTGATGTTTATGGTTCGCCTTGGTTTAGCGCCATTTATATTCTGCTCTTCATCTCTCTTATTGGCTGCGTGCTCCCACGCACCTTTGATCATCTCAAAGCAAGTCGCGCGCTCCCGCCGATAACTCCGGCCAACTTGGACCGAATGGAATTTTTCCAAACCTGGCAAGGAGAAGGAAGCGAACTAGCGCAGGCGAAGAAATGGTTAAAGGAGAAGCACTTTCGCATCCGTGAATTTGAAGGATCGATATCGGCAGAGAAGGGATATTTGCGGGAGACGGGCAATCTCTTCTTCCACCTTGCCTTGATTCTCATCCTTATTGGTGTCAGCCTGGGAGCGCTTTTTGGAATGAAGGGCGAGGCAATCGTGAATGTCGGGGATCGATTCACCAATACGCCGACCACATATGACAGTTTGAGTTACGGGAAATTGTTTCGCGATCAGTCCCTCCCGCCATTTGTTATAATTGTGGATGACTTCCAAGCAAAGTATGACCCGGCGACAAATGCACCGCAGGATTACACGCTTAAGGTGACGGTAGTCGACAAGCCGGGCGCACCAAAAGTGAAACGAATTATCAAGGTGAATAGCCCGCTGGGATTTGGCAGCACCAATGTTTATTTGCAGGCGAATGGATATTCGCCAGTTGTCACAGTTCGCGACAAAACCGGTGCGATTGTTCTTCGGGGACCGATCCCATTCCTTCCACAGGATGCCAACCTCACCTCAATCGGTGCAATTAAGGTTCCTGACTCAACCCCGCAGCTCGGTTTCGTTGCCTCATTTTTGCCTACCGCAGCACGCGACAAGGTACGTGGGGGCATCTCGATCTATCCTGAAGCCCTTGATCCAAGGCTTCTCTTCTCGGTTTGGAAAGGGAATCTAGGGCTGGACACTGGCATTCCACAATCCGTCTATCGCATCGACACATCCAAGATGACGAAGATCGGTTTGGAGTCTCTTATGGTGGGACAAACCTTCACATTTGCTGAGGGCAGCATCCGCTTTGACGGCATAGAGCAGTGGGTCAACCTTCAAATCGTGAGAGACCCTGGGAAAATGTATTCGCTCGTGGGGGGTATTCTGGCGATCCTTGGTTTGCTGGGCTCTCTCTTTACCCGTCGTCGTAGAATCTGGATTCGCAGTACAGGGGACGGGAAAGTGGAAGTTGCAGGGCTCTCTAAGAGCGGAGCTCCAGGTCTAGAGAACGAAATTGCACTTTTAGTTGCGAATTTAAAGAAGGATGGAAAATGACGCATTCATCGTGGGCATACCTCTCCAACTATCTGGTGTATTCGGCGATGGGTGTCTACACGCTTGCCTTCTTTGCGCACGCGTATGAAACCGCGTGGGCGGTTCGTGCGCCGCAAGGACAGGTGGACGAGCACACCGAAGGTGGCCTTCTTGTAAAGACATTGGATTACACCCGCACTGAAAAAGCCGGGCGTATAGCAACAGCCTTCATGATTTTGGGTTTCCTCCTGCTCTTTGCGGGAGTTGTGTCACGTGGAATTTCGGCCGGTCGAGTCCCATGGGGAAACATGTACGAGTTCTCCATAACGGGCGCGCTCGCCTTTACAGGGGCTTATCTTTTTGCACTTCGCAAATACGATCTGCGCTGGCTTGGATTGCCTATCTCGATTTTTGTTCTGTTGATTCTGGGAACTGCGATCACAGTCTTGTATCGTCCGAGCGCACCACTAGTTCCTGCGCTGAAGTCCTATTGGTTGGTGATCCACGTTTCAGCGGCGATTATTTCTGGTGGAGTATTTCTTCTGGCAAACACGATTGCTGCGGCATACCTCTATCTAGATTCTATGGAGCAGAAAGGCGAACGGAAAGAGTGGGCAAAGCGCTTGCCATCGCTGGAAGTTCTCGATCAGCTTTCATATCGGTTGGTTGCTTTTGTATTTCCTCTCTGGACATTCGCGGTTATGGCTGGTGCCATCTGGGCTGAGCACGCATGGGGGCGTTACTGGGGCTGGGATCCCAAAGAGACGTGGGCCTTTATTACCTGGGTTTCATACGCCGCGTATTTGCATGCTCGTGTCACCGTCGGTTGGCGGGGACGCAAGGCCGCTTGGTTGTGTCTCTTCGCTGGTTCTACATTCCTATTTAATTACGTCTACATAAACATTTGGGGAACTGGCAAACACACCTACTCTGGGCTCTAAACCTCTCGTTATTCTGTTTTTGCGAACTTTGCGCTGGCAGTTAAGAAGGCGACTAGAGCGACAACCACAAACATCGCCCAGCGAAGTTGAATGAGATCGGCAACGTATCCCAATGTCGGTGGGCCGACGATAAAACCAAAGTAGGAAATTCCCGACACGATGGCAACCGCCTGTGATGGGGCCACTTGTCCCTTAAATCGGGTGGCCGCAATCGTTCCCGCTGCACTGAAGAGAAGCGGAATGACCACTGAAAGCCCCATGCCAAGAAAGAACCACCCAATGACGACGCCGTAACTGCTTCCAACGAGAAGTCCAATTGCCAGACCGAGGCTGGCAATTGCGCCGGCGGCAGAGAGAATCTTGGGTGCGCTAAATCGGTGCGCCAGGCGGTCTCCTGAAAATCGCCCGATGACCATTGTCGCCGAGAAAGCGATATAGGGGAGTGCTGAAACAAAGCGTGAAGCATGGAATGTTTCGCGAGCGAGAATCCCACCCCAGTCGCCTGCAGCACCTTCAGAGAGTGCGCCGCAAAAACCAAAGAAGCCAAGTATCCAAAGCAGACCAGGACGCTTCTTTGCCTTTTCCTCCTTGATGAATACGTGTTTGTCGGCATCGGCTGGAAGCCAGCGAGGTCTTGCATAAAAAGCGACAATGGCGATGAGGCCAGCAACGATCAGGGTCTGCGCGATAAAAGGAATCTTGGCTTGCGAAAATATTCCGCCTATTGCCCCGCCGCCTAAGCCGCCAACGGAGAACATTCCATGGAAGACACTCATCATGCGCTTGCCTGATTTATGTTCCAGTGCCACGGCATGCGAATTCATCGCTACATCTTGAAAGGCCAAGGTGAAACCGAAAAGGAAGAGTGATACGCAGAACCACGCGATGTTAAATATAAAGCCAAGAAGGAGGATTGCAGTAGACAGTGCCAAGGTAGCCCAAAAAGCAATGGGAGCACTCCCGTACTTTGCAGATAACTTTCCCGAAGGTCGAAGCGCCAGAAAGACGCCGATTGAAGAGGAGAGGAGAACCGTGCCGAGGGTGGCGTTGGAAATGTGGAGGTGTGTTTTGATATCAGGGATGCGTGCTACGAAGGATCCGACACCTAAACCGTTGGTGATAAAAGTTAGCGTTACCGCCAGTTTCGCCCGCTTGAATTCTGACACCAACATGAACGCGAGGGTAACAGCCTGTTAGCCTGGAAAGGATTGTAAAACTAGATGTTAATGGCGAAATAAAAAATTAGAGTTTTTTAAGAAAGTCTGGGTTGTCATCGGGAGGGAGTACTCGTCGCGTGTTACCACCGAAGTTGAATCCGGTTGCGCGAACTGGGCGACCTGCGATCCAGTAGCCGATCGATCCAATGAATCCGATCAGAAGAATGATGAGAAGCCAGCCCCATTTTGGGAGATTGCGAATTTGTGCTGAATCAGTACCGGCACAATCAACGAGCGTGTAGATCGTGAAGATGATCGGAAGTGCAATTATGAGGAAGCGCATGGAGTAAGTGTAACCCTTGTTTATGAGACGAGTATTGCCGTTGCTAACAGGGCTGAGAAGAGAAGCTGGAGTTTCCCAGTTTTGGCGATCATGGGGATGAGCGCGACGCTCTCCTTCTCACCCTTTACTTCACGTGCAAGTCGTAAGGAGAAAGGCAGAGCAACGAGCGTGATGAGCGCCCATGGGGTCACAAAGAGTGCGGCAAGATGGGCAACCAGAAGAAGTGTGACGAAGAAATTGCGACTTCCGTTCTCGCCTAAGTAGACAGCCAGGGTGCGTTTTCCCACAAGGGCATCTTTTGCACGATCGCGAATGTTATTGATTGCCAGGATTGCACATGACAAGGCGCCAATAGGGATGGCGGCGGCCAGGCTTCTTAATGTGAGTGTTTGCGTTTGCACGTAGTAAGTACCCATTGTTGCGACGAGCCCGAAAAATACAAAGACAGATATTTCGCCGAAGCCTTTGTAGCCGTACGGTGTTTTTCCTCCGGTGTACGTCCAAGCGGCGATGATGGCAGCGGTGCCGACTAAAAGGAGCCACCATGAGGTCCAAGCAGCAAGAATAATTCCCGCGATTCCGGCAATCGAGAAAGCAATGAGAGCGGCTTTCTTCACAGCAGCCGGGGTCGCCAGACCGCTTGCGACAATTCGAATCGGACCTACGCGATCTGAGTCGGTGCCGCGAATTCCATCGGAGTAGTCGTTTGAGTAGTTCACGCCGATCTGTAGCGACAAACTGACAACAAGGGCCAATGCGGCACGAGTGAGCATTGCGTGCGTTCCGGCAAGGGCCGTACCGACAAGGACTGGGGCAACCGCTGCGGCGAGGGTGCGCGGCCTTCCACCCTTTACCCATGTATCAAGTGAGGTCATCTACTTAAGCCTTTCGTTCAAGTACTGCCTGAGTCAGTGCTTTGTGATCGACCTTGCCTACCCCGATCATGGGCAATGATGAAAGTATAAGGAAACCCTTTGGTTTCGCTACTACTCCAAGGTTTTGTTCCAGGTATGAACTTATTTCATGCGTGGAAATCGGGTGCTCGCCTGCGATAGCGATATGAAGGGCGTGACCCCATTCGGCATTGGGGATCGAGAATGCGGCGAATTCGTTATCTTTGAAATTTGCGTGGAGGGCATTTTCGATTGCACTCAGTGAAATTTTTTTACCACCGCTGATGATGACATCGTCCGCTCTTCCATACACTGTTAATTTTCCATCTTCGAGCGCACCAAGATCGTTGGTGAGAAACCAACCGTCAACGAAGGACTCTTTCCACGCTTGCTCGTCGTTGAGGTAGGAGTAGGCCAGGGTCGCGCCTTTGATTCTTATAATTCCATCGCTTGTGTCGACTTGTACGCCTGACAGAGGAGCGCCGTCATAGACGCATCCGCCGCATGTTTCCGTCATCCCATAGGTGGTGACTATTTTTATTCCTTGCTCATCGGCCGCTTGCGAGAGCGCCGCGGGTAACGCGGCACCGCCCACGAGAACGGCCTGGCATCCTTTGAGATGGGCAAGCAATTGGGCGTCTCCGTTTAATGCGCGGAAGAGTTGGGTCGGCACAATGGCGGTGAAATCAGCTTTGGGAAATTGATTTGCCTCGCGCAGATCAATGGGCGTGGTTCCGAGTTCAAGGGAGCGCACCAGGACATTGACTCCCGCAACGTGATTGAGGGGCAGAAGCAGCGACCAGACCTGACCGAATTTCGCGCCGAGAAATTCATTGGACGCCCTGGCCGAGGCGAGTAGCGCTTGTGCCGTGATTCCAACTTCTTTAGATCCGCCGGTTGTGCCGCTTGTAGTCATCACCAATGCGACCGGGCTTGGGACGGGCCCAGATGTGAGTGAGCCAAAGCCCAAGGCGGGGCCCACACCAGCTAAGGCGGCGGCCAAATCGACCATCACTTCTGGGATGGGGCGCTCTGCTGGGCAGAGAAGCTCTCTTTGTGACGAGTTTTCCATTGCCACCGTAGGCTAGCGCTCGTAACCGTGTAGGAGGAAATGTGAGCAAGCCAATCAAGCGTGAGTTCGGCAGTCGAGACATTCCAGCGTGGGTAATCGGTGCTGGCGGCGAAGATTTCATTGATGTCATCTACGAAGTAGCCGATGGGATGGCGAAGATCACCATCAATCGTCCCTCCGTCCGCAACGCATTTCGTCCGCAGACAATCATTGAATTACAGGAGGCATTCTCCCTTGCTCGCGATGATGAAGAAGTCGGCGTCATCATCTTGACGGGCGCAGGAACCGAGGCATTCTGCTCTGGTGGAGATATCCACGTACGTGGCGATGACGGCTACTTGGGCGACGACAAGCTCGCGAAAAAGGGAATTGGCCGGCTCAATGTTTTAGATTTGCAGATACAAATTCGGCGAACTCCAAAGCCGGTGATTGCGATGGTCGCAGGGTGGGCAGTTGGCGGCGGGCACGTATTGCATGTTGTCTGCGATCTAACGATTGCAGCAGATAATGCAAAATTTGGCCAGACCGGTCCGATGGTCGGTTCATTCGATGGTGGGTACGGCGCAGGGCTCCTTGCTGCTCACGTTGGTCAGAAGAAAGCTCGCGAGATTTGGTTTCTGACTCGTGAGTACGATGCTAAGGAAGCCCTAGAAATGGGTCTAGTTAATACGGTTGTTCCCATCGCCGAGCTTGAGGCAGAGACTGTTTCATGGGCTCGCGAGATGCTCCGTAATTCCCCGATGGCCTTGCGTTTGCTGAAGGCGAGTCTGAATGCAGCAGATGATGGATTAGCCGGCGTGCAACAGCTAGCCGGTGATGCCACGTTGCTTTTCTACATGACCGAAGAAGGTCAAGAAGGTCGCGATGCCTACAAGGAGAAGCGTCCGCCGGATTTTGGAAAGTATCCAAGGCGTCCTTAAATGCTGGATTCAATTCTTGAATCGCTTCGGGTAATCGCACTTCCCACGAAAACCGATTTTCGTTCGGTCAAAATACGCGAAGTTGCGCTGATTCAAGGACCAAAAGGATGGGGAGAATTTTCTCCCTTTGTTGAGTATTCACCAAGTGAATGTGTTCCGTGGTTGGTGAGCGCTGTAGAAGCAGCAACCGTGACACCTCCTGAGATGGTGCGCACGAAGATCGAAGTAAATGCCACCATGCCAGCCATCAACGGCAGAGAACAGATCGCAGAAGTGCTCTCGTGGTTCCCTGGCTGTACGACTGTGAAAATCAAGGTAGGGGCTGATTTAAAAGAGGATTTAGCCCGTGTCGCCATTGTTTGCGATCTGCTTCCATCGGCCAAAATAAGAATCGATGTCAACGGGTCATGGTCTGTAGGCAAGGCTACGCAGGCGATTCATGCAATCTACGACATCTGCGAGTTGGAGTACGTCGAGCAGCCATGTAATTCATTGGATGACTTACGAGAGCTCAAAAAGCGAGTCGGGATCCCGGTTTTGATTGCGGGAGATGAAGTTGTGCGCAAGGCGCAAGATCCCATGAAGGTGGATCTGCACGATGCTATTGATGTCTTATTGCTCAAGGTGGCGCCCCTTGGGGGAATAAAAAAATCGATGGAGATCGCAGCCCATCATGGGAAACCAGTTGTTGTCTCAAGTGCTCTGGACTCTGCAGTTGGAATTTCCTACGGGCTCCGGCTTGCAGCGGTTTTGTCCGAGTTGAACTATCCATGCGGATTGGGGACCGGACAACTTTTGAGTGCTGATGTCGCAACATTGCCAATCATCGGTGGAATGATGGCGGTGAATACGGTGGTGCCAGATGAAATGAGCATGAAAAAGTATTCAATTTCACCGGATCGATTGGATTGGTGGGGCGCTCGCGTGCGAGAGACTTGGCACGCAGGTGCTAGAGATTGGGTAGCTCAAGAAGGGTGGAGCTGGTGAACACATCGACTCTACTCGCTCGCAATATCACCCGACAGATGATTGAGAATGGCGTGACTGACGTTGTTCTCTCGCCAGGCTCGCGTAATGCCCCGCTGTCGATTGCTCTTTATGGTGCCGAACAAAAAGGACTGATCAAGTTACATGTTCGCATAGATGAGCGAACGGGTGGATTCTTTGCCCTAGGAATTGCCAAGGCCTCTGGAAGACCCGTAGCAGTTGTGTGCACGAGCGGAACTGCCGTTGCTAATTACCACCCGGCGGTCTTGGAAGCTCATCATTCTCAAATTCCGCTATTAGTAATCACTGCCGATCGTCCGGAAAGATTGCGCCAAACTGGGGCAAATCAAACGACTCTGCAGGCGAAAATTTACGGAGAATCCGTCGTTTTAGCAGAAGACATCTCCAACCCGGAACATGATTTACATGAAGCATTTGAGGCACTTCTCATTGGCCCTGTGCATCTCAATGTTCAATTCGATGAACCACTTATGCCTGATGACGAAAATGACTGGCTTAGGGAAACAGCCAGAAGTGATGTAGCAAAACCAAGGCCAGTGAAACTGCGCGATTTGATGATCACTGAATCGCGCGGCGTCATCGTGGTGGGTCATGACCGAGGAGGCCTTGGCGTACATGAGATATCAGAATTTGCCGACAGCATTGGTTGGCCTTTAGTTGCCGAAGATCCGCTTTCTTTTGCCAAGTCAGTGCCTTACGCCTCTCTATTGCTGACTTCGTTCAAGATCCGTGAAGCGTTACAGCCAGAAGTTGTTATTGTGATTGGCCGCACGACCTTGTCACGTTCGTTAAATGCACTAGTGAAATCAGCAAAGCGCGAAATCGTCATTGATCCGCGGGTAGCAAACATTGATATAAAACGAGACGCAGATCAGATATTCCTTGCCCTCCCGCGGGTAACAAGAAACGATGAGGTCGACAGTACGTGGGCCGCTTTGTGGAAAATGTATTCGGATGAGACCAGCACATTATTAGACACCCTTCCAGAATGGTCGGAAGGCTCCATCGCTCGTGAACTTTCCCGACTTCTTCCTGATCAGAGCACGCTTTTTATCTCATCCTCGCGACCTATTAGAGATATTGAAGGCTTCGCTGCCCCACGCGAAAATATAGAGACTTTTGCCAACCGCGCATTAGCGGGAATCGACGGGAATATCTCTACCGCCTTGGGCATCGCCTCTCAACGTTCATCAACGGTTGCGGTATTGGGAGACCTCTCATTTCTCCATGATTTAACGGGGTTTATCGGCGCCGGTGAC
>Ga0315268_10003549_pt1 | contig 17183 bp, 13 predicted proteins | sample C1_top_MG_FD_204535 | JGI IMG/M metagenome (GOLD analysis project Ga0315268, IMG submission 204535) | Sediment microbial communities from Yellowstone Lake, YNP, Wyoming, USA - C1_top | ecosystem: Environmental > Aquatic > Freshwater > Lake > Sediment | place: USA: Wyoming | collected 2017-08-01
TCCGATGGGACTTTAGTCCCCGAGGAACCTGCTTTTCGGAATTTTTCCGCAGCCTCTTTATCCGCTGAGGGAATGATCAGGGCTTCCCTAGGTCGTACTTACGGCAGATGCGATAATTCCGGTATGGCAGAAGCGCCCGCCATGCCCGGCAACGAGAGCATGCGCGCGGAAAAGCGCGCGGTGGCCCTGAACTCGGTGTTCGCCGCGGTGGCCATCACCGGGCTGAAGCTGGTGGTCGGTATCACGACGGGTTCGCTGGGCATTCTGTCGGAGGCGGCGCACTCGGGGCTGGACCTGATCGCGGCGGTGGTGACTTTCTTTTCCGTGCGCGTCTCCGACAAGCCGGCCGACGCCGACCACCAGTACGGGCACGGCAAGGTGGAAAACTTCTCCGCCTTCATCGAGACCGCCTTGTTGCTGCTGACCTGCGTCTGGATCGTGTACGAGGCCGTCAAGCGCCTCTTCTTCCATAAGGTGGAAATCGAGCCCAGCATCGCCGCTTTCGTGGTGATGTTCTTTTCCATCGCGGTGGACTGGTGGCGCTCGCGGCGGCTGCGGCGGGTCGCCATGAAGTACGACAGCCAGGCGTTGTACGCCGACGCGCTGCATTTCTCCACCGACATCTGGTCCAGCAGCGTGGTGATTCTGGGGCTGACCCTGGTGCTGCTGGGGCGCATGCTGGCGCTGCCGGCGCTGCAGATCGCCGACCCGCTGTCGGCGCTGGTGGTGGCCTGCGTGGTGGTGTACGTCAGCTCGCGGCTGGCGCGGCAGACCGTAGACGCGCTGCTGGACGCGGCGCCGCCCGGGGTGCGGGGGCGGATCCTGGACGAGGTGGGCCGCATCGACGGCGTGGTGGAGGTGGACCGGGCGCGCATCCGGCGCGCCGGAAACCACTATTTCGCCGACCTCTCCATCGGCATGCGCCGCGGCCTGACCTTCCAGAAATCGGAGCAACTGGTGCAGCGCGTGACCGAGGCGGTGGCGCGCATCCTGCCCGATGCCGACGTGGTCGTGCACTCCATCCCGCGCGCGCACAGCGCGGAAAACATCTTCGACCGCATACGGGCGGCGGCGGCGCGCGAGAACTTCAACGTCCACGACATCAGCGTGCAGGACCTGGGCGGGCGCTTGCACGTGGAGCAGCACCTGGAACTGGATGAGCGCCTCAGCCTGAAAGACGCCCACGACCGGGTGACCGTGCTGGAGGCGATGATCCGCAAGGACGTGCCCGAGATTTCCTCCATCCTGACCCACATCGAGAGCGAGCCGGCGACCATCGAGAGCGGCGACGAGATCGCGCGCGACGCCAGGCTGCTGCGCGCTGCCAAACGCGCCGCCGCGCAAATCCGCGACGTGGTGGACGTCCACGAAGTGGTCGTGAAACGGGTGCGCGGCAAGCTTTATCTCTCCTGCCACTGCACCTTGCCCGACACCCTGCCGCTGTCGCGCGTTCACGACATCCAGACCGAGCTGGAAATCCGGCTCAAACGCGACGCCCCGGAGCTGTTCCGCGTGCTGATCCACCCCGAGCCGGTGACGGACAACCGGAGGTAGATTTCAGATTTAAGATTTAAGATTTAAGACTTAAGATTTAAGACTAAGCACGACGCTCCATTGCGGTTTTGCGCGAAGCAGCGAAGATTGCGACCAGTTGGTTGGCCTCGTTCATGAGGTCGGAGATACGCTCGCGACGCAAAAGGGCGCTTTCCACGAGCAGTTCCAGCCAGAATACGGACTCATCCGCTTCCTCCAGAACAAGCCCGATTTTCGACGCAAAATCCGGGTCGGAACGGGCCCGGCATGCGGCGCGGTAATTGGCGCCGACGGCCGTAGCGCTTCGCAAGAGTTGATACTGGATTACCCGTCCTTCCGGGCAAGTTGGGATGGAACGGGAGAGTCGAATGACCCTTAAAGCGAACTGTTTCGTCCGCTTTTTCAGTTCTTCGGCGCGTTCATTCATCTTCTCAGGAGCAACTGACGTGGGGCCATTGTAGCAGTGCGATAGTGCGAGATCTGAAGCTGGTAAATCTTAAATCTGAAATCTTCAATCTTAAATTCCCAGATTTGCACCTCCCTAAGGTGAAAACCAAGCCGTAACTAGGGCATCAGCCGTAACCCCGGGCGGCGCCGGTTCGCCTACTCTCACCCCACGCCACTTCGCTGAAAGCCCAGTGTGTTCGCACCGCTCCGCGCCCTGCGCGCGGGATCCCCATGGGCCGACTGAGCCTCGACGACGGTCAGCCGCCTGCGTTCCTCACGCGCGTCAACCACGGAGGAAACCATGGCTACTCTGCCTCGACCGATCCTGGAAACCAGCTACTTTTTCGAGCAACTGGCGCGGGCACGGCGCAGCGTGCTGCTGCTGGATTTTGAAAGCACCCTGGCGCGGCTGGCCGAGGCCGACCGCCGCTTTCCCTTTCCCACGGCCCACGACCTGCTGGAATGCATCGCCATGATGACGGCGACACGCGTCATCGTGACCACCGCTTTGCCGGCGCACGAGCTGCGGCGCTACCCCGTCCCGTCGGGAGTGGAAGTCTACCAGGGGGCGCGGGCGGCGGATTTGGTATTCGATGCGCCAGTGGCCTATCTGACGGGCGAGCCGCGCACGCTGACACCGGTGGACGGACGAACACGGCTGTGGGTGCGTCCGGAATACTGCCTGGGCCAGGCCAGGCGCGTGCCCGCGCCGGCCGAGGAGCTGGTGCAATTCCTGGCCGATTGGCTGCGCGCCTGCGGCAGCGAAGTGTGCTAGGCAAGCTCTGATTGACTTCGGTCCCATGACTTCGGTCCCTTGGAAGGGGACGGCCTTCAGTTGTGTCATTCCGAGGGGACGGAACTTGTCCCGAGGAACCTGCTTTTCGGAGTTTTTCCGCAACCTGTTTAGCCGCTCAGGCGCCGGCGACGGTTGACAGCCCTGAAGCTGAACATCACCTGCGAACCATGAGGTCCGGATGCGATTGTTGGCGCGGCTGATCGGCTGGCTGGTGTTGTGCGTGCTGCTGGTATCGGTGTTCTCGTCGTACTACCAGGTGCGGCGCGAACGCAACGACTTGCGCAAGGAACTGAGCAAGCGCGCCGAGGTGCTGGCCGACAGCCTGCAGGACAACCTGGAACGTTTGCTGGAGCGGCGCGCCACGGCGGAGTTGCAGCGCCTGGCGCGCCGCTTCGGCAACAAGGAGCACCTGGTCGGGATTGCGGTGTACCAGGGAGGGCGCGCGGTGGCGATCACGCCGTCGCTGGCGGGCCGGATTGCCGAGCCTCCGCCGGTGCTGCTGAAGGCCGCGCGCGAGAACGACGGGCGCGGACAATTCCTGCGGCTCGGCGGCGTCCCCGTCTATTACTACGCGCAACCGCTGCACGATGACGACGGGGCGGTGGCCGGCGCGCTGCTGGTGGTGCACGACGCCGGCTACATCTCGGCGGCGCAGGCGCGGGCCTGGCGCGATATGTCGCTGCGGGCGCTGGCGCAGATCGGGTTGATCGTGCTGATCACGGCGGTGATGTTCCAGCGCAGCGTGGTGGCGCCGATCGCGCGCACCGCGGCCTGGATGCGCGAACTGCGCAACGGGCGCACGCCGGGAAATTCCGGCTTGGCCGAATCCGACGTGCTCAAGCCGCTGGCCAACGAGGCGCACAATTTCGCGCGCACGCTGGCCGCGGCGCGGGCCTCGGCCGAGCACGAGGCGCGGCTGCGCGAGGCCGGCGAGTCGTCCTGGACGGCGCAGCGGCTGGCCATCTCGCTGCGCAGCAAGCTGCAGGGCACGCGGCTGTTCGTAGTCTCCAACCGCGAGCCGTACATGCACACGCGCCAGGGCAAGGCGTTGCGCACGGTGGTCCCCGCCAGCGGGCTGGTGACGGCGCTGGAGCCGATCCTGCGCGCCTGCGACGGCACCTGGGTGGCGCACGGCAGCGGCGACGCCGACCCGGAAACGGTGGACGCCGGCAACCGGCTGCGCGTGCCGCCGGAAGACCCGCGCTACACCCTGCGGCGCGTCTGGCTGACCCGGCAGGAAGAGGAACGTTACTACCTGGGATTCTCCAACGAAGGCCTGTGGCCCCTGTGCCACATCGCGCACACCCGGCCCACCTTCCGCGCCCCCGACTTCGAGGAATACCAGCGCGTCAACGCGAAATTCGCCGAGGCGGTGCTGGGCGAAATGGCGGCAGTCGAGCAGCCCATCGTGATCGTCCAGGATTACCACTTCGCGCTGCTCCCCAAGCTGATCAAGCAGGCCCGTCCGGAGGCGCGGGTGGGAATCTTCTGGCACATCCCGTGGCCCAACCCGGAGGCCTTCGGCATCTGCCCGTGGCAGCGTGAACTGCTGGACGGGCTGCTGGGGGCGGACCTGGTGGGCTTCCATATCGAGGCCCATTGCGACAACTTTCTGGAGACGGTGGACCGCGCGCTGGAGTCGCGCATCGAGTGGGGGCGGCGCACCGTCAACCGCGGCGCGCACATGACCACGGTGCGCCCGTTTCCCATCAGCGTGGTGTTTCCCGAGGCGGCGGAGGAGCGCGGCCGCAAAGACATGCACGCGCGCCAGGCGGAACTGCTGAACGAAATGGGAGCGGACGCCCTCTACCTGGGCCTGGGAGTGGACCGCCTGGACTACACCAAGGGGATCATTGAGCGTCTGCTGGGGGTGGAGCGGTTCCTGGAGAAATATCCGCAGTACCAGGGAAAATTCAGCTTCGTGCAGATCGGGGCGCCCAGCCGCACCAGCATCCGGCGCTACCAGGATTTTCTCGACGAAGTGCACATCACGGCCGGGCGCATCAACACGCGCTTCCGCAGCGGCAAATGGCAGCCGGTGATCTTCCGCGCGCGCCACCACAGCCATGCCGAGGTGGAACGGTTCTACCGCGCGGCCGACGTCTGCCTGGTCACCTCGCTGCACGACGGCATGAACCTGGTGGCCAAGGAATACGTCGCGGCACGAGATGACAACGAGGGCATGCTGGTGCTGAGCCCGTTCACCGGGGCGGCACGCGAGCTGTCGGACGCGCTCATCGCCAATCCCTACGATACCGAGCGCCTGGCGGACGCCATCTTCCAGGCGCTGGACATGGACCCGCGGGAGCGCCGGCTGCGCATGCGGCATATGCGCCGGGTGGTGCAGCAGAACAACGTGTACCGCTGGGCCGGCGACCTGATCGGAAATCTGTGCGAACTGCGGGTGGACGCCCCGGCGTCGCGGGCGCGCTCAATGGCGGTGGGCGCGGCGGCGGGCGCAGCAGCCGAGGGTGCCGTCGTAGTCGGTGGCGAGGGCAAGAAAGCGCATAGAATCTTTGGCGCGGCGATTCGTGCTTCATCGAGTGCAGCCTCGGCGGGGGCGCCGGGGCCCGCCAGTCAATAGATGTCAAGGAGGCAAAGCATGGTAACGGCGTCGGCGCGGTGGACGGACAAGGAGCGGTTCATCGGCGTGGCCAGCAGCGGGCACGCGCTGGTCGTGGATGCGAGCAAAGAAAAGAGCGGCCCCAGCCCCATGGAGCTGGTGCTGATCGGCCTGTGCGGCTGCACCGCCAGCGACGTGGTCGGCATTCTGCGCAAGAAGCGCGAGCCGTTCACCTCCTTGGAGGTGCGGGCGGAAGCGGAGCGCGCGCCTGAACCGCCGTCGGTCTACACCTCGATCAAATTGCTGTACCGGGTGGGAGGAAAGGTATCGCGCAAGGGGGTGGAGGACGCGGTGCGGCTGTCGAAGGAGAAGTATTGCTCGGTGTCGCAGATGCTGGGCAAGACGGCGGAGATCAGCTTCCAGATCGAGCTCGTGGAGTAGTTTCTCGTGCCCTGGTCAATCGGCCTGCGGAATCAGATAAACTCCCATCCTTGCCAACGAACGACGAACAACGGAAAACCGACAGCGGGCCGGCGCAGGAAGCGAAAAGCGCCCATCCCATTCGCGGCTACGTGTTCATCGCGGCGGCGACGCTGTGCTGGGGGGTCTCGGCGACGCTGGGCCGGGCGGTGTTCACCGGCAAGCTGATCGAAGGGCAGGGGCTGGCGCCGATCGGGCCGCTGATTTTGGCGCAGAGCCGGACCACGATTTCGCTGCTGGTGCTGGCGCCGGTGCTGCTGCTGCGGCGCGGGCCCGCCAGCCTGGCGATGTCGCGGGCGGACGCGCTGCGCGCCTTGTGGATCGGCATGGCGGGCGTGGCGGGATCGAACTTCTTCTACTACTTCGCCATCCAGAAGACGAACGTGGCCACCGCCATCATCCTGCAATACATCGCCCCGGTGTGGGTGCTGCTGTACATGGTGGCGCGCGGGCTGCAGCGGGCGACGGCGCAGCGCGTCGTGGCCGTGCTCATGGCGGTAGCGGGCAGCGTTGCGGTGGTGGGCGCGGGGTCGTTGCGCCTGGACACGGTGGGCGTGATCGCGGCGCAATTGGCGGCGGTCACGTTTGCCTACTACAACGTCGCCATCCCGCCGCTGCTGGCGCGGCACGACCGCTGGAAAGTGCTGCTCTACGTGCTGCTGGGCGCGGTGCTGTTCTGGCTGGCCGTCAACCCGCCGTGGCGCGTGGCGGCGGCGCACTATTCGGCGCAGCAGTGGGGATTTCTGGCCGTGTTCGCCATGACCTCGGTGCTGCTGCCGTTTTCCTTTTACATCGCCGGCTTGCAGTACCTGGATGCCACCCGCGCCATCGTGACCAGTTGCCTGGAGCCGGTGTTTTCCATCGTGATCGCGGCGCTGGCGCTGGGGGAACTGGTGCGTCCGCTGCAGGTGGTGGGCATCGTGGTGGTGCTGGCGGCGACGGTTGTGGTGCAGTGGCCCGGGCGCCGCGAGCCGGTGGCGGTAGTGGAACCGATGGAGTGATTGCGGAATTGCGGAATTGCGGAACTGCGGAATTGCCTTAAAGTTAGCTGTACCCTCGGCAGTTGCGTCTGTGCTGCGCCAGCTCAGCGCGCGTAGCGCGCAAAAGAATGTAGCCCCGCGCGCAAGCGCGGGGTAAGTTGTCGATAAGGTGACAGAGCCGGCTTCAGCCGGCGGCACGTGTTTCGCGAGGGCGTAAGCCTGAGCGGTTCTCCCGTCGTTACTCGTTGGCCCGTTGCCTCCGCTAACGGCCAACGACTAACGACCAACGGCTGACGGCCAACGACCAGAAGTCCCGGGCGGGCAGGTTATTATGAGGCAATTGTGATCGTCGTCACTGACACGTGTTTACCCGGGTTTCAGACTGGCCCGTATCCGTGCGCGCTCCTTATCGGGTTTCCGGCTTCGAACCGCCGGGCCCGGAGCGCTGCAAGTAAGCCTAAGGTTACAGCCAACCGAAGCCGCTGCGACCGCTAAGCCGACGGATGCAAGCCGGGCAAGAGCCGGCTCCGCTTTCCGCCCCGTTGAACAGGGGCGGGGAGGGGCGGGAGAATGCTCGTGAAGGTCCGCGAGTTGCTGGAAGCCGCCGCCAGGCTGGCCAGCGCCGATCCCGAAGGCACGGTGATTTTCGATGAAGCCAACCGCTGCCTGATTGTAGTAGTGGCCCGTCCCGGCATGCGCCAGGCATTCGATGAGGAAGCGGACCCCTTGCATCTGACCGAGCAGGACAAGCGGTTCCTGCAAGCGATGCGGATCCCGTACTAGCGGCGGCTCACGTCCGCCAGGCAAATACAGAAGAGGAGAAGCGGGTGTCCATCTGGTGGAGATCGGCTTTGGCCGCATGGGCGCTGGCGGCAGTGCTGGCGCCGGCTCTGCCCGCCCGCGCGCAGTACACGGTGGGACGCGTCGAGGGCACGGTGAGCGACGCCAGCGGCGCGGTGGTCAGCGGGGCCAAGGTGACGCTGCGCAACCTGGGCACCAACGCCACCCGCGCGTTTGTCACCGGCGAGAACGGGCTGTTCGTGTTCTTCGCGCTGCCTCCTGGGGGCTACCAACTGGCGGCGGAGGCGCCGCGTTTCGCCCGGCGCCGGGTGGAGCTCTCGGTCCTGACCAACCAGACGGTCACGCAGAACCTGGTCCTCACCATCCCGGAAGAGGCAACCATGGTGACGGTGGTGGGCAAGCCGGGCGAGCTGAACACGGTGGAGTCGCAGCAGAGCGTCACGCAGACGGAATTTGAAATTTCGCGGTTGCCCAGCCTGGGGCACAACATGATGTCGCTGGTGCACTTGGCGCCGGGAGTGGCGCCCACCAACAACCCGCGCGGCGGCACCACCTTCGGGGGCGGCGGTACCTACGTCATTGCCCTGGGGGTGCAGTCGGGGCTGATCGCGGCCAACGGCGGACGGGCGCGCGCCAGCTCGGTGCAACTGGATTACACCGACGCCAACGACTGGGAAGGCGGCGGATTCGCCCCCGGCATGCAGGCCATCACGCCCGACATGCTGCAGGAATTCAAGATCCTGACCACGAATTTCTCCGCCGAGTACGGGGTCAAGTCCAACGCGCAGGTGATGATGGTCACGCGCAGCGGCAGCAATAACCTGCACGGCACCGCCTACGACTTCCTGCAAAACGACGCCCTCAACGCGCGCGATTACTTCGACCGCACCGGCAAGCCGACGCCGGTCAAACAGAATATCTACGGCTTTACCGCCGGCGGCCCGCTGCTGAAGAACCGCACCTTCTTCTTCACCGGCTACGAGGGCCGGCGGACGCGGGGCGGCGCCTTCACCACCCTGGCCAGCGTGCCCAGCCTGAGCGCCCGGGCGCGGGCCACGGACCCGGCGGTCATCGATCTTCTGAAGTATCTGCCGGCGCCCACCGGTTCCACCAAAGATCCCGACGTGGGCACGGTGCCGGTGCAGGTGCCGTCTCCGGTGGACACCTACCAGTGGGTGACGAAGTTCGACCACCATTTCACGGCGAGGCACAGCATCGCGGCCCGCTATCTGCAAAGCACGGCGAATTTTGTGGCCCGCTTCCCCTCGCAGAACCAGTTGCGCGGTTTCGATGTGGACAACCACTTCGAGCTGCGCAACCTCAGCCTAAGCGACACCTACGTGCTGACGCCGCGCACGGTCAACGAACTGCGCTTCGCCTACGGGCACACCGGCGCCCAGGGCCGGCCGCAGGGCGGCCTGCTCACGCCGCGCTTCCTCATCTCCGGGGTGGTGAACTTCGGGGCGCTGCAATCGGTGCCTGCCGGGCGCATCTTCAACGTCTACCAGGTCAATGACCAGGTGAGCCACGTGCGCGGGGCGCATGTCTTCAAATTCGGCGGCGATTTCCGCAAGATCGGCGACCAATCGCTGAACGCCACCAACAGCCGCGGCCTGTTCACTTTCTCCTCGGTGGACAAGTTCATCCGCGGCCAGCCCAGCCAGTGGACGCAGATGTTCGGCAACACCACCCGCGACTTCCGCACCGGGGTGTACGGGGCCTTCGTGCAGGACGACTGGCGGCTGAGGCCGACGCTCACCCTGAACCTGGGCCTGCGCTGGGAGATGCAAGGGGCGCAGAGCGAGGCCGGGGACCTGAGTTCGGTGCTGGACCCGCGCGCCAGCGGAGCCATCGGCGCGGCCGGCACGGGACCGCTGGGGGCGTTCAGGGTGGGCGGCGAGGCGGTGGGCGCCAATCCCTGGAATTTCGGCCCGCGCCTGGGCTTCGCCTGGAACCCGCGGGGCGGCGACCTGGTGCTGCGTGGCGGCTACGGCATTTACTGGGATTCGTTCACCTTCACCGCCCTGAACGCGTCGCGTTCCAACCCGCCCTTTAATTACACCTTCAGCCTGGGAGCGTCGCAGATCGCGGCCGGCAACAGCTTCGATAACCTGCTGAACGGCAGCGCGCCCATGGTGACGCAGGCCCAGGCCATGCTGGGCAACTTCGGCGCCTTGACCGACCTGGGCAGCGTGACCACCCTGGACCCGCGGCTCAGCAACCCCTACGTGCAGCAGTTCAGCCTGGGTTTCGATTACCGCTGGAAGACCTACGTGCTGGGGGTGGGTTACGTGGGCACGAAAGGGACGCGGCTCACCCGGCTGCTTCCCATTAACCCGGTGGTGAACGGGCCGGCGCCGGCCGCCAGCGCGGCCGATGAACTGGCGCGGCTGCTGGCCTTTCGCGACGCCGTGGCCAGGGAAAACGGGGCAGGGAACACGCGTCTGGACCCGCGCTTCGACCAGGTCAACTACCACGACGACGGGGGCAGCTCGATCTATCACGCGCTGCAGGTGACGCTGCGCAAGGCCATGTCGCACGGCTTGCAGTTGCAGGCCTCCTATACCTGGTCGAGGTCCATTGACGACGCCTCCGACTACGCGCCAACTATCCAGGCCAACGACAACAGCTACGCCCAGGACGGCTCCAACCTGCGGGCGGAGCGCGCGGTGTCCAATTACGACATCCCGCACCGGGTGGCGATCACCGGCATCTGGCAGTTGCCGTTCTTCCCCGGGCAGCGCGGGCTGTGGGGCACGCTGCTGAAGGGTTGGAGCTGGGAGTCGGTGAATATGTGGCAGTCGGGATTGCCGGCCACGGTGCTGGCCGGCCCACGCACCCTGCCGCTGCTGGACCCGCTGACCCACGCCCCGGTGCTGGACCCCACGACGCACCAGCCCATGACGGTGTCGATTAGCGACCTGAACCTGGACGGCAACCTGATCCCCACCGGGTCCGACAACACCCGCGCCGACTGCACCCCCGGCGGGGCCGGGTTCGTGTTCGGGAATGCGGCCACCATCCCGGCGCCCAGCCAGCGGGGCGTGAACGGGGCGCCCAACAGCAGCAACTTTCGCTATACCCAGCCGCTCCTCGGGCAGAACGGAACGTGTGGACGCAACACCCTGAGAATGAACAGCTTAACCAACCTCGACTGGTCGGTGTTCAAGGATTTCATGCTCGGCGAGCAGGGGCCGCTGGGCTCCGGTCCGTGGAAGCTGCAATTCCGGGCCGAGTTCTACAATGTCTTCAACATCCCGTTCCTGACCGCGCAGGGAGATGCCTGGCGGACGGTTTCCAGCGGGGCCTTCGGGCTGTACAACGCGGCGGGGGCCACCCGCCGGGTACAGTTGGCGCTGCGCCTGAGCTGGTGAGGCGAAATCGTTGGCTCTGTGCTAAGCTCAGGCGAAGAGGGTCGGGGAAAGCGGCCATGGAAGCCGGTTTCGCTTGCGTATCACTGAAACGGGTGATGCACATCACAGACAGGCGGTCTGTGGAAACGGAGAATGCCGCCCCGTTGACCTAGTTGTGCGGATTCCCGGGTCCAGGTTCCCAACTCGTACACGAGGGTACTCACAACCTCAAGCAAAACAACCGTTTATGCAATCCACCGCAGCCGCGGGCCAACCAGCCCGCAGCGATCCTGAACGAACGTTCGAACTAAATGGCCGTCCCCGCGCGGAGCCCGTCCCCGACCGCCTTGTCGTGGCTGGAGGGCGGGCCGGCATTTCTGTCGAGATCGGAGACATTCCGACGGGTACAGGAGGCATTTGAATATGGCAACTGACAAAGTCCTTTCTTGGCCGGCAGTACCTATCCCGAAGCCGGAAGAGGTGTATGCCGGCCTCAGCGATCAGGCAAAGGATTACCCCATGTTCCTGGAATCCATCTGCCGCCAGGAACACAATTTCGAGAAGCCCGAGGCCTTATCGCGCCTGCGGGTGCTCGACTGCACAGCCGGGATGATGATCGGCCACTGGTGCTCCTCGATGCTGAGCGAACTCGGCGCCGAGGTCATCATGGTCGAGCCGCCCGGCGGCGACCCGACGCGTCAACTGACGCCGTTCGGGCGCAAAGAGTACATGTTCACCGACAAGGAGACGGGCGAGCCTGTAGGCCCTCACTTCCTGCACGAGTGCCGTAACAAGTTCTCCGTCACCCTCAACCTGGAGAGCGAGGAAGGCCGCAAGATCCTCCGCGACCTGGCCATCCACGCCGATGTGGTCATCGAAAACGCCGCCCCCGGGCAGTTTGACTCCTGGGGCATCGGCTACCGGCAGTTGAAGGAACTGAACCACCGGCTGATCTACTGCTGGGTGGGGCAGTTGGGGCAGTGGGGCCCGCACAAGGACAAGCCTGGAATGCGCGATCCGGTGGCGCAAGCCGCCTGCGGATTCGTGCACGGCACGGGCGAACCCAAGGAGTTCGGTGGCACCCCGATGCGCTCGGCCCTGTGGATGGCCGATCACGTCGGCGGGACGCAGGCCGCGATGGGCATCCTGGCTGCCCTCTACCACCGGGAGATGGTCTCCGGTGAGGGGCAGTTCGTGGAAGCGACCGCGGCCGAGTCCATCATCCGCATCCTTGACTACTCCTGGACCTGGTACGGGATGGATGGCAGCATCCGCCCGCGCTTCGGCAACTGGGACCTGGCCATCAACATTTACGCCGTGAACCCCTGCAAGGACGGCTACATGATGGTGGGCGGCGGGCACGACCGCCTCTGGTACCGCATCTGGCGGACCGTGGGCGACGAGTTCCCGGCGGTGGAAGAGGAGATCCTGGGCGATCCGCATCTGCGCGAAGTAGCGGACCGGCTGGCCATGAACCAGCAGATCAAGACCTATACCCTGCTCGGCGAGTGGCTCAAGGACCAGGCGCGCAGCGAAGCGGAACGCAAGCTGTCGAAGCAGCAGGTGGCTTCCGGCGGCGTGCTCTACGTCAACGAGGTGGCCGAGTACCCGCACTTCAAGTACCGCGGCCACGTGGCGGAGACCGAATCGCCGCACTACGGCAAGGTGCTGTACGGCACCACGCCTTTCCTGCAGCACCGCACCCCGGGCCGCATGAAATGGCTGGGCCGGCCCACCGGCTACGACAACCAGGACATCTACCGGCGGCTGCTGGGTTTCACCACCGACGATTTCACCCGGCTGAGCCAGGCCAACGTCATTTGAGGCGGAGGAACAACTATGGCAACGGAAACATCCAAAGCCCCGCACATCAGCTTCGAGGAATTTTGCCGCAAGACCTTCGACCCCAAAGGCGAGTTCACCAAGCCTGAAGCGCTGAAGGGCATCCGCGTGCTCTCCTGTACCCAGTACATTCTGGGTCCGAGCACGGCCGCGTACCTGGCGGAACTGGGCGCGGAGGTGATCAAGATCGAAGCTCCGCGGCGCGGTGAGGCCATGCGCCACACCACGCCGTTCAACGAACCATTCCTTTACCCGCTCTCCAAGTACGTGCCGGAGCGCGGCACCGGCCTGGGTTTTGTGGGGGCCAATCCCAACGAGTATTTCTGCTCCGTCGATTTCCACCGGCCGGAGGGCCAGAACCTGGTCAAGAAGCTGGCCGCCAAGGCCGATGTATTCGTGGAGAACTACCGTCCAGGGACGTTCGACCGCTGGGGCATCGGCTACCGGCAGTTGAGCGCCATCAACCCGCGCCTGGTTTACCAGTGGCTGGGCGGGTTCGGCGGCTGGGGACCGGGGCGCGTGCGCGCCTCCTACGACATCCTCGGCCAGGCCCAGGGCGGCAACTTCGGCATGACCGGCAAGCCCGAGTACATGGGCGGGGCGCCGGCCAAGCACACCATCTGGCTGGCCGATTATTGGGGCGGCATGATGGGCGCGGTGCAGATTCTGGCCGCGCTCTACTACCGCGACAAAATCTCCGGCCTGGGCACCTTCTGCGAGTACTCGCAGGTGCATGGCGTGACCCGGCAACTGGAATACGGGCTGCCGCTGTACGGGCGCCACGGCATCACCCGCGAGCGCTGGGGCACCTGGGATACGCAGTTGTGCGTGCACGGCATCATCAAGTGCGGCAAGTCTTCGTATCCGAACTCCGACAACCCGCAGGAGAACGAGGAGGGCTACATCCTGATCAGCGCGTACAGCGATGAGGACTTCGCCAAGCTGTGCAAGGTGATTGGCGACGGCAATTTCGCCGCCAAGTACGGCAAGGCGGAAGCCCGGGTGAAGGCCCAGTCGCAGATGGAAATCTATCCTTATCTGGAGAAGTGGGCGGCAGACAAGAGCAAGGAAGACGTCGCCGCAATCCTGGATAAGGCCGGCATCCTCAACCAGCCCGTCTGGAACGCCAAGGAGGTGGCGACCAATCCTCACTGGCAGCAGCGTGGCGCCGTGCGTTGGATCGACGACCCCTATTTCGGAGAACTGCTGCATCAGGGGCCGGGGTACAAGCTGTCGCACACGCCGCCCCGGGTGAAGTGGGCATTGAAACCCGTGGGCGCGGACAACGAATACGTTCTGGGCAAACTGGCCGGCTTGAGTCCCAGCGACATCAAGCGGCTGGAAGACCAGGAAACGATCTGAGGAGACACACCATGCTGCTGATTTGCCCCACTTGTAACGTGAAGAATTACCTGGACCCCTATCCCTTCTGGAACTTCAAGGGGACCACCCAGTGCGCCGGGTGCAGGAAGATCTGGCGGCTGGAGATTGCCAACGGGGCGTGCGTCTCGGGGCCGGAAGCGGCCTCGGGGACTGCCACTCTGCTGCCCGGCTTTGCCGAGAGGGGGCACGAGCCCATCTCGGGGGAGGGGCTGACCCGTCCCGCGCCGCGGGCGCAGAAGGTGACGCTCTGCAAACCGAAACGGATTGAGCGGAATATCAATGGCAAAGTGATCAGTGGCCATCCGCTCACCAAGAACGATCTCGTCGGCAGCCGCGCCAGGTTCATGGTTGCCGGGGCGAAGTGAGGAAACGGAGGGCATATGCATTACAATCCTGAGTCGCTCTGTGTCCGCTGTACCCATATGCGCCCGGCGCTGGATCCCAATATTCAGAAGGCGTACCTCGGCAAGTGCAGCAAGCGGGAATGGCCGTTCACGCTGGCCATCACGCTGCAAGGCTGGTCGGAGTGCGAGCACTTCGAAAATAGCGGGAAGGCGTACCTGCCGCCGGATCCGGCGGCTGCGGCTGCGGCCGCAGCCAGTGCTGCGGCCAAGGGCCCAAAGCGCGTCGAGTTCTATTACTCGAGCAAGCAGAAGTCCGGTGAGCTGTTCCCCTGCGACACCCCCAAGGCGCTGCAACTGGTGCAAGAGCTGCGGAGCCGTGGAGTCGACGCGCAAGCCGTCGATGTCGCCGGGGTGGCGGACCGCTTCCCCATTTACCACAAGTCGGTCAGTGGACCCGACGCCAGCGTGCGCCCGGTATTCGGAGCCAAGGGCGCGCTGGTGGACGATTTCGGCGCCACCGTTCCGGCCTTGCTGGTATTCGAAGGCGATCGTTATCCCACGCTGGCGTTCCCGCGCACGGACGCTAAACGGGGGACGATCCGCGTCGAACAGGCGCTGCAAGACCTGGTTGCGGAAGCCAAAGGCACGGCTGCGGGCGCGAAATAGCAACTCGGCAAAACCGGTAGGCACGGGAGGGGCAGCCGTTGCGCCTCCCGTGTCCCTGCCCTATTTATCTCTGTCGAACCGGGGATGAGGGTGTGCGTGCGCTCCCCCTCGTCCATTTTTCGGAGGCGCCATGGCCGACTATTTACCGCCCCGCGAACTTTGGCCCACGCGCATTTATACCTTGCCGGAGTTCGCCTCCTATCCCGACCGTTTGAATCCGACCGAAGAACTGCTGGAGCGCCAGGTGGCCGCCGGACGCGGCGACCGCACCGCAATCCTCTTCGAAGACCAGAAGATCACCTACGCGCAGTTGCTCACCCAGGCCAACAAGTTCGGCAACGCCCTGCGCCAGTTGGGCGTTAACGAGGGCGACCGGGTGATGCTGCGCTCGCCCAATATCCCGCCGGCGCTGGTGGTAAACTTCGCGGTGCTGAAACTGGGGGCCGTGTTCACGCCCACCTCGCCCCTGTTCTCACGCCACGAAATTGCCCACGTCGCCAACGACTCGGAGTCCGTGGTCATCGTGGTGCACGCCGCCATGCTGGGCGAGGTGGACGCCGCCCGCCCCGACCTGCAGACGGTGCGCAACATCATCGTAATCGGCGGCGATCCCGCCGACCTGAAGGCCAAGGGTTACCTGCCCTACGCCGAGCTGCTGCAAACTTCCAGCGCCGAGCTGGAGCCGGTGCGGCGGCGGCGCGAAGACGTCGGCTTCCTCCTCTACACCTCCGGCACCACCGGCCGTCCCAAGGGCACGGTGCACTTCGTGGAAGAGACGCTGATTGTCCCGGACGCGTTCGGCAAGTACGGCTGGCGCGTGAAAGATAACGACGTCATTGGCGGCACCGCGCCGCTGGCCTTTGGCGCCGGCTACTCCAGCTACTGCAGCATCCCGTTCCGCTTCGGCGCGGCCGCCTCGCTGATCGCGAAGTTCGAGCCGGAGAAGGTGTATGAGACCATCGCCAAGCACAAGATCACCATTCTGACCCTGGCCCCGACGGCTTACCGGAAGATGATGCTGGTGCCGGACGCGGAGAAGAAGTACGACCTCAGCTCGCTGCGGGTCTGCACCGGCGGCGGCGAAAGCCTGACCGCGCCCACCTACGAGGCGTGGAAGGCCAGGTTCGGCATGGAAATCTTCGAGGGCCTGGGCACGACGGAGATGGCCTACGTGTTTGTCTCCAACGTGGTCAGCATGAAGGCCAAGGCGGGCAGCTTCGGGCAGGCGGTGCCGGGCTACGAGTGCCGCGTCCTGGCCGAAGACGGCAGCAGTTGCAAGCCGGGCATGATCGGGCGCTTCACCGCGCGCGGTCCCACCGGCACCATCTACTGGCGTGACCTGGAGAAGCAGAAGCACGCCATCACCCAGGACGGCTGGAACATCGCCGGGGACTTCGTGTACGTGGACGAGGACGGTTACTACTGGTTCGTGTCGCGCGAGGACGACATCATCAAGAGCTCGGCCTACCGCATCGGACCGGAGGAAATCGAAATCACCCTGGCCACCCACCCGGCCATCGCCGACGTGGGCGTGATCGGGGTGCCCGACGAAATCCGCGGCCAGATCGCCAAGGCCTTCGTGGTGCTCAAGGCGGGCCAGAACGTCACCGGCGAAGAGATGGTGGAATACTGCAAGGGCAAAATCGCCACCTACAAGCTGCCGCGCGAGGTGGTGATCGTCGACGAACTGCCGCGCACCCCGACCGGCAAATTGCTGCGCCGCGTGCTGCGTCAGAAGGACCAGGAAGCCGCCGCGGCCAAGAAGTCCGGGGCGTAGTGGATTTTCCATCTCTTAGACAACCCTGAGGGTGCCCCACCCAAGCCCGCTTTTGGCTTGGGTGGGGTTTTTTTCTTGAAGTGGGAAACAAGTCCTAGTGTAGTGTCCACTATATAACTGGACAACCAGATTACCTCGTTTTTCGAGTGCGCGGCAGAGTACATCCGGGCTGGATCTGCTCCAGGGTTTGGCGGCAGCGAGACAGTTTTTCCAAGATG
>Ga0315268_10003550_pt1 | contig 17179 bp, 11 predicted proteins | sample C1_top_MG_FD_204535 | JGI IMG/M metagenome (GOLD analysis project Ga0315268, IMG submission 204535) | Sediment microbial communities from Yellowstone Lake, YNP, Wyoming, USA - C1_top | ecosystem: Environmental > Aquatic > Freshwater > Lake > Sediment | place: USA: Wyoming | collected 2017-08-01
CTCGTTGTAACATCTCCGGATAATTTCCGATTGGATCGCGAGAGTCTCGGATTCAAGCTGCAGGGCCTACCATATAGATTTCGACGGCAGGTCCAAAAAATGCAAGTAGGTGACAGGGTTGCATATTACATAATGAAGCTGCAAAAGTTTGGTGCAACTGCAACTATAACTGGCGATTATTACGAAGATTATTCAAGGGTCTGGAAAGATGACAATGAAATGTGGCCCGCCAGAAGGCCCTCCAAGCCCAATATAGTGCTTAATGATGATGAATTGATTGATACTAAAAGGCTTGTATCCAGTTTAACATTCATAGAAAACAAAGAAAAATGGGGCGTGCATTTTCAAGGAAGCATTAGGACGATTCCTGAGGAAGATTTTAGGCTAATTGAATCAGAGATGAGAAAAGTGATTGCTGAAAGACAAAAAGTTCCTGAACCCACGGAGGAGAAAGAATTAACAGAAAGAGACTATGAACAAAAAATAATGGAACTTCCTTTACAAGCAAATTCGCTTCATGACCGATTGGGCGAAATGCTGGAACAAATAGGGTCCTGGATGGACTATAACACACAGATTCGACATAAAATTACCCCAGATCATGCATATGAATTAGATGTGGCATGGCTTTCAGGGAAAAACCCTGAGGTTGCCATTGAAATTCAAATTTCTGGCAATCTGACCGAGGCAAAGGACCGTCTTGCCCAGGCTCGAAAATTTAATTACCGAAAAGTGATTTTGGTTCTCAAGGAATCTGATCTAAAAAGACTAAATGATCTTATGAAACACGAACCAGATCTTAGAAGTTGGATGGAAGCATGGTCGATAGGATCAATTTATGAAATGTATAATGCAGGAAAAATATTTTTTAATTATTTTCATAAGTTGAGAGAAGCTATTTACAAGGATAAAAAAGAACTTGAATTAGTTGAATAATTTCCCTGTGCCCCTTACAGGGGGTGGGGAGGCGAATTGGAGGGGAGGGCGTTTTTCAGCCGAGACCCTCCCCTCAAGTCCTCACCCGTACCTTACAAGGGCTTTACTTTCACCGGGTCGGGTTGGGGTTCCTTGGCGGGGGGCTCCTCGCCGGGAACCTGGGCCGGAGGCGGGACTTCCCGGGGCAGGGGCGCGGCCGGGGCCGGGGTGGATTTGGCCTTCGCTTCCGGCGCGGGGGCCGGGGCCGGTTTGGCTTTCGCCTCTGACCCCGGGGTGGGCTTGGCCTTGGCCTCCGGTGGCGTCGCCGGAGTCGGCGCTGGGGTGGGCCTGGCTTTCGCCTCCGGCGGCCCGGGCGCGGTGGCGGGTTTACCCGACGGTGGCCCCGGGACCGGCGGCGCCGGGGCCGCGGCCAGGTAATACTGCCGGGCCTGGGGGACGAACTCCGCCAGGGCCCGGAGGCGGCTGTCGTCGCTGGGGTGGGTGGACATAAACTCCGGCGGCCGCATCCGCCCCCGCTGGTGTTCCCTCATGCGCTCCCAGAAGGCCACGGCCTGGGCCGGGTCGTACCCCGCCTTGGCCATGAGGATCAAGCCGATGCGGTCCGCCTCATATTCCTGGGTGCGGCTGTAGGGCAGGAGCAGACCCACCTGGGTCCCCAGGCCGTAGCCCTGCATGGCCGCCTGGGCCGCGTAGGGGTTGGCGCCCCCCAGGCCCAGGGCCAGCCCCAGGCCCCCCATCCGGGCGAGCATGGACTGGCTCTGGCGCTCCCCGGTGTGGCGGGCCAGGACGTGGGCCGTCTCGTGGGCCATGACCGTGGCCAGACCGGCGTCGTCCTGGGTGTACTTCAGGATGCCGGAGAAGACCCCCACCTTGCCCCCGGGCAGGCAAAAGGCGTTGGCCAGGCGGTCTTCCTGAAAAACCACGAACTCCCAGCGGTAGTCCGGGCGGTTGGCGGCCTGGGCCAGGCGCTGCCCCACCCGGGTGACCTGGGCGTTCACCACCGGGTCCTGGCAGGGGCGGAAACGGCGGCGCATCATCTCGAAGGCCTGAAACCCCTGGGCGCTTTCGCTGCCCTCGGACACCATCAGGAGCTGGCGCCGCCCGGTGTAGGGCACCTTGGCGCACGACGCGGTCAGCAGGGCGGCCCCCGCCGCGGCGAACACCAGAAAATTCCTCAAAGTTCCTGCCCTCACCGGCGCGCACCTGGGCTTGTTTATTGGAGTCATTTTTATTATAAATTGTTAACCTGGCAAAAACCACCCAACCAGGGCGGGCTTATCCATTCTCAGCAGAGGCGGCTTATCTTGGGCAGGACGGTTTATCTGGCGGTCATCGGCGGCGGCGAAGCCTCCGGGGAGAGTGCGGCCCTGGCCCGGGAAGTGGGCCAGGAGGCGGCCCGGCGGGGCTGGGTGGTGCTGTGTGGGGGCCTGGGAGGCGTGATGGCCGCGGCGGCCCAGGGGGCTGAGGATGAAGGCGGCGTCAGCATCGGCATCCTCCCCGACGGGGACCGCGCCCGGGCCAACCCTTACCTCACCTACAGCCTCCCCACCAACCTGGGGTACGCCCGGAACGTCCTCATCGCCCACGCCGCGGACGCTCTCATCGCAGTGGACGGCGGCCACGGCACCATCTCCGAGGCGGCCATCGCCCTGAAACTGGGCAAGCCCGTCATCGCCCTGGAAACGACCTGGACCCTTCCGGGCCTCAAAAAGGCCAACAACCCCCCGGAAGCGGTGGAACTGGCCTGGAAGGCAGTTAGGGGAATGGACTAAAGGCCTGAATAGCAGTCAGCGGTCAGCAGGCAGCTTGGGAAAATTAGGATGATCTTTGTCTTCTTAGCTGATTGCTGACTGGTAACTGCTGACAGCCTGCCTCCCTATCTACGTAAGAACCTTGCCAGTTGCCGGCCGTAGTATTCTTTGGCGTCTTCGTCGGTGGGACGGCTGAAGGTGGCGGCCCCCTTGCCCTCCGGAGCCTGCTTCAGGACGATGCCCTTTTCCCCGAAGAGTTTCAGGGCATTCTGAAAGGTGGATTCGGACAGGGCCTCGGCCCGCTCCACTTCCCCTAATTTGAAGAGCTTCTGGCCGATGGACTGGATGCGTTTCCGGAACTCTCTCTCGCTGCGGGGCTTTTTCTGGAGAAAGGTGATGGAGCGGTACACGATCCAGTAGGACTCCAGATAGTTGTACAGCAGATTGGCAAAGTAGGAGAGTTCCTTCAGGCCCGAAGCCGAAACGGTATAACGGGGGGGGTCCAGGTTGATGACCACGCCCCGGGACCGGAAGTAGTCCAGGATCTCGTCCACCTGGGCCTCGGGGTTAAGGTCGTCAAAGATGAACTCATTTTTGAAGAAGTCCTTCAGAAAAGCATAATCCGCCAGGATCTGGTCCCGGTGAAACTCGAAGCCGTGCCCCGAAAGGATGGACAGGGACACCAGGGACGCGGGCAGGAAGAAATGGAGGATGTTGTTCTTGTAGTATTCCAGCAGGGGCCGCTTGGTTTCATCGATGCTGTAGCCTCCCAGCCCCAGCTCGTCCGCCAGGCCCTCTTCTTTTTCGATGGGGGTGATGAGCTTGCGGGCCTCGCATTGGGACAGGGTCTCTTCCACAGCCTGGGAGAGGTTTTCCAGGGAATCGGCCCGGAGCGCCCCCTGGGCCTTCAGATAGTCGTGGAGCCCCTGGATGATGGAGAGCAACTCCCGTCGGTAGACGCCCTTCCGAGGGTAGGTGAGGAGCGCGGCGCACACCAGGGAGACCGGGGTGACCACGGAGATGCGGTTGATGGCCTGGATGATGCGCAGGGCCAGGTCGTGGCCGTGCTCCCGGGCCTCCCGGGGCGCGTCCGGGGGCAGGCCGGCCAGGTATTGCTTGATGGAAATGGGCTCGCTGAACTGAATGTAGGCCCGGCCGTAGCGGGTTTTCAGGAACCTCCGGGCCCCCACCAGCTGGCCCACGGACTCCGTTTCCTTGGCCCGGCCTTCCAGCTCCTTGAGGTAGGCCTTCTCCTCCAGGACCTGGTCATAGCCGATGAAGGTGGGGACGAAGAAGAGGTCCGGGGCCGCGTCCTCGTCGTAGGTCTTAAGGAGCATGTGGAGGAGGCCCAGCTTGGGGAGGACCAGCTTGCCGGTGCGGCTGCGCCCCCCTTCGATGAAGAACTCCAGGTTATAGCCGGTCTTGATCAGGGTCTTGAGGTAGCTGTAAAGCACCTCCGCATAGAGCTTGCCCCCCAGGAAGCGCCGCCGGATGAAAAAGGCGCCGCAGCCCCGAAACACCGAACCCAGGGGCCAGAAGGCCAGGTTCTTGCCCGCGGCAATACACGGCGGGGTCATGTGGTGCTGGTAAATGAGGAGGTTGAGAATGAGGTAGTCCAGGTGGCTCTTGTGGCAGGGGACAAAGATGAGGCTGCCCCGGGCTCCGGCCTCCCGCACTTTCTCAAACCCTGCCGAGTCAAAGACGATGCCCTCGAAAAGCTGCTGGGCCAGCCAGTTCACCACCCGCTCCATGATGGTGACGTAGAAGAGGTTGTAATTGGTGGAGATTTCCCAGAAATAGTCCTGCGCCGCTTTTTTGATCTTGGGAAGCTTCTTCTTTTCCGTCTCCGCCAGGCGCTCCATGGCCTGGGTCAGGCCGGGGTCGGTTAAGGTCAGCTCCAGCACCTCTTCCCGGGACTTCATTACCGGCCCGGTGATGAGGCGCCGCTGGCGGTCGATGCGGCTGATGAGCTCCTGCCGCACCTCCTGGGCCACGGTCTGGAGGCGTTCTTCCGGCGACACTTCAGCCAGGACCTCTTGCAGGTTCACCGGCTCCGCCACCTCCACCACGGCCCGCTTGGCCCTGAGGAAGCAGAGGCCCAGCTTGCGCAGCTTGCCGGGATTTTCGCTGTCTCCGAAGAACAGCTGGAACAGCCCCTTGTATTCCCGCCCCGGCACCTTTTCATAGACCACCATCTGGGGCACCAGGAACACGGGAAAGTCCAACTGCCGCTGCAGCTCCAGGAGGTGGCGGATGGGGTCTTCCCGGGGCTTGAGGAAACGCTGGCGGAATCCCACCTGGTCCACCAAAAACAACAGGGACCCGCGCCGATCCTCCAGGATGCGGCGGAAATAGCCGTCCTGGAAGGGGTTGGGCCAGGCCCGCCGGCGGGTCAGGTAATTCAGGGTGGCGGAGATGATCTGCAAGAGGTGGATGAAGGGCTGCCACATCCACAGGTTGAGGTCAAAGGCCACTTCCGGAGCCTTAACCCCCAATTTTTGGTAGCGGCGGTTAAAGAAGAGAAAGTCCAGGTGGCTGCGGTATTTCAGGGCATAGACCACGGCCCCCTGTTGGGCCAGGTCCTGGAGGCGCTCCAGGTGCCGGGGGTTCACCGTGACCCGGGAGAAGTAGGGGTCCAGGGTGTAGCGCAGCAGAAAGCCAGGCCGGCTGGGCAGGTAGCCGGCGTAGTGGAACTCATGGCCCCCCAGCCATTCGGCCAGGCGGCTGAAGGCGCGGCTCAGCCAGCCCTTGGGCTTCTCTGCCGGAGCCGGCGCCGGGCCGGGGCCCTGTTTCTCGGATGCCATGCCAATCTACAACCCGAAATGGGGTGTGTGTAAAACAATTCAATTTATAACCAAGCAGGGAAATCTGTCAACCCCGCGGGGATGGGCTAGGCCGCCATTAAGTGTATGGAGAACCGGGATTTCAGGAGTCGGAGGGATTCGCCCCCGGGCCCGCGGCGGGCACCGGCGAGGGCTCCGGCTCCTCTAGCCGGACTCCGGAGCCGCCCAGGAGGCGCACTCCCAGGATGGACAGCTCATACACCAGGTAAATGGGGATGGCGATGGCCATCATGGTGAGAATGTCGGCGTGGAAGGCCGCCACCACAGCGCTGAGGAGAAGGGCCAGCTTGCGCTGCCGCCTCAGGGCCTCCACCCGCACCACCCCCACCCGGGCCAGGATGATGAGAATCAGGGGCAGCTCAAAGATCAGCCCGAACAACAGCAGCAGGCGCAGGCAGAAATTGACGAAACTGGTGAGGTTGAGCATGGAGTAGAGAAACTCGCTCTCGTACCGCAGCGAAAAGGAGATGATCAGGGGCCACACCAGTTGCAGGAAAAACAGGTCTCCCAGGACGAAGGCTATGGTGGCCGAAGGGAGCAGATAATAGACATACTTCTTCTCATGGGGGTGCAGGGCCGGGGCAAAAAACAGCCACATCTGGTAGAGGATCACCGGGAAGGCCAGGGCCAGGCCGGTGATCATGGAGATCTTCATCTGCACGAAAAAGGGCTCCAGGGGGGCCATGTAGTTGAGCTTGTGGGGATTAACCTGGGGCGGCTTGGGGTCCAGGTTCCAGCGCCGGGTCACCTCCGGGTACCTTTGCACCAGCCAGGTTTGCAGCTCATACGACCACTTCTGGGTAACGGAGGGCTCATTCAGGGGCCGGGTAATGAACTGCTGCACCGTGGGCACCAGGGGCCAGGCCACCATCATGCCGATAAACAGGGCGATGAAGGAGGCGATGAGGCGCTTCCTCAGCTCCTGCAGATGCTCCAGGAAGGGCATGGTGCTCACGGAAGCCCCTCCGGGACCTTAAACCTCTTCCACGCTGCCATCACCTGATATATTAACTCATTCCCGGGGTCGGGGCAATGTCAGGGCTGGGCGAAGGATGGGATGGTAGGGGCACCGCGAGCTGTGCCCCTGCCTGGGGGCTTTTTCACAAAGGGCACAACTCGCGGTGCCCCTGCGTTTTTTTACGCTGGGAATGACAACGGCCCATTAGCTAGATTTCTCCCATCACCCATCAGTGGCTGGGCCGGAGGCGTCCAGCAGTTCCCGCACCAGGCGGGCCAGGGCCCGGGCCTCAAAGGGCTTTTGGATATACGCCACCCCCTCTTCCAGGACGCCCTGGTGGACAATGCCGTTTCCGGCATAGCCCGACATGTACAGGACCTTCATCTCCGGGCGCCGGGCGCTGAGCTCCCGGGCCAGCTCCCGGCCGTTCATGCCCGGCATGACCACGTCCGTCAGCGCCAGGTGCACCGGCACCGGGCTGTCCTCCAGGACCTGGAGGGCCTCGGGACCGCTGCCGGCCTCCAATACAGTGTAGCCGTAAGTCGTCAGAATCCGGCGGGCCACCTGACGCACCACCGGCTCATCCTCCACCAGGAGGATGGTTTCCCTCCCCCTCAGGGGGGCCGGCGGCATCCCCTCCCGGGCCACAGTCTCCGGCGCCGCCTCCACCCGGGGCAGGTAAATCTTGAAGGTGGTCCCCTGGCCCGGCTTGCTGTCCACCCAGACGTGGCCGCCGCTCTGGCGGATGATGCCGTACACCATGGACAGCCCCAACCCCGTGCCCTTGCCCACCTCCTTGGTGGTGAAGAAGGGCTCGAAGATCTTGGCCGCGGTCGCCGCGTCCATGCCGCAGCCCGTGTCGCTCACGGAAAGCAGCACGTAGGGCCCCGGGGCGACTTCGGGGTGGAGGCGGCAGTATTCTTCGTCCAGCTCCGCGTTGGCCGTGGTGATGGTCAGGCGCCCTCCCTGGGGCATGGCGTCCCGGGCGTTCACCGCCAGGTTCAGGACCACCTGCTCCATCTGCCCCGGGTCCGCCCGCACCAGCCCCAGCCCGGGCCCGGGGACGACCGCCAGCTCAATGTCTTCGCCGATCACCCGCTTCAGCATCCTCCCCAGGTTTTCCACGACCTTATTCAGGTTGAGGAGCTTGGGCTTCAGCACCTGGCGGCGGCTGAAGGCCAGGAGCTGGCGGGTAAGCAGGGCCGCCCGCTCCCCGGCCTTCTTGATCTCCAGCACGTCCTGGCGCCCCGGCGCGCCCTCTTCCAGGGCCGCGTCCAGCAGTTCACTGTAGCCCAGGATGGCGGTGAGCAGGTTGTTGAAGTCATGGGCCACCCCCCCCGCCAGGCGCCCCACCACCTCCATTTTCTGGGCCTGGCGCAGCTGCTCCTCCAGCTCTTTCCGGCCGGTGATGTCCCGGCTGACCCCCAGGATGCCCGTGAAGTTCCCCCGGGCGTCCTTGAGAAAGGAGGCCTTGACTTCGGCCCACACGGTGCCGCCATCCTTGGCCCGGTGCTCCAGTTCCAGGATGGCGGACCGGGGCGCCTCTTCGGGATGAGCCTGCCCCCGGGCCAGTTCCTCCCCCAGCCTGGCCTTGGCCAATTCCAGGGAGGCCGGCGTCAGGATCTCCTCCAGGCTCAGGGTCTGGGCCTCCTCGGGGGTGTAGCCGGTGAACAGGCTGACCGAAGGGCTGACATAGGTGAATTTCAGGTCCAGACCCATGGTCCAGATGACGTCGGTGACGTTTTCCGCCAACAGCCGGTAGCGCCGCTCACTCTCCCCCAGGGCCGACTGGGCGGCCTTGATTTCCGTGATGTCCTGCACCGTCCCCAACATGCGCAGGGGCCGGCCTCCGGCGTCAAAGGTCACTTCCCCCTGCTCATAGACGAAGCGTTCCTGGCCGTCGGGCCGGAGAATGCGGTGGCCCATGTGGAAGGGTTGGCCTTGATACAGGGCCCGGTTCACCGTCTCCTGCACCTTCAGCCGGTCCTCCGGGTGCACCGCGTCCAGAAAGGCCTGGTAGGTGGCCCCGAACTGCTGGGGGGTGAGGCCGAAGATGCGGTAGATCTCGTCGGACCAGTGCAGTTCGTCCGTGGGAATGTGCCACTCCCAGTTGCCGAGGTGGGCGATGCGCTGGGCTTCGGCCAGGGACGCCCGGCTCTGGCGCAGGGCCTCCTCCGCCATCTTGTGCTCGGTGATGTCGAAGAACACCCCGCTGATGTATTCCACCTTGCCTTCCAGGTCGCAGAGAATCTGGCCCCGGGCCTGAATCCAGAGGATGCGCCCGTCTTTGTGCCGGATGCGGTACTCCCGCACATACTGCCGGGTGGTCTTCAGGGCCTGGCGGAAAACCTGCCGCGCCGCCTCCAGGTCCTCCGGCAGCATGACATCGGTCCACTTCAGCCGCCGGGAATTGAAGTCCTCCTGGGAGTACCCCGTGAGCTCCTGGATCTTGTCGTCCACCAGGTCCAGGGTCCAGTCCAGGTAGCCCTTGAAGACCACCGCCGGGATGTTGTTTACCAGCAGGCGGTAGCGCGCCTCGCTCTCCCTCAGGGCCGCCTCGGCCCGGCGCTTGTCCGTGACGTCTTCCACCACTTCCACGAAGCCGCTCACCTGGCCGTCCGCCCCAAAGGTGGGGAAGGCAAAAATGTGCGCGGTGATGCGGCTGCCGTCGTCCCGGACCCCTTCCACTTCGGCCTCCGCCGGCAGTCCCGTGGCCATGGCCTTGGTGCCCGGGCAGTGTTCGCAAACCGTCTCCCGCTTCTCGAACTCCCGGAAACAATGCCGGTGGACAAAATCACCCGGGGGCTTCTTAAACATCCTCCCCTGCGCGGCATTGGTCATAAGTATCCGGTAATCGGAGTCGATGAGGGTGATGCCCAGGTTGATGTTTTCCACCAGGCTGCGGTGGCGCGCCTCGCTCTCCCTCAGGGCCGCCTCGGCCTCCTTGCGTTCGGTGATGTCCCGGAGGAACTCGATCACCCCGCTCCTCTGCCCGGTGTAGGGGTCCGTCAGGGGGAAGGCGTAGAGGTCCAGCCAGCCCACCCCTTCACCGCCAGGGCCGAATTTGGGGACCTCGGCATGGGCGGGCCGTCCCGTTTCCAGGGCCTCCCGGCTGGGGCAGCCCTCGCAGGGCTCCTTCTGTCCCCGGAAGGCCTGGTAGCACTTCTTCCCCACCACCGGCAGGGCGTGGGCGAACCATCCCTCCACCACCGGGTTGACCCGGATGACGTTAAAGTCCGCATCCTTGATGATGAGGCCTTCCTGGACGCTGGCGAAGATGCTGGCCAGCAGCCGCTCCCCCTCCCACAGGGCTTCCTGGGCATAGCGCCGCCAGGAAACCAGACCCGTGGCCGCCAGGATGGCCAGGCTCAGGGCCCCGGAAAGGAAAGCCCGCTGGGCCAGTTCTGCCGGGGGCACTTTGGCGATGAGCAGGTGGTAGAAGAGCCGCTGGGAATAACGGAAATCCAGGACCGCGGAGTCCACGGACAGGAAGGCCAGGACCAGGAGGAGCCCCAGGACCGCGAGCCGCCCCCATTCCCGAAGCCGGGGGGCCTTCCCGGCGCCGGGTTCCGGCTGACCGGACCAGGGAAAGTTTGTCATCCTATCATGGCGGCCAGGGCCAGGGGGCCACAAAGCAGCCAGCCCCACCTCCTCCACCATTATTTCGGAAAGTTCCGACATTAACTTGAAAGGAAAAACCACATCCAGGGAGGGAGCTATTGGGGTGGGGGTGGCCTGCCGACTCGGGACTCGGGACCCGGACTCAGACGATGATGATTTCCCTGGGGCCTTGGGTGAGCCACTCCACCCCTCCGGGGGTGAGGCGGCCGGTATCCTCCAGGCCCACCATGCCGATGTCCGGCAGGAAGAACTTGGGCTCCAGGGCCAGCACCACGTCCGCTTCCAGGGGATAGGGGAAGCGGGCGGTGAGGAAGGGGAATTCGTCCAGCTCCAGGCCCACGCCGTGACCCAGGAAACTCACCCGGTCCCCCGCCGGTCCCATGAAGAACTCCTTGAAGCCCGAGGCCCGGGCCTCCTCCCGCAGGCGCTGGCAGAGCTTGCCCACCGCCGCCCCGGGCCGGGCCTCGGCCTCAAAGACGGCGAAGAGCCGGAGCACTGCCTGAAAGGCCTCCCGGGCCCGGGACGGCAGGGCCCCCAGGGCGAACATCCGGGTCATGTCCGCGGCGTAGCCGCCGGCGCACCCGGCCAGGTCCACGCTGACGGGCTCCCCCGGGGCCAGTTTCTTCAGGGACGCGCCCTGGGGAAAGGCAGGGCCCAGACCCAGGCCGCCGCTGGGGGTGTCGGTGTAGGCCGCCGCCAGGCCCGCGGTGCCGGAGAGCACGTGGCCGAAAAACATCTCCAGGTTCCAGGCCCGGGCCCGGATCAGCCCCTGGTGGCCCAATAGGCGCAGCCGGTACTCCAGGGCCGCGGCCAGCTCCAGTTCCGTAAGCCCGGGGCGCAAGAGCCCCGGCACCGCGGCCATGGCCGCGTCCAGCATCCCCGCGGCCCGGCGCAACTGGGCCAGCTCATAGGCGCTCTTCACCATGCGCTGGCGCCGGATCATCAAAGAGACGTCTTTCAGGGGCCACCCGGGAAAGAGCCGGTCCTTGAGGGTCAGGTAGAGGGTCGCGGGGAGTACGTCCAGCTCCAGGCCCACCGGGCCCTGGGCTTCGAAGCCCGCGTTTACCAGGAGGGCGGGGACCTCCTTCAGGTCCTGGTAAAAGGCCAGGGGCCAGGGGGACTCCGCCACCAGGCGCATCTGGGGCCGCCGGGCCAGGAGCAGGGGCTCGCCTCCCGCCGGCACCGCCAGCCAGCCGTCCGCCAGGGTGCCGGTGTAATAAAAGAAGTCCGCGTTCTGGCGGATGAGGGCCAGGGCCAGGCCTTCCCGGGCCAGCCCCGCCTGGAGCCCAGCCACCCGGGCGGCGGTTTCTTCCCGGGGCACCGGCTCCGCCAGGTACGCTTCCAGCTTGGCCATAGTGTCTAAGGTCCTTCCACCGGCTGGTAGATGACCACTTCCAGTTCCTCCGGGCCCTGGGCCCCCAGGACCAGGACCTTTTCGATGTCCGCGGTGCGGGTGGGGCCTGTGAGCCAGCTCACCAGGCCGGGGAGGTGCCGCTGGGTGAGCTCCAGGGCCGCGGCCGGGCTCAAGGCGGCTTGGTCGTGGGGCACCAGCACCACCTGCTTCCGGGCCCGGAAGGGCAGCCAGGCCCCGGGGCCGTCAGCCTTAACCAGCACGCTCCCGGTCTCGGGCACCGCGGCCAGGGCCACGGTGACCACGGTGTCCGCGTCGGGCGCCCATTCCTCCCGGGCGAAGCGGGGACTCAGGCCCGCTTTTTGAAGCTCCCCGGCCGCCTGCTCCAGCCAGGGGTGGGCCTCCAGCCACAAGGGCGCACCTACCCGGGCCTTCAGCACCCGGGCCAGGGCCGCGGCCCCCCGGGCCCGGTGCAGCACGGCCCCCGCCTCTTCAAGGCGGGTCTGGAGCAGCGCCAGGGGCTGAGAAGCGGGGCGGGGCAATTGGGCCTCCTATTCTTTGGCCTTCCGGGCCGCGGCCCGGCGGCGGCGCCGGTGGAAGCTCTCCCGGGCCACCCTGGCCTTTAAGGCCGGCACCAGCGGCGCGGCCAGGCGCAGCCCCGGCTCCAGCCACCGGTAGAGCAGCGGCCGGGACAAAACCTGCCCCGCGGCCCGGGACAGGACCCGGAGACCGCGGAACCGGGGGCTCAGCCGGCGCTGCCCCCGGATCAGGGCCGGCAGCTCCAGGGCCACGGGGCAGAGGTCCTCGCAGGCGCCGCACTGGGTGCAGAGCTCCGAGAGGTCCCCCACGGGGTCCAGGTAAGGGGCCAGGAGGATGCCGATGGCCCCGGGATAGACCCGGCCGTAAAGGTGGGCCGCGCCCGCCTGGAACACCGGGCAGACGTTGAGGCAGGCCCCGCAGCGCAGGCAAAAAAGCGCGGGCCGGAGCTCCGGGTCCGCGGCCAGGCGGCTCCTGCCGTTGTCCAGGAGCACCAGGTAAAAGTCCCGGCGCCCTTGGGGGTGCGGCTGGGGGCCCCGCAGAAAATGCACCAGCGCGGTGAGGCGCTGGCCGGTGGCGCTGGGCGGCAGGAGCCGCAGCAGCACCTCTGCGTCGGCCAGGTCCGCCACCATCTTCTCCAGGCCCATGACGGCCAGGTGCACCCGGGGCCGGGCCGCGGTGAGTCTCAGGTTCCCCTCGTTCTCCACCAGCACCAGGGTGCCGTCGGGCGCGGCCCAGTTGACCCCGGTGATACCCAGGTCCGCGGCCGCGAACCGGGGCTTAAGGTGCCGGGCCGCCAAGCGGCTTAAGGCAACAGGGTCGGGGCTGACCTCCTCCCCCAGGTGCTCCCGGAAAAGCTCGGCGATGCGGCCCCGGTTCAGGTGCAGGGCCGGCGCGGTGAGGTGGGCCGGAGAGTCCCCGGCCAACTGGATGATGAACTCCCCCAGGTCCGTCTCGGTCACGCCCAGGCCCGCGGCGGAGAGGGCCGGCCGGAGGCCGATCTCCTCCGCGGTCATGGACTTGGACTTGACCACGGACTTGACCCGGTGCCGCCGGGCCACCTCCAGGACCAGGCGCCGGGCCTCCTGGCCGTCCCGGGCCTTAAGGACCGTGCCCCCCAGCGAGGTGACGGACTCCGTCAGGCGCTCCAGCAGTTCCTCCAGGCGGGAGAGGGCCGCGGCCCGGACCTCCCGGGCCTGAAGCCGCCACTCCGGCCATTGGGGGTAATCCCTGAGAACCTGCTCCCGGGCGGCCAGGGCCCGGTGGGCCGCGGACATGATGGCCGGGCTGGAATTCAGGATGGCTGGCAGGGATTTACGGGGCAAGGGCATGCTCATGGCCGGGGAAACTCCCGCCCCGGGGGGGCAAGTTGGAACCAAGGCCGGCAACGGACTCCTGAGCGGTCAGGACCCCTTTTTCCTGGCCTGCTCCCACCACCGGGCCCACTGGGGATTGTGCAGGGATTCCGGCGATTCCAGGGCCAGGCGCAGGTATTCATTCACCTGGTCCTTAACCCAGGGGTGCTCCCCGAACTTCCTCAGGTCCCGGATGACCAGGTGCCGAAACTCCTGAGGCAGGGTTTCGTCCTGGTTCAGGCGTTCCTCCAAAAACCCCATGATGCCCTCCAGGGAGATGAACTGGCGGCCGTCCACGCAGTGCTTCAGGGCTTCCTGGACGTCGTCCCGGATGCGGGAAGAGGCCACTTCCCGGAGAAACTGGAAGGGCGACACCCCGCTGAACAGGGACTGGTGGAAATAACGCAGGTAATAAAACCTCTTGCCGGTCCTCCAGATGTCATCCAGGTCCTGGGAGCCGGGTTGCCGGCAGTAATCCTCCAGAGCCACCCGGTAGGGCCGCTCCAGCCGGCTGAGCACCACCATGTCCAGGAGGTACAGGTTGATGAGGAACATGCCGAACACCGACACCTGGGCCAAGGCCGGGCGAACGCCGCTGGCCCAGCTCAACAGCAGGTAGAAGAAGACCAGGGACAAAAGCAGCAGGTGCACCAGCCCCATGCGAGACACCACCATGCGCGGGTCTTTCCGGTGGGCAAAGAAATACCAGCCGAACAGAAACAGCGCCACCACCTGGGTCCATGCCTGGGCGCTGAGGTTAACCAGAAAGTTCCACATGGCTGTTCTCCTCTAGCGGTAACCGGCGATGCTGCCCCAAACCGCGCCGCCGTCCCTCCGGCCGCCTGCTCACGGCAGCTCGAAGAGCTTGATCTTGGCCTGCTGGCGCTCCCGGCTCAGCCAGTCGGCGAAGAGCATCTGGCGCTTGCGTTCCAGGGTCTGAGTGCGGAGTTTGTCCTTTTCCTTTTGGAATTCCTCCGGGGAGGGAGCCTTTCTGGCCTTGAAGGCCAGGAGGTAATACTGGCCTTCCCACAGGATGGGCTTGTCCGGGTAGGGCTGCTCCGGGGAGAGGCGGAAGGCCGCCTGGACCAGGGGTTCGGCCCGGCGCTGCCCCGGAAAGCCCCGGGACCGGGAAAAGAAGTCCGTCTCCTTCACGGCCAGGCCCGCCTTGGCCGCGGCCTTGGCCAAAGGCTCCCCCTGCCGCAGGGACTCCAGCACCCGGGCGGCCTCCTTTTCCGCCTCGGCCCGGGCCTGCTCCTTCTGCACCGCGGTGCGCACCTCGTCCTTGATCTCGCCCAGGGGCGGCACGTGCTCGGGCTGCTGCTCCACCCCCTGGAGGATGGCAAAACCCGCGGGGCCTTCCACCACTTTGCTGAACTCGCCGGGTTTCAGGGCCAGGGCCGCCTGGTTAAAAGCCGGCATGAGCCCCAGGCCGGGCACCGCGTCCTTCTGTGAAATCAGCGGGGTTTCCTGGGGGCTGAGCCCGAATTTCTTGCCCACCTCCGCCAGGGAGGCCGGACCCAACTCCGCCCGGGCCCGCTCCGCGGCCTCCCGGGCCAGGCGCCGGCCTTTCTCCGCCTTCAGGCGCTGGATGGCCTGGGCCTCGGCCCCGGGCGCCTTTTCCTTCTCCGTCACCCCTTCCACCTTGATAAGATAAAGACCCTTGGGGGTGGTTGCCAGGCCCACCTCCCCGGGCTTCAAGGAAAAAGCGGTCTTTTCCCATTCCGGGGGCTGCTGGCCCCGCTTCACCTCGCCCAGGTCCCCGCCCCGGTCCCGGGTGGCGGCGTCCTGGGAGTGGGCCCGGGCCAGTTGGGAGAAGTCCGCGCCTTCGGCCATTGCCTGGTCCCACAAATCCTGGGCTTGTTCCTCCACCCGCTCGCGCTCCTCTTCTTTGGCTTTGGCCGGTACTGCCAGGAAAATCTGGCGCGCCCGGATGGCCCGGGGCTGAAAAAACTCCTCCTGGTGGTCATTCAGGTATTGGTCCACGTCCGCCGGGGTGAGGTTAACCTTCTCCTGAAAGTCCAGGGCCTTGAACAGGAGATAAGCCGCCTTCACCCGGGTCGGGCGGTGGAAGTCCGCCTGGTGCTCCTTGTAGTACGCCTCCACCTCCGTCTCCCCCGGCTGGTGCCGGGCCATAAAAGGCTCCGGCGCCACGGCCAGGTACTGGACGTTTACTTCCTCCCGGGAGTGGTTGAAGAAGTCCTGCAGCTCCGCGTCGGAGACCTTGGCCAGCCCCGTTACCTCCTCATAGACCTTCTTAAGCAGCAGGCGGCGCCGCTCCTGGTCCTCAAACTCCGGCGGCCGCAGGTGGTTACGGGCCAGCAGCATCTGGTACCGCTTGTCGCTGAACTTGCCGTCCTCCTGGAAGAAGGGATAGCTGCGGATCTGCTCCCGGAGCTCCGCAGCGCTCACCTGGAGGCCCATCCGGTGCGCGGCCTGGAGGATCAGGGTCTCGTCCACCAGCCGATTCAGGGCCTGCTCCTTGAGGCGCAGCTTTTTTAGCAGCTCCTCCGTGAGCTCCCCGGGGTAGCGCCCCTGCAACTGCTTTACCAGCTCCTGATATTGCTTGAGATACGCGGTCACCAGGATGGGGGTGCCGTTGACCTGGGCCACCTCTTGGGTTCCGGGCGACTTGAAGCCGCCCACGCCCCAGAGGATGAAAACCAACACGATGGCGCCGATGATCGCGGCGATGAACCAGGAACGGGAGTATTTCCGCAGCCATTTCAACATGGAAGATGATTCAGGCCGCTAACGGGCCTCCTCCTTTTGCCCTTCCTTTAACTCCTTCCGGGCCTCCTTGGCCTCGGCGCTCTTGGGATAGCCTTGTATGAGCTTTTTCAAGGATTTCTGGTAGTTGGCCGTTTGCTGCAGGTTCTTATAGGCCAGGGCCTGGTGGTAGAGGGCCTTGGGCGCCATGGCGCTCTGGGGATGGTGGCCGGCCACCTGCTGGAACTCCTTGGCCGCCTCCTGGTACCGGCCCTGCTGGTAGAAGCTCTCCGCCGCATAGTAGCGGGCCTCTGCGGCCTTGGCCCCCTGGGGCTGTTCTTTCAAATACAGGCGGAATTTGTCCCGGGCCGGACCGTACTTCTTGGCCTGGTAGAGGCGCAGGCCCTCCTGGTAAGCCCGGTCGGGAGACCCGCCCCTGGGGGAGCCTGGAGCCCCGGCCTTGGCTGGGGCTGCCGGGGCCGGGGGCCGCTCCATTTCCGCCAGCCTGCCCTCCAGGGCCTGCACCCGGGCCTCCAGGGCCCGCAACTGCTGGCCCGGGTCCCCCGCTGCCGGGGGCGCCGCGCCCTCCGGGGGCGGGCCAGCCGCCTGGCCCGGCGGAGCCTCCGCCGGCTTGCCGGTGGCGGGAATGTAAGAGTAAGTGCTGCTGCAGCCCGCCAAAGCCACCAGGCCCAAGACGGCCGCCAACCGCAACCCGCTTCCCTGTCTCCTCATGGTTTGCCCTCCTTGGAAATAGGTGGGGCCGTGACGATCCCCAGTTTCTCCACCCCGGCGTGATTCAGGACGCTCATCACCTGGACGACCAGGCCGTAGGGCACCTCCCGGTCAGCTTTGAGGAGCACCTCCAACTCCTTGCCGGCCTGGCCCTGGGGGGCGATGGCCCGGACCAAACCCTGCAGCCCCACGGGCTTCTCGTCCAGGTAGATGGCCTGGTCCCGGTTGATGGACACCACCCGGGGCTTCTGGTGCACCAGGACCCGGGCCGGGGCCTGGGGCAGGTTCACCGGCAGCCCCTGGGACAGCATGGGCGCGGTGACCATGAAGATCACCAGCAGCACCAGCATCACGTCCACGAAGGGCGTGACGTTGATGTCCGACAGGGG
>Ga0315268_10003551_pt1 | contig 17176 bp, 27 predicted proteins | sample C1_top_MG_FD_204535 | JGI IMG/M metagenome (GOLD analysis project Ga0315268, IMG submission 204535) | Sediment microbial communities from Yellowstone Lake, YNP, Wyoming, USA - C1_top | ecosystem: Environmental > Aquatic > Freshwater > Lake > Sediment | place: USA: Wyoming | collected 2017-08-01
GGCGGGCGCCCTGTCATGGCACCCACCCGCGCCACACTCGTCACGCACGCGGCGGAGGTGGATGTAATTCAGTCAGGCGGGGGACGATGCGTTCGGTCAGGCCGGGTCGTTGTTGACGGCTTCAATTTGATACCCGTCTGGGTCAATGACAAAGGCGGCGAAGTAATATTCGCCATAGTTTGCTCGCAGGCCTGGCGCGCCGTTGTCCTGCCCGCCATGGGCAAGCGCTGCCTGGTGAAATTGCACCACGGCATCACGGGACGGCGCGGAGAAGGCCAGGTGAAACCCCGGGCCCGGCGGGGTCAGCTGCGGTGCGCGGAGCTTGATTGCGAACCTGTCATCGCCACCGGGATTGCCGTAGCCAACAGCTGACGCATTGGCCCATACCCTGACGTAGCCAAGCGTTGCGAGCGTCGCGTCGTAGAACGCTGCCGAGCGTTTGAGATCTGTGACGGCGAAAGAAATGTGGTGCAGCATGCGCCGCTCAGCCATGGAGCTCGCGCCACAGCGCGACCAGGCCCTGCGGGTCGAGGTATTTTGGGTGGCTGGACCAGAGCCGCACGCAGCTCAAAGCTCCCTGGTCATGAAGACGCTATGCGGGTCTTCGACGTAGTCTGCGAATGGTTCGCAGTAAGTGAATCCAAAATCGGAATACAGTTTGCGCGCCGGCTCAAAGGCCTGCATCGATCCCGTTTCCAGGCTCAGGCGTGTATAGCCACGGTGCCTGGCCTCATCAATCAAATGAGCGAGCAGGTTCCTGGCGACGCCCTTTCTGGTATGAGCTTCGGCGGTGCGCATCGACTTGATCTCGGCGTGACCCGGGCCCAGCTGTTTGAGTGCGCCACAGCCCAATAGCTCGCCGTCCTCCCATGCGCTCCAGAATGTCACCTCCGGTTGTCGCAGTTCTTCAATATCGAGTGCGTGAACGCTCTCGGGTGGCGAGAGCAGCATCATGCTCTGCAGGTGCTGCCGCAACAGCCCATGAATTTCAGGTCCGCTCAGGTCGTCGATCTTGATATGCATCGCCGAATGTCCGAGCGCTTCAGTTTCCGGGAGGTGGTTGCCACAATTCTATGCGATTTCCCTCCGGGTCCATGACCCAGCCGAAAATCCCTTGCTCCGACTCCTCGACTTTGTCATCTACCTGACAACCCTCCTCACGAAGCAATGCCAGTACCGCACGCAGATCCGCCACGCGATAGTTGATCATGAAAGTCGCCACGCTCGGAGCAAAGTATGTAGACGCTTCTTCAAAGGGGCTCCACACCGTGGTGCCTATGCCACCCGGGTTGCCAGCGTCATTCCATCGAAACACCGCGCCTCCCCACTCTTCAATGGGAATGCCCAGATGCCGGCGATACCACTCGCGCAGCACGGCAGGATTCCTGGCCTTGAAGAATATGCCGCCTATTCCAGTGACTCGGTTCATGATGATTCCTGTCTTCAGATCGGACGATGACCATAACTCAGGACCCGGGTAATGCTCCACTTGCCATCCTGCTGGCGCCAGACGATGAGAAACTCGGCGGCACCCTCGCAGCTGCCGGAGCTGAACTGGCAGAACCTGTGCACGCCCTGCTCGATTGCACCAAAGTCCTTGATTGGAAATACGCGCAGGCTGCCGGCAACGAGTTCGCGCCGGAAGGTGCCGCAAGCATATTTGTTAGTGTTCGCGAGCATCTGTTCCCGGTTCCAGGTTACGCCGCCGGTGTCGTGATAGAACTCCACATCGGCCGCAAAGTAGCCGCCGTGTTTTAGCAGCTGGCCTGGAGTTGCGCAGCTGTTGAAGGCCTCGAATACTGCGGCATCGAGCGCAGCGATGGTATCGAACAGCGGTCCGCTCATCGTGAGTGTCTGAACGTCTGCTGATCGGTACGGCGCAGTACATCCAGTCAGCAGGGCCAGGGTGAAGAGTGCTGCAGCAGCAATCGAGTTTTTCAAAGTGTCTCCTGGGACGCTATTACCAGAGCAACGGGAATAGCGGGAACTCACCGGCATTCAAGTTCCCAGTCAGCGCGTTCCCTGGCATTCATGACCGGCGGGTGAGCACAGGCATTTCCGGATGGCAAACTGTTGGTCGACGGCACAGCGGGCCTGGCAGCAGGCGGGCGCAATCCGGGGTACCGTGCCTGGACAACGCCGGCGATCTGCCAGAGTGCCAGGGCGTTGAGCACGGTTGCCACACCCAGGGCGCTGGCAATCCCCACGCCGAAACGCCGCAACAGCTTTTCAACCGAGCCGCCAATCAGTGCACCCAGGCCCATGCCAGCAAAGAGGCCGAGCCAGGCAAAAACTCCAAAAAACCCTGACGCGAGCAGGTTTGCGAAGCTATCCGCGCTCGCAGGCAGCCCAAGGTAACCGCCAAATCCCTGCCAGGCACCCAACACGCCCCCGAGCAAAGGCCAGGAAATACGGACTGCCCACGAGCCCGGGTTGTCGTGCCTCATCGCGAACCTTCAGCCGACTGCAATCCTGCTACGGCACTGCGTGCCCGCAGCAGGTGAGCTGCCGTTGTTTCGATCTTCTGCATCTGGCAATCACCCGAGTGAGTGCTCCAGGTCAACTTCAGGGATTGATTGAAGGTGCTGTCGAGCACAAACTTTTCCAGTGGCATGATGCGTTGCTGGGGTGAGGCAGGTAGAGGAATAATTTTTTCAATCTGCAGTGCCTGCCGCTGATTGCGCCATTTCATTTGAGCAACCAGCCAATCACCCGAGCCACCATCGATCAACACCCATCCCCAGCCGTCGGCAGTCAACTTCAAGTAGCAATAGCTGCCCTGCTCGCCAGTTCCCGCCCATTCGCCGGCAAAGAAGCCGGGGGAATTGTCCAGCAATGGCGTCAGCGCGTGTGCAGTTCCCAGGCAGGACAACACCAACAGGAGTCGCAGGTAATTGCGCATGGTCTGGTCTCCCTTGCTACCGGAATGCAGCCGCGAAATCATTGGCAAACTGCGCAATGCTTCGAGGTGCCTTGCCCGTTACACGCTGGAAGTCATCGGTGACCAGATTCCCCCAGTTCGCGCTGAATGCGGCTGAATAATCCCACAGCAGGTTCGCCGTCCACTCATCTATGCCCATCTGCAGCAGCCATTGCCGCTGGTCGTCGAGGCTAATCGGCACGTATTTCACCGCCCGGTCGATGGCCGCGCTGATAGCCGCCGCAACCTCGTGCATCGGCACCGCAGCTGGCCCGGTGACTGTGTAGGTCTTGCCCTCGTGGCCGGTGCTGGTGAGTACGTGCGCTGCAAAATCGCTGACATCGCGCGCGTCGATGATCCCCATCCTGCCGTCCGCGAGCGCCAGCTCCATGACACCCCGTTCGGCGACATTCCGTGCTGCCATCAGCAGGTTCTGCATGAAGTAGTGCGGTTTCAGGATGGTGAATGGCATACCCGACGCTGCCAACTCTGCATCGGAGAGTGCATGCAAGCGGCTGTTGATTGTTGGCGCCGTATGCGCGGCTCCGAAGGCCGAGAGGCGGACGACGTGCCTGGCACCCGCCTGCTTTGCTGCCCACAACGCGTTCGAGCACTGCTCGGGAGCGCGCGGCCCTGGCGGAGCCAGAATCCACACCGTGTCCACGCCTGCGAAGGCTGGAGCGAGCGTCCACGGTTTCTCCAGATCGCCGACTTGAAGCTCGACGCCCTGTCGGCTGAGCTCTTCAGCCTTCTCGGGGTTACGCACCAGTGCCCGCAGGCGATGTGCAGAGCCCTTGAGCTGGGCAATGATGCCCGATGAAACTTTTCCGGTTGCGCCGGTGATCAGCATGGTTTTGGTCATGGAGAATCTCCTGTGGGCGAAAGATCCGGCGCCACCCAGTTGTGGCGCGCGTGCGTGGAGAACAGGCGCTCGCGCGTGTAGTAGCTCAGCGGCCAATCGCTTTTTGCCAGTGGCGAGGCGAGCAGGGCGGCGAGCGAGCGTTCGAATGGCAGGGTTTCGTGCAGTGCGATATGGGTGGCTATTGCCCTCATGTACAGGCGCGTGATGGTTTCGTGGTAGCCACCCGTGTCCGTATTGGCCGTACCCACGGACTCGTTATGCCTGCGGATGCGCGTGCGGATGGTATCGAGGGCCTGGGTCATATCGCTTCGGGACAGGTACCAGAAACCGGCCACCAGATGCGCCGTGTGTGTCCAGCGCTCTTTGGGCAATCGGCAGGCTTCAAAAGCCTGCATGAAGGTCTCAACTTCTGCAAAGGTGTCAAACATGAGCGTAAGCAGCGATTGCTCTCCCTGGTTGCGCCCGGGGCCCCGGCCGGGCGCTGCCCGCTATTATATGGGCCGGCGGGCAGCCAGCGCGGGCGCCTGCAGCGGGCCCGGCCGGCCATTCAGCCTGTAGTCAGGAAAGCACGGCGATACTGCTTCCCCAGTGAGGTCCATTGGCTTCCGCTTGAGGAGATCACGATGCAACGGCCGTTAGCTCTTATGTTCATAGCGTCGATACTGGCCGCTTCGGTCGCGCTGGCCCAGCCGCCAGCGCACGCATCCCGCTACCCGGATATGGGGGCCCGTTACGCTCGCGACGGTGCGAACGGCGATCGCCAGCATGGCCAGCCGCGCGAGCGGGGCGAATACCGGGGTTCCGCCGCCGGCGCCTACTCGCAGCGCCCGGAAGCCAGCTCACGGTACCGCGACTATGCAAATGTGCAACCAGATCGCCAGCCTTCACGTGGACCGGCCTATGCACCGCAAGCCAGTCAGTGGGGAAATGCCGATCGCTCGTTCCAGAGTGACCGACGCGGCGACGATCGCCGCGACAGCCGCTACCCGCGCCCGGGCTATGGCGACAACCACCACGATGGGCGCGAGGGCTATCAGAACGCCGGCTGGGATCGTGACCGCCACGGTTGGCACGACGAGCGGGGTCACAGCTGGCACCACGATCGGGATTGGTACGATAGCTACCGCGATGATCATTTCCGTTTCTACGGAAATCGCTACTACGCCCGACAGCGCTTTACCATTGGCTTCTACTATGCGCCCTGGGGCTACACGACGCGCCTGTGGAGGTGCGGAGATCGGTTGCCGCTGCCCTATTACAGCGCCCGCTATGTGCTCGATGATTACTACAACTACGATTTATATGCGCCGTCCTACGCTACCGCATGGGTACGGGTTGGCAACGACGTGCTGCTCATCGACATGGTGAGCGGTGAGGTACTCGACGTCGTGGCTAGTCTATTCTGGTAACTGCCGCGGGCCGCCCTGAACGAAGCTGACATCGCCGATCCAGTTGTGCGCTCGTCGGGCAAGGCGGTCCCCTGCCATCTCCTCGTCGTATGACACGGCTACCCGCCGCAGCAGCGATGGGGCGATGTTCTCGAATGCGTTGACGCTGACTACAGCGTACAGGCGATCATCGATCCGACTGGTGACCACGGGTACGATGCCGCATCGGGTGCAGACGTGGAACTCGGCGGTCTTTGTTCCGAAGGCATACACCGACACCCGCTCCGGTTCCGCCACGCGGACCTCGAGCGCGCCGGCCGGGCAGGAGGTCCACACGCCTCCGTGCTTGGCGCAGAAAGAGCAGCTGCAACCCCTGGCGGGAATTTCCATCGGCTCGGGTCGCCAGTCAAGCCGGAAGGAAATGTTTCCGCAATGACAGCGCCCGCCGATCAGCATGAGTTCTCCGGTCCGGTCGCTGCTGCCTGCAGTGAAACCCGTTTGGTTCCATTGGCCAGCCACTGAGTTCCCTGTTCCATGAATCCAAACTTCTCATGAAAAATTCTTGATGGTTCGTTGGGCGGCACAACATTGTACTCGCACGTCACCAGCGGGATGCCGCTGTGTCGGGCGCAGCGGAACAACTCCTCATACAGCAGCGACCCCAGGCGCAGGCCTCGAAAGTCGGGCGAAACAACGATGCGGTCAATGTACATGAAGCGCGGATACCTGCGAGCGAACCACTCGAAATTGCTGTTCTCGTAGGCTGCCTCGTTGCACATCGCCAGCAGAAATGCGGCTACATGATTGTCTGCACAGGCGACCTTGTGAAAGCAGGACAGCTTGTCCAGAGCGACCAGGCGCTGCTGGTCCATTGGGCTTGTATGTTGAACCTCCGCGAGGTTCAACGAGCAGATAGTCTCGAAGTCGCCTGGCACGGCATCTCGAATTATCACACTCTGCATACCGCGAACCTGCAAGCCTGGGGCGCTCCCAGTTGAGTTAAGTTTGACCACTATGGCGGCGCTGCCACCAATGCCATAGCACGATGGCGAGCATAAGATTCAAGCCCAATCCCAGGAGGCCCGATTCTGGCCCGTATAGAGCGGTCTGCTTTACTCCCAGTGCGCCAACTGTCGTACCGAAGCCAAAAAAAACATAAACACTGGCATTCCAGACGGCATGGCAGACGCTGGTCACAATGATCGAGCCCGAGATCGATCGCAGCATGGCCCAGATCGCGCCAATAATCGCCCCATTGATCAATATGACGGGAATTTGCGCTAACGGCACGGCATCTTCGGTATGCATGGAAACTGCCGGAATATGCCAGAGTGAAAACGCAATTCCGGTCCAGACCATGATTTTCAACTCACTCATGCCGGCTCGCTGCAGCGAGCCAAACAACCAGCCACGAAAGAACGCCTCTTCCGTCAGCAGGCCGAGCGGAATACTGATGGCGACGGCCAGCAAGAATTCATTCCTGGCCTTCAGCCAGTCGACTTTGCCAGTATCGACGACACCTGTTGCCAGGCAGATAAGCGCAATGACTCCGACGATCAATAGTGGATGCAGAATCGCCAAACCATAATGAGACCAGCGTCCGAATGCGATGCCCAGGCTTTTTCGTGGCAAACGCTGGATCGCCCAGAAAATGAGCAGCAGCGGCAGCAGGGATGCAAAACTCGAATCCGCCAGACCAGCCGCATCCATGCCGGCGTTTACTGCAATCGCAATAACCACTCCCAATATTGGGCCAAGCAGTGCTTTTGTCATTTCAATTCCTTCACCCTCGCGTAAGCTTATGCCCGAACGGCAAGAGGGTGAGAACAGTATGATTGATTTTGCCAACTGGCTGATTCCCGGCTTGTGGCTGAGCTGGGGCCTGTACTGGTGGCAGGCTTCCTATGGCGTCAAGCGTGTGGTGCGCCAGGAATCCGTCCTGTCCCGCGCGGCGCATTTTGTGCCACTGATTGTCGCCGGTGTACTGCTGGGCCTGAAATCGGTGCCGGGCTGGCTGGGAGAGCGGTGGATTCCCCAGAGCTGGGAAGTGTATTGGGTGGGTGTGGCACTGGTGACGACGGGTCTGCTGTTCTCGGTGTGGGCGCGTATCGTACTCGGCGGCAACTGGAGTGGCTCGGTCACGCTCAAGCAGCACCACGAGATCATTCGCAGCGGACCCTACCGCTGGATCCGCCACCCGATCTACACGGGACTGGTGTTGGCCTTCCTCGGCTCCGCTGTAGCACGCGGCGAGTGGCGCGGTGTGCTCGCCCTGTTTATCGTGATCGCCGCGCTGTGGCGCAAATGGCGACTCGAAGAGCGTTGGCTGGCGGAGTCGTTCGGACCGGCTTACGCTCAATACCGCGAATCCACCTGGGCGCTGATTCCCTTTATAGTCTAGTGCTGGTATCGCGCCTGCCACCGCCAGGACGCTGCTCTTGAGCTGAACGGATCGAGGAGTCCTCTGTGTACAATCCGAATCAATTTCGAGAAACGCGCGCTGAGGTGCTGCAAGCCTTCATCGCGCAGCACCCCTTAGGGGCGCTGGTGGCGATGAGCAGCGAAGGGCTGATCGCCAATCACATTCCCATGCTGTGGAAACCGGGTGCTGACACACCAGGCCTGCTGCAGGGGCACCTGGCCCGGGCCAATTCCCTGTGGCGCTCTATTGGACCCGCTGCTCCGGTACTGGTGATATTCGGCGGCGCGAACCACTACATCACGCCGTCCTGGTATCCGGCCAAGCAGGAGCACGGCAAAGTGGTGCCGACCTGGAACTACTCGGTCGTGCATGTCCACGGCACGATTCAGTTTCGCGCGGGCGATGTGACGGAGGGGTTAAGGCAGGTCTCGGAACTTACCACCCGGCAGGAAGCCGCGCGCGCCGCACCATGGGCAGTGTCTGACGCACCGCGGGACTACATCGACGCGCAATTGCGCGCAATTGTGCCCTTTGAAATCATGATGACGCGATGGGAGGGCAAGTTCAAAGCGAGCCAGCACCGCGAGGCGCGCGAGCGGCACAGCGTGAACGAGGCCCTCGCGGCCCAAGGGGTTGGGGCTTCCGAGCGCAGCGAAGTCGTGCGCTCACCTCAAGAGTAGCTCAGGAGGATTGCCATGCTCTCACCCGACCAGCTGAACCGCCTCGGCATCGGCCATTTCCCCGGGCATATCGGCATGCTCATCAAGCAGGTGTCGGAATCCGCGATCTGCGCCGAACTGCCAATCACTGCGCACCTGATGGCGCCTAACGGCTACATGCACGCCGGCAGCATCGTCACCCTGGCAGACACCTGCGCTGGCTACGGCTGCAGGGTCAATCTTCCTGCCGGCGCTACCGGATTCACCACCATCGAAATCAAGTCCAATTTCCTGAGCACCGCCCGTGACGGCACGGTCGAGTGTACGGCTGTCCCAGCGCACCGGGGCCGCACCACCCAGGTGTGGGACGCTACCATCACCCATCGGGAAACCGGCAAGACGCTGGCGCTGTTCCGCTGTACTCAACTGTTGCTGTATCCGCAGACCCAAGCGTAGCGTGCGAGCCTGATTAGACCTCGGGGATCTGCAGGCCGGGTCAACCCCCGATTACTCGTTGAGCCACGCTGACGTAGAGCGGTATGCCCAGCAGGATATTGAAGGGAAAGGTCAGCCCCAGCGACATGCCGAAGTACAGGCTGGGATTGGCTTCTGGAATTGCATGCCGCACAACAGCCGGCACGGCGATGTAGGAGGCGCTGGCCGCCAGCACCATCAGCAGCGCAGCATTGCCCTGCGACAGCCCGCACAGCACGCTCAAACCCAGCGCCATACTGGCGTGCAGCAACGGCGCGCCGATGGCATAGGCGATCAGCAGCGGGGGCTGACTCTTCAGCCCGGCCATATTGCGCGCCGCCAACAGGCCCATGTCCAGCAGGAAGAAGGCCAGCATGCCCTTGAACAGGTCGCCGGCAAAGGGCTGCATCGCCGCCTTGCCCGACTCGCCACTCAGGACGCCGACCAACATGGCACCGATCAGGAGCAATTGCGCGCCGTCGGTCAGGGCCTCGTGCATCACTTTGGACAAAGGGCCCGGGTTCGCAACCGCTGCCGTGACGCCCTGGCGGCGCCGGACCAGATTCGCGAGCAGCACGGCCATGATGATGGCCGGCGACTCCATCAACGCCATGGCGGCGGCCATGTGGCCGCCAAAGGCGATCGAATGGGTGTCGAGATATTGTACTGCCGTGATGAAAGTCACCGCACTGACCGAACCATAGGTCGCGGCAATCGCCGCCGCGTCAAAGCCGGACAGCCACCGGCGCAAGACGAGGTAGCCCAGTGCCGGCACCGACACGGCCAGGAGCAGGGCCAGTCCCAGGCTAATGCTGACTTCTGCAGTCAGGCCTGAATGTGCCAGCGCAAAGCCACCCTTCAGACCCAGCGCCATCAACAGGTAGAGCGACAGGAACCTGGCAATCTGGGGCGGGATTTCGAGGTTTGTCCCAAGCGCGCCGGCCAGGATACCGAACACGAAGAACAGGATGGCGGGGTCAAGAAAGCTCTGCATGCTTTGGTCGCTCCTTGTTAGACGGGCCGTGTCGACAGTGCGCGTAGCGTTCGAGCCAGGCGGGCGGCGGCCACAGGCCACCAGCCGCCACTATGGGCCGACACACAGATTGGGCACGGTGAGGCGTGTGAAGAGGTGCGGCGATGCTACTGCCGAGGATGGATAGTGACTCAGTGCCTGCTTGAAATCCGGATGGGTGAATGCGGCGCGGAAGTGCGCAACTGACTCCCAGAGTGCGTAGTTCATGAACACGGTACTGCCTGCGATTCCCTGGTGCAGCTGAGTTGAGATATAGCCCGGCTGTGCCTTCATCCAGTTTGCGTCCGCTTCCCATGCTTTGAGCAAGGCGGGGATATCCTCTTTGGCTACCTGAAACACGTTGACCAACACTACCGGCGCAGCCTCGGTACCGATCTGCTGGAAGATAGGTACGTTGTCGTCAAGTGGTTTGAGCTGTAGCACGGTGCTTCTCCTGTGGGGTCAAAGTGGAGGGGGGCCTGCGAAGGTGTGTATGTGCAACCTGACGAATAGAGGAAAACCGAATTCGGAACGGGTCGTAATGCTTGTCACTTTCCCAGTCGTCCACAGTCACGAATTGTAGTGGGTCATGTAGGTTGCGCAATAGGCGTGTTCCTATGTATCCAGGTGCCGCCGCTACTGTGTAGATCGCCGACTACCCAGCTGTCGTGCGGCATCGGCGGGATGTAGAACAGTTCGCCGTCTCGAAGTGGTATGACCGTGCCATCCTCAAACGCCGCCGTTGCCTCTCCAGACACCACCAGACCAACGTGTATCGACCACTTCCAGCCAGGCTGATACGTCGCGCGGCCGATCGTGAGACCCCCGATCCGAACAATTTCGAAGCGCCCGAGCACCATCTCCCGAACTTCGTCTGGACTCTCAAATCGCTTAAGGATGGGCGCGTCTTTGTCGGCGCCGCTGGGCGCGAAGAACGCAGGCGTGGCAACCCTGGAGGAAGGGGCCGCCTGGGAGTTCAGGCTACAGCCCGCACCAAATGCCAGGAATAGACTCAGCCATGCAGTCGACCGACTGGCGCACAAACTCCATGACCCAGTTCGTTTCCCATGTCTTGCCACCGTCCCCTGAGAAAGCCTGTTCCCATACAGGGTTGCCGCCCGGGTTGGCGTGCCATGTGAAGCGAACGGCTATCGGCTTACCGTCCAGGCTGTCGTTTGCAAAGAAGGTACCGACGGTGCCTTCAAAACTGCCTACAACTGGCACGTCGAGGTGGTGAGGGGCACGTCCGTCGAGCCACCAGATCGCCCAGCTTTGTGACTTCTCGTCGAAGGACCGAAACGCTGCGGCTCTGACTTCACCTTCTGGAAAGTTCAGGATGTTTTCTTCGACGTTGCCAAATCCATCAAGAATCTTCCGTGTTGACGACCTTCCCGGGAACTCAGACCAGTCAGTACAGCCGGTCATCCTGGAGTTGAGACGACGATGGCGTACCTGCCACTGTCCGATGATGAAATCGAAGTCGGAGGGTGCCGTTATAGGAGGGGGCGCTGACATGGGTTGTTTTGCAGGGCGAGCCGCAAGTTGTGTTTGTGTGAGGCCTGACGTAGAGCTAGCCGGCGTGGCGCATTTGCCGCGTCCGGTTTGAGCGCCGGGTTAGGCGGCCCGCTGGAGCCATCGGCTCTGGAAATTGCAGTCAAACCACTTCCATCACTATCTTTCCGCTCGCCCGGTTCTCGTCCATCAAGGTGTGGGCCTCACGGAGCATTTCGAAACAAAAACTCGGCCCAAGCTTGAGCGTAAGTTCGCCTGATTCCACCAGCGACACGTAATGCTGAAGTTGTGAGCGGGTGATATCGGACGCTTCCCCGCTATATGAGGTCAGTTTTACACCAGTAGGCACGTCTCCCATTGGGTGGAATTCCGGTAGGCTCCACTTGCCGCCGAGGATTCCTGTCATACAAACGATGCCACCCCGTCGCGCCGCCTGCAGCGAGTCGAGCAATGTCGTAGTGCCGACGAGTTCAAGAATGCGGTCGTATCCATCCGGGCAGAAGTTACGGGCTATTTTCGCTATCGCTCCATCGTCGACGATTACATGGGTGGCACCGGCTGCTTTAAGCTCGTCGGACCTGGCTGAACTTCGAGTTGTCGCGGTGACCTCAAGGCCTGCTCCTCGCGCCATGGAAATAGCGGCGAACCCAATAGACGAGGTTGCGCCTCTCACCAGAAGGTTCTTTGCTCGCTCTACCTCCAGCCCAATGTAGAGCGAACCGTGAACGGTTTGCAGCATCTCGGGCAAAGCCCCGAGAAGCTTCCAGTCCAAGTGTGTCTGCAAAGGAAAAACGTTCTGCTGTGGCGCGAGAACGTACTCCGCGTAGGAGCCGTCAAACTGCCGCCCCATTCCGCCCATCATTGCCGCGACGCGCTGTCCGACAGACAAGTTGCAACCGGGCGCAGCGACAACTTCACCTACACATTCAATGCCGAGCACTCGCGGAAACTTTACCGAGGGCGACTCTCCTCGCCGCGTAAACCACTCTGACCGGTTGAGTCCAAATGCCCGGATTCGAATCAACGCCCATCCGTCTCGCAACGAGGGTCGGGGTATTTCTCTAAGCTCCAGCCGTTCGGGCCCTCCGGGCTCTTTGATTACATATGCGCGCATCGTGTTCGTCATTGGTTTTCTTTGTCAGCTATTCAGCGGAGGCGCTTGGTCGCGTAACGTTCCGCATGAGCGCCGCGGGCACCCACGCCTGAGCTTGGCAGTTTATCGTTCACGCGTGCGCTTGATGCGGTTGCTAGACGTCGCCCCGCTATGCTGCGCAGCATAACTATCAACCAGGCTACGAATCATCTTCTGATAGGGCACCTTCGAGCGCGCCGCGTGCGCTTTGAAGAAGGCAACACTTCTTTTGCTAAGGGAGAGCGTTACCTTTACACCATCTTCCTTCAATACAAGTTGGTCGGGTGCAGGGAGGAAATCCTTGACGAGTTCGAGCCTGCCCAGGGTTTCACTTGTGTATTTTGCGGTGCGCTTCACAAACCTTCTTTCCTCGTGTCCAATAGCCGGCGCCAATAATTCGGATCTTGCTTCCTCGATAGGTAAAGCGAACAGTAAGTACGCCTGGCTCCACTTGGCCGAAGCAATAGCAACGATCTTCAGTTTGACTGTGTTTCGGATCTCGGGCGACCACGCGACGAGGCATCACGGACCACTCGAACGCGTAGTTAGCTGGCTTTGCGCAGTTCTTCACGAAGCACACGACGAAGCGTTCTTTCGAGCGGCTCGGCTTCACGCTTGATGTGATCGACCAGGGCAGCATTGACGAGCGTTTGGTAGTTACCACCGCCCGCTGCGTCAACCCGCGCCTTGAACCACTCCAGCACCTCTTCGTCGAGACGAATGGTGATCCTGGCCTTGCCCTTCGGAGCCGCTACGGCCGGGCCGCGCTTTGCCTTTGAAAAGTCGTATTCCTTCCTCATGAGTTTGCCTCGTATGCACGTCGCTCAGCGCGACTCGCCTTGCGGGAAGATATGATGCGTGTGGATCGTCCGCGCAACGTGTACACCGTCACCAGAACACGGCCAGATGGATCTGCGCCAAGGAAGATCGACCGCGGTTCGCCCGAGGTGTCCGGGTCAGGTGTCGATAGCCCCAACGGATCCTCAAGCGAAAGCGCAGCATCCGCGAACCGGACACCGTGCTTCTTGAAGTTCGCGGCCGCCTTGGCCGGATCCCACTCGCAGCCCACGGGCGATAGTGTATGCACAACTGTGCACTAACGTCAAATTGCCCCGCGAACAATGAGAGCCAGCTAACGCTCGCGTTGAGCGGCCGCGTGATGACGCCGATGGTTGCGACGCCGGTTGACCGTCCGCTCGAACGCGTAGTTAGCAGACTTGATCACGCGGCAAGCCTGGATACACGCAAAGACTTGCGGCGTTTCTCGGCCTGCCATAGGTCGTATTGAACCTGCTGGTTGAGCCAACTCTCAGCCGAAGTATTGAACGCAATGGATAGGCGGACCGCCATTTCGGGACTCACCCCAGCCCGACCATTGAGGACGGACGACAACGTCTTGCGGCTCACCCCAAGACCCTTCGCCGCATCAGTCACCGAGAGGCCAAGCGGTTCCAAACACAGGGACCGCAGAATCTCACCCGGGTGCGGCGGATTGTGCATTTGCGTAGCCATAACTAGTGGTAGTCCTCGTAATCGACCTGAATGGCGTCTTTGCCCGAAAAGGAAAATGTGACTCGCCAGTTGCCGCTAATTGTGACGGACCATCTGCCTTTGAGTCGTCCCTTCAGCGGATGCAGCCTCAAACCCGGTAAGTCCATATCTTGGGCTGATACCGCTGCGGCCAGACGGCCCAACACCAACCGGAGCCTCTCGGCATGCTCGGGCCTGATACCAGCCTTAGAACCCGACAGAAAAAACCGCCCAAGACCACGATGGCGAAAACTGGTGATCACCCGGGTAGTGTAACGTCACAGGTTACAATGTCAAGTCTGCTAACGCCCGCGTTGAGCGGCCGCGGGCACCCAAGTTCGCACTTGGCACTTTATCTCTCACGCGTGCGCTCGATGCGGTAGTTAGGCGGCAACTTGCTCGTAGCTAAACCTTGGAGCGTCTGCGCGCTTCGAAGCGTGCTCGACGGTGATCGAGCAAATATTGCCTTTGGCGTCGAGGTCAAGGACAGTGTTCTCATCAAGATCGCGCGTCTCCGCCACTGCGGCGTCCCGGAACTCAATGAGCAGCGTGTCCGTGTCTTTAAAGTATCGGACTTTCATGGGACGAAACCTCTGTCGAAGAAGGCGTTGTGGACCGTTTCACCGTCCGGCAACAGGATAACCCTAAGGTAGCGATTGTCCATCTCTGGAACTTGGCACCAGCGCCGAATACGCCCATCTGTCTGAACCACTTGGCGAATTGGAGCCCCAATGGCCCGGGTAATCCACTCTTCCCTTATCACAGCGCGATCGGGGCGCTGCCGGACGGCCTCAAAGTAATGTGTGACCTTCACGCGACCAAGGTAACAGAATGTGGCAGGCGGTCAATCTGCCGCCTAACGCTCCGCATGAACGCCGCGGGCACCCATGCTTGAGCTTGGCACTTTATCGTTCACGCGTGCGCTCGACGCGGTTGTTAGGTGGCAGAGTGCTGGCATTGCTTTGCGTCTCTAAGAATGACATCAATGCTTGGCGATCAGTTGTGGTTTCAGGATCTTCATGCTTATCGACTGGCGATGTTGGCCACGAGTCACGCAATACGGCGGCTCCCACTGGAAGAGGACCGGCCTTCCCTGCCGGTCTTACTGAATCCGCAAATAACACGTATTCCACACCCACTTCAAGGGTGGCAACCGGGCATGGCTTGGTTCTTACGTATACCGTCACAGTATCGGACCTGGAATCGTGGCCGGCATTCTTCCAAACCTTTGATACTTCAAGGACCGCCGAGTTAAACCCCAATTGCGAGTTCGCAAAGGCCGGAGCGATAGAGACCGGCGTTAAGTTCTGTACTCGGCCAGTCAGCACAAGCGAGGCGTTTGAAAATCGAACCCCAAACATGCATTGCTCTTGACCAGCGACATCGAGGCCACCGCATTTCGCAGGTATGAACTCTACAGTTGTGCATGCCAGAGCTCCTGGCGAGGTGCAAGCGAGAAGCAATGCAAGCGCTACGCGCATTAGCCACCTAACGCTCGCGTTGAGCGGCCGCGCGACGAGCGCGGCTGCGCGCCGCGGGTGCACAATGTACCAGGGCGTTCGCGGCGCGCCTGCGATGAGGCATCACCGATCGCTCGAACGCGTTGTTAGGCAGCGCGGACTTTAACGATTTCACTTTTTGACGAAGGAGCCGGAATGGGTTCACCCGCCTCAAGCAGCGATTCAATATGCAGCTCAACGCCCTCACGTATGAGCTTCATCACTTCGCGCCGGGTCTCACCAACTGCCACGCAGCCAGGCAGGTCAGGCACGTAGGCGCCGTAGCTGGACTTGCCCTTTTCGACAACCACCAGATATTCCATAACCTTACCCCTAGCCCTTCTTAAGCCCAGACTGCTTGAGGATACTATTCATGGTGCCAATTGGCACGTCCACCCCGAGTTTTCCCGCGATAGTTACTGTGCCGGGCTTCACAGCATGGCGAAACTGGCGATGGCTGCCCTTGGTGCGGACTAACCTCCACCCGTCCCCTTCGATGAGCTTGATGGCTTCGCGAACCTTCACCCACCGCCTCCTAAGAACCTAGCGCTGCCTAACGCTCGCGTTGAGCGGCCGCGCATTGAAGCCGGCAGCGCGCCGCGGGCGCACAATGTACCAGGGCGCTCGCGGCGCGCACGCGATGACGCGTGCCGGACCGCTCGAACGCGTAGTTAGGCTGCGCGAATTCATAAACTAAGTGCAACCGATTTTGGGTTGAAGGAAGTGATCTGGCAGAGTCGCAGACTCTCTGTTCCGCCAAGAAAAGGGAATGTGCCATGAGCTACCGCCAGATCACTTCTGAGGAGAGATATAGGCTTTCGGCTTTACGAATGCAAGGCTATGGGAACCCGGGGATCGCCAAGGAGCTGCGCCGACACCGAAGCTCCATCTGGCGTGAGGTGCGGCGTAACGCCCATCCCACGGATGGGCGTTACAAGGTTGAGAAGGCGATCGAGCGGGCCAGCGGCCGACGGCGCCGTTGCCGTGCTCATCCGCGATTCACGGAACCACAGCTGCGCCTGGTCTGGGAGCGCCTGCGTCAGCTCTGGAGCCCGGAGCAGATCTGCGGTCGCCTGCGCCGCGGTGGCCAACTGCGCATCAGCCACGAGACGATCTATCGCCATATCTGGCAGGATCGGCGTCGGGGTGGAGATCTGCATCGCTACCTGCGCTGTGCGATCAAGCGGCGACGCAAGCGCTACGGCGCCTATGACAGCCGGGGCAGGCTCGCCGGCAAGCGCCTGATCGGTGAGCGGCCGGCCAGCGTGGAGACTCGAAAGTCAATCGGGCACTGGGAGATCGACACCGTCCTGGGTAAGCGCTCCAAGCACTGCATCGTGACCCTGGTGGAGAGAAAGAGTGGCTACACACAGATCGGCAAGCTCACCGCCAGAACTAAAGAACAGGCCTCGGCCAGCACAATCGGATTGATCCGTCGCCATCCACACCTGTTCAAGAGCATCACTGCCGACAACGGCACCGAGTTCCATGGCTATGCCGATGTCGAGCAAGCCACTAACGTGCCCTTCTACTTCGCCAACCCCCATCACTCCTGGGAGCGCGGGACCAACGAAAACACCAACGGCCTCATCCGTCAGTATCTGCCCAAGCACGCCAGCATGGCCAGCCTCACCCAGGCTCAGTGCGCCCTTGTCGAACAATCACTCAACAGCAGACCGAGAAAGCGACATGGATACAAGACCCCAGATGAAATCATCAACGAAACCCAACGCTAGTCAGCGTTGCACTTCGAAGTTGATATCACG
>Ga0315268_10003552_pt1 | contig 17175 bp, 15 predicted proteins | sample C1_top_MG_FD_204535 | JGI IMG/M metagenome (GOLD analysis project Ga0315268, IMG submission 204535) | Sediment microbial communities from Yellowstone Lake, YNP, Wyoming, USA - C1_top | ecosystem: Environmental > Aquatic > Freshwater > Lake > Sediment | place: USA: Wyoming | collected 2017-08-01
AACTGGTAACGTTCGGGTTTGAGGGCTTGCTCAACCGCCTGCTCGCGCTGTTTTTCCAGCTCCTGGCGGCGCTTGACGCTGCTCTGGTCCGTGGCGCCGGCCAACATCTGGAGTTGCGCGTCAACGGAGTCGGTCGCGCGGAAGAGGCTGCGGAACTCCTCTGGGGTCGCGTCGAAGCCGCGGAGCGCGTCTCTGAGCTTGTCGGCGTTGTGGGAGTAGCGGAGCAGGTACTCTTCTAATTGGGCTGGGCTGAGCACCTTGGCGAGTTCCTCGCGAGTTTGCTCGCGCAGGCGGGCGTTCTCAGCGGGATCCCAAAACTTGCCTTCCTTGAGCAGGCGCCGGGCAGAAGCGGCTTGGCGCTCACGGCTGCGCAGCTCAATGTCGCGGATGGCCTGTTTGACTTCCGGGCTGAGCTCGCCCAGCAGCGGGCCATCCAGCGTAATGGAGGTGTCGGGAACGGCGAGCGCATCCGCCGTCGCCTCCCACTGCAGCCCAAGCAATTGAGTCAGCAGATTGCGGCGTTCGTTATCCAACTCCTGCACCTTGTCGGCCGCCGCCTGGAGCACGTCCGGGTCCGGCTCCGAGCGCCACCACTGGTGCGTCACGCTCACGATGCCAGTGGCCCGCCGGCGGGCAAACAGTTGGTTCACATCGGCCACAATGATGTCGCGAATGGTGGATTTGGGGCAGCCAAAGTTGCGCAGATTCTCAATGTAAGTCACGTAGTCACTGGACTCGATGTCCTGCCAAGAGAGCAACTGTGGGCGAAAGATCAGGTTTGTCCGCATGGTGCGGACAATGTTGGTGATGGGCGGAGCACGCCGGACGACCAGCGGGCGCCTGGGCGGCGCCAAGCGCCGGGCCAGATACCAGCCCGCGCCCAGAATCAGGTTCAGCGCCAAGGACGCGCCCAAGAGAGCCAGCAGGATGATCCGCGTGCGCATGGTATTAGTGGCGGGGGCCGGCACTGCCGCGGCCGGCCGCCGCCTAACTTTCCTTCAACATGGCGATGAATTGCTTGAGGGCGGTGGAGGCCACTTTGTTTTTTCGGTAAATCGCCGCAATCGGGCGCTGGAGCGCGGCGTCTTCAATGGTGATGGCCGCCAAGGTCTGCTTGGATACTTCCTGGGCGACGGTCGTCAGCGGCACGATGGCGACGCCGGCGTCAATTTCGACGGCGCGTTTGACGGTTTCGACGTTGTCGAATTCCATGACTGGCACGACTTGGACGCCGTGTTCCCGAAGCACCTTGTCCACCGCCTTGCGGGTCGGGATGTCGGCCTCGAAGGCGACGAACCGCTGGCCGGCCAGGGCGCTGATCTTGGTGCTCTTGCTTTTGGCCAACGGGTGCTGCGGATGGCAGATGAGCACCATCTGTTCTTTGCGCAACAGGACTGTCTCCACCCGCGAATCGCGCGCCGGGTAGGCCACCAGACCCAAGTCCACCACGTTGCTCAACACGTCTTCATAGACCTGGTTGGCGCGGCGGTATTCGACGTGGACGTTGACCAGGGGGTAGGTTCTCAAGTAGCGCTTGAGGTAAGGCGGCAGGTCGTGCAAACCGATGCTGTAAATGGTCGCCACCCGAATCGTGCCCGAGATCACGTCCTTGAGCTCCTGCAGGCGGCTGTGGAGGTTCTCATAAGTCTGCACGATCTGCTTGCTGGCCTCGTAAAGCACCCGGCCTTCGCGCGTGAGCCGGAACTTTTTCTTGCTCCGCTCGAGGAGCAGCGACTTGAACTGCCGCTCCAGCGAACTGATCTGCTGGCTGACCGCCGACTGGGTGACCTGATTGATTTGGGCGGCCTTGGTGAAGCTCTCGGTCTCGGCCAGGTCGCAGAATACTTTCAGGTTTTCGATTTGCATGGGCAAATCTAAAAATGGCACTCCGGCTAAGTCAATCCCGTTAATGCAGCCTATTCCAAAGCCTGCTTGACCTTGCGCAGCAGCTCCTGGCTGGTGAAGGGCTTCTTGAGGAAACCAACGTCTGGGTCCTGGCCCGGACTGCGCACGTAACCACTGGAGCAGATGAACTTGAACCTCGGGGCGAAGGCCCGCAGATGCTCGATCAATTCGCGCCCGCTCATCTGCGGCATGACCAGGTCCGTAAGCACCAGGTCAATCTGCTCCGGCTGCTGCTTGGCCAACTCCAAGGCCTTGGCCCCGCTGTTGGCCGTGAGCACCTTGTACCCATAAGCCGTGAGGATGGTCTCGCCCATGGTCAGCACCAGGTCCTCATCGTCCACCAGCAACACTGTCTGGTGCCCCCGCAGATCGTCGGAGCGCAACGGCCGCTCTTTGACGAACTTCTTCTGCGCCGGCAGATACACCCGCGCGGCCGTGCCTTCGCCCGCGCGGCTCGACACGCTGACGCTGCCGCCCTGATTAGTGACAATGCCATAGACCCAGGCCAAGCCCAGGCCGCGGTGCAAGCCGCCTGGCTTGGTGCTGAAGAACGGCTCAAAAACGCGCGGCAGCACCTCGGCGGCGATGCCTTCGCCGTTGTCGGCGATTTCGACGCACACGTAAGCCCCCGGCCCCAATTGGGCCACCCCGTCTTGCGTCGGTTCGGCCAGGTCCAGGTTCCGGCTCGAGACCTTGATCCGGCCCCGGGCGCCCACGGCTTCGACGGCGTTCTCCAGGATTCTCACAAACGCTTGCTGGGTCTTGGCTTCGTCGAATTTGACCGCATACAACTGCTCGGCCAGGGACAGTTCCCACTCAACCCGGCCCTGGGTTTTAGCCTTGAACAGGCCCACCGCGCGCTGGACCACGTCGTTGAGGTTGCCCGCTTCCTGGGCGGGCGGCTCCCGTTCCTGCCGGCTGAAGGCAGCCAGGTCGTTGGCTATCTCGGCGGCCTTGCCGGCTGACTTCTCCACCTCCATGAGCGAGCGGCGCCAGGGGTGGTCGGCGGGCATCTCGCTCAAGATCAGCGAGGTGTGGCCGAGGATGCTGGTCAGGGCGTTGTTGAAATCCAGCGCCACGCTCCGCGCCAGTTGGAACGCGCAATCGAGCTTTTGCTTCTGCACCGCGCCTTCGGCCCCTGCGGGCAGCGGCAAGCCCGCCGCCGCCTCCGGGCCTTTGTCCCCCGGCGATAACAATTGGAACAAGAAGCACTTCTCCCCGTCGCGCACCTGCGAGGAGACATAACAATGATAATCCGCCACGCTGCCCCCTTTGACCCGGAACCGCAAGTGTGCCGCCGGCGAAGCGCCACGCTCGAGCCGCGCCAGCAACTCGGCGGTGGTCTGTTCGTTTTCCGGCGGCCAAAGGCTCGCTCCCAGCGAAGGCCCGCCTTCCAGCCCCGCCCCAAACAAGCTCATCGCCGCCGCGTTGGCTCGCCGCACCGTGCCGGAGGCATCCACCAGCAGGACCGGCCAAGCGGCGTTTTCCAGACCGAACATCCAATCTGCTTTCATGAGCTTGCGCGCGCGGCCTCACTGCCAAGGCCAAGGCAACTTAAACCGGACTGAGAGTTTCTCAAACACAATTCTCGCGCCTGGCTTGCTTTCCCCGCCTGGCCGCCTACACTGGCCTAAGCGTTGAGCGAATATGCCATTGAGCCACGACGAACTGCGCCGCTACTCCCGGCACCTCATCCTGCCAGAAGTCGGCCTGGACGGCCAAAACAAAATCCGCGCCACCAGCGTCTTGTGCCTCGGCGCCGGAGGGCTGGGCTCAGCGGTAACCATGTACCTGGCCGCCGCGGGGATTGGGCGGCTGGGGATTGTGGATTGCGACGTGGTGGAATTGTCCAACCTCCAGCGCCAACTGCTGCATGGGAGCGGGGATTTGGGGCGCCCCAAGACCGAGTCGGCGCGCGCGGCGCTCCACCGCCTCAACCCCAACGTCGAAGTCGCCATTCACCAGGTCCGCCTCACCAGCGCCAACGCCCTCCAACTCATTGCCCCCTATGACATCGTCGTGGACGGCACCGACAACTTCCCGGCGCGCTACCTGGCCAACGACGCTTGCGTGCTGCTCAAGAAACCCAACGTCTATGGGGCGGTCTTTCAGTTCGAAGGGCAAGCCAGCGTCCTGGCACCGCATCTGGGCGCCCCCTGCTATCGCTGCCTCTACCCCGAACCGCCCCCGCCGGGTGTCGCGCCCAGTTGCGCCGTAGCCGGCGTGCTGGGGGTGGTGCCCGGGCTGATCGGGTGCATCCAGGCCATTGAGACCCTCAAGCTCGCGCTGGGCCGGGGCAATCTCTTGCTCGGCCGCTTGCTCCTGTTCAACGCCCTAGAGCTGCGCTTCCGGGAGCTGAAACTGCGCCGCGACCCACAGTGCCCGCTCTGCGGTGAAAGCCCAACGATCACCCGCTTGATTGACTATGACCAGACCTGCCCCACGGCGGCGCCCTCGCCCGCGACCGCGCTCGGCCTGGACGAGGTCACCGTTCAGGACCTCAAGCGCGCGCTGGACGACCCGCGCCTGGGCATCAAAGTGCTCGACGTTAGCGAGCCTGACGAATGCCAACTGGCGCGCCTGCCCGGCACAGTGCAGATTCCCCTTGGCGCCCTGCCGCAGCGGTTCACGGAGTTGGACCCCAACAAGCCCTGGTACGTCCATTGCAAAAGCGGCCAGCGTTCACTCAAGGCGGTTGAGTTCCTCAAGCAACACGGTTTCAAGCAGGTCAAAAGCGTCAAAGGCGGCCTCACCGCTTGGTCAAACGAAATTGACCCCACCGTGCCGAAATACTGATGCGAAAACGTCTTGGGCCATGGATGGGCAGGGACGCAACACGGCGCCGCGCTACTGCCCCTTGCCCATTAACTGGTTTGCCAAGATCAGGAAGTCGCTCTGTCCTGACGCCGCCTTTGTGTGGTGAACCAGAGACGCCAACTCGCTGAGGGGCACCTCGGAGAGGGCCCTCAGGACCGGCGCCCGAGCTGCTCTGCGGCTCTTCGGCTTCCTGGCCGGCGCACCATTCCGCCGCAGGAATTCCTCGGCGTCACGCAGATTTGGAAGGAACTGCTTCGCTTCGTAGAGGTGTCCAAGTTCGAGGATCGATTCTCGAGCCTCTTTCGATGTTAGAGGCAGGCTAGCGACGATCTCCTCGACCGTCTTTTCTCGCTTCGGGGCCTTTGGCAGCTTGTTGCCTTCCTGGCCGGCAATCTCTGCCTCGACTGGATCTAAGGCCGAGCCGGAGAGGCTTCCCAGGGCCTCGAGCACACTCTTTCGCCCGAACCGGGCGGTGAGCAGACGCAACTGCAACTTGAGGAAATCCTCGGAATTCATTGCTATGGAGTCAGGCCGACCGATTTGAAAAACTCCTCGCTGAACGCCTCAAAGCCGCGGATGGTCGTCCCCCTGGCATAGCTGGTCCAACAGATCGGCTTTCCCTCTCTGGCGGACTTGGCATAGGACCTGGAATACTGGACGTGCCTCTCGAAAACGTGCCACCTTTCCTGTTCCGCCAGCGTGGTGACATCCTGGATGGCCGTGCGACCCTCAGGATCAGTACCCCTGGAGTACGTTGAGGAGTCATTGAAAACGATGCCGCAGATCTCCAAGTGATGGTCTGCGTTTGCGGTCTTGAATGCCTTGAGGGAATCTGCCAGGAGGGGGAGACCAATAGCCGCCATGAACTCTGGTTTTACCGGAACGAGGATGTAGCGGCTGGCAAAGTAGGCAGCGTCGGTAAGTATCGAGTCGGTTGGCGCGCAATCGATTAGAATCAGGTCGTAGTCTTGCTGCACCTTGACGAGGAACTCCTCCAGTTTGCGTTCTTTGCCTATGGGGTTCCTTAGAGTGCGGCAGAGTTGGAGGCGACTGGGAATCAAATCGACCCGTCCGAACGCTCGCGTTGGCTCTTTGAGAATAATGCTGGTTGGATCAACCTGGGTTGGCCCGCCGGTGACGGCGGTAGGAGGCAAGTACCCCTCGAACACCTGGATGACCGTTGGTTTGTCGTTCTTAAGCAAGTCGACGTACTGCCGCGCCCCGAGCGCGGCTTGGGAGAGATTCGACTGGGGGTCAAGATCCACGGCCAGCACCCTGAGTCTCTTCGCGGCGGCAGCGAACGCCAACTGCATGGCGATCGTTGTTTTGCCAACGCCCCCCTTCATGTTGATCAGACTGACCACTGTTGCCATAGCCAATGTGCCCTCTTGATGACCCGAACAGTCTGGACAAACTAAGCCTCCGCTGCAAGGTTGGCAAACAAAAACTTCATCCGCTTTCCGAAGACGAGCTCAGCTTTCCGTGAGCCAGCGCAAGGCCGCCAGGTTCTCCTCCGCGTCAAATACCGCCCGCCCCCGCTGGTTGGGCGGGCGCCGGTCGTGGGGGCGCGTGCTGGGGCACGGGGTGAGACGCGAAGCGTTTGGAGTGGAGGGAGCCGGCTGCCACTTTTACCAAGGCGCTGGTCCGGAATTGACTGCCGGGCGCCGGACTGGTAACCGAAAGGGGTCTCTGGAGCGTGCGCCAGGGGCGTGCGTATGGAAATGCGGACTGTTGTCAAACGACCGGGTGCCGTCGGGGCCGTCTTGGCCATTGTGTTCTTTGCGTGTTTTCTGGCTCAGGGCCCGTTTCCTGAATGCCGCGGCGCGACGTACTTTCCACCGCCTGAATCGCAAGGTGGTTGGCGCAAGTTGGAGCAACCGGAGCAAATCCAGCAGCTCGGGGGCATGGACCCCCGGAAACTGAGCGAGCTCAAGGAGTGGCTGCTCCAGTCTGACTCGCGCGACTTCGCCGCCGTGGTCATCCGGCGCGGTTGGATCGTCCTGGAGATCGAACGTGGCAACAGCGCCAAGACCGACACGCGCCGGGTGGCGTCCGTCTCCAAAGCCATCTGCGCCACCGTGCTGGCCATCGCCTCGGAACGAAGCCAGCGTGGGCTGACCCCGCGGCGGATGACGTTCGATGACCCGGCCTTCCAGTTCATCCCTTGGGCGCAGCCGCTGAGCGATCCGCGCAAGGCTAGGATCACCGTTAAACAACTGCTCAACCACACCTCGGGCATCTGCCCGGAGGCCCTCGGCGCTCCCAACGACGGCTCCTGGGATTACATCTTGGGCCACAGCGGCGACCCGCGCACGGCGCGGTTGGCCTTCGATCCGGGCACTGCCTGCGGCTACTCCACCCACGCCCTGGCCCACGCGGCCTTGGTGTGCGAGAACCTGACCGGCCAGCCATACGACCAGTTTGCGATTGAGGCGCTGTTCAAACCGCTGGGCATCGAGCATTGGTGGTTCCAGTTCTACGAGGGCGGCGACAAATACGGCCGCCATCCGTCGCACGGGCTGGGGCTGTCGGCGCGCGAATTGGCGCGCATCGCCTACTGCATGGCCCACGGCGGGCGCTGGCGCGACCAGCAGGTGATTCCGCAGTGGTTCGTCGAGCAGACTGCCTTTCCGTCCCACAACGTTCAGGGGGAGGAAATGCGCTTCAAAATCAACGCCCAGAACTTCACCCACGGCTGGCAATTGCCGGCCTTGCTCAAGGAACAGGGCGAGCGCGGCGGCCAAGGCATTCCCAAGGACGCCCGCTACAAACCCGGCAGCGGCGGGCAACTCATTGCCTTTGTGCCGAGCCTCGACCTGGTCGTCACCCGCCAGACCGGCAGCAGCGGCGACTGGCTTTACGAGGAGTACCTCCGCCGCGCCTGCGCAGCAGTGGTCACGAATTCGTCCAAGGCCACGGACAGGGATAAGCAGGGCGCATCCCCATGAATCCGACTGCTGAGCCGAAAACAGCGGCTCGGTCAACGCGAAGCGTTTCGGACTGCGGCAATCCTCTGCCGCTTTTGCGACCGGGCCGCGGGGAAAGCGCCAGAGGACTGGCGCACTCCAAGGCGCTTCGCAATAGGGCGGCGGCGGAACAGTTCTACCGGCTGCGCGCCGGGGTCTCCGCTTGGGCTGGGAGGTTGGTCTGCTCAGACGGCCCAGGCTTCAAGAAGTGCTCGAAGAAGGCATAGAGCTGCTCGTTGGATTCCTCCGTCGGCGTATGACCTTGGCGAGTAGTCATCGCCACGCGATTGGAAACTCCCAGCATGCGGTTGACGGACAGAAGGTGATTCAGCGCCACCCAGCGAGACGGTGGGTCTTCTGACCCGCCCGAGACGAAGAAAGGGCGCGGGGCGATCAGCGCGTGCAATTCATGGAGGTCGTGCCCCGTTTCCACCATGCGTTTGTAAGCGCCCGTTCTGGGATTGTCTTTGGTCGGCACGCCCCGGGCTGGACGCGGGTGCGCCGCATCCCACCCCAGATACCACGGCTCCCAATAGTTCACGTTGGGCCGGCTCTCATCGAAGACGATGCCGGGATCGCTCACCGCGACGCAGGCGAATTTGTCCCACAGCGCGCCGGCGAACATGGCCCATTTGCCGCCGTAGGAGTGCCCAACCACTCCGATGCGCGAGGCCGCGACCTCTGGCCGCGCAGCCAGCCCTCGCCAGGCATTGGCCGCCACGCAAGCATGGAATGAGAGCGGTTGGCACTGCGCGGCGCCCACCTCTGGCTTCCAGGCGTTTCCGCCGGGTGTGCCAATGGAAAGGGTGACAAATCCGCGCCGGCTCAGTTGAAGTGCGAAGTCCCGGAAAGGCTCCTTGCTCAAGCCGATGCTGGTCTCCGGTTCGTAGTACACCACGAGAACCGCCGGGAACGGGCCCGGCCCATCGGGCACGAGCAGCCACCCTTCGCTCGTCTGCTCGGGAGCAGTCTCGAGACGCACCCGGCTTTGGGTGAAATTGTCGCGATGGCTGATCGTGAGTGCTTCCCAGCGGGGCTTGTCGAGCAGCGGTGGCCAGGGTCCCATGAAATCCTGCCATTGCCGCATTATTTCCCCGCGGCGGCGCGGCCACTGCTCCGGCTGCTGGACCTTCGTGCCGTCATCGAAGAGCAGGGGCGAACGGTAGGCGCCAAACTGGTCTGCGTATCCCTTGGGTGGCGCGAAGAAAGGAGCGAGCCGCTCGTACGGCGAGCCCGCCCAGGCCGGGCCGAGGGCCAGGGCCAAAACCGACATCGCGCACCAAAGCGGGATCCTCATCACGCGCACTTATAGGAAACTGCTTTTTTGACGCCGGGCCGGTGAACGGCCGAACGTTACGCATCAGCCTCAGCGGGGCCGTCCGCGGGCCCGTTGTAGGCTGGATGCGCTTGCTCTGCATCCCTACGCATGATGCTCATGGATCTCCTAGCACCGATCCACTGCTGCCACAAGTCGCCGGCCAGCGCAGAATGCCTGCGCATGATGCTCATGAATCTCCTAGCACTGATCGGACGTTCCGCGATGAGCTTCCCATCGTGTATGATGCTGAACACGCCGTAGGGCGTCGGAAGGTCCCTTGACGCCTTGGCGCTCCCGACTCGAACCACTTTCGGTTTCAGCCCCAACGTCCTGGACGCCTCCGCAATGTCCTCCACGCATTTCGGGACCATCGGGCACTGGTCGGCAGCCAGGATCGTGAGCCCCTTCTTGTACCTCTTCAGTAGTCGCTCCCTTTGGACGATGAAACGAGGATCAGGGGCTGTCTTCTTGAGTTTCTTGACGAGCAGCTCGTAAGGAGGGGTACTCTCCACCGAAGCAAAACCGGCTTTGATGAACAAATCACTTCCTGCCATGAAACTACCGGAACTGGTCACCACAGCAACGCCTCGGCACTTGCTTTTCTTCGCGTCGCTGAGACAGCTCTCCAAGAGGAGAGAGCCAAGCCCTTCCCCCTTGTGTTTGCTGTTGACCATCAGGCAATGGATCACAAGGTAACCCTCCGCCTCCACCGGTCTCCACGCGTGATTGCCGACAGCGTACTCGATCATTCCAATATCGCCGAACTCCCGTGAGCGGAGCACTTTGAGCTTCAGGCCTTCCGCGTAGCGCTTCTTGAGCCAGTTCTTTTTCCGACGATAGCCCAAGTTCTTGGCGTCTTTGTAGCGACAGATGCTGCAACTGTCAATGTTGTCAGCGTTCGTGTCGACGATTTCGTACTCGCCCATCTTGCCTTTTCCGTTTGGTTGCAGAACAAGTAATTATGCGAATCCAGACAGCATCCCCCGAGAGATGATATCCGACGCGCCTCGAGTTGGCGACTCCTTCAGCATAAATGCTGCGCCCACTCTATGCGAAAAAGGCGGCGATGAACAGCCATATTCTCCGGCCTCGTGCGCCAAAAGTCACTGTTACCCAGGAACGGTGTTGCGCTGGCCGGGGTCAGCCCGTGCGGCGATTGAGCGGAACCAAGCCTCCCGGCGCTTGAGGGGGTGGTTGCCGATGGGTTCGCGGGGGCCGGGGCGTTGTCGCCGTTCAGCCTAGGGAGCCGTTTTGAAGCGGAGAGAGGTGAGTTGATCCGCCCTGGCCGGCTCTCGATTTGACATCGTGGCGGGCTTCTGCGAGATTCAAGCCATGACGACCTTGACGGTGCCGGAGGCCCGCACCCGGTTGCGCCATTGGCTGCTGAAGGCTCTGGCTGGCCAGGACGCGGGCGTCGTGATTGACGGTCGGGTGGTCGCGCTGCGGCCAACCAAGGTCCACTCCGAAGACTGGGCTGAGGTGGAGTACGACGTTACGGCCCAAGAGTTGGACCATTTCGTGGCTCGCGTGCGTGAGGAGAACGATGAAGCCGACAGAACCGGGGAACTCGTCACCTTGGTTGTGGGGCAGACCTCTGGTCTGCCGGTAACGGAGCCTCCGGCTCCGAGATAGGGTGGCCCCTGTGCGTGGGCGGTTCGGATGGAGGTTTGTTTTCGCCTCCAGAGGAGGCAGAAACTGGCAGACCGGAGGTCTGCCCCACGGCGAGGCTGCGGGCAGGGCCCGTGCATGAACGAATGAAGACTCACGGCAATTGGACACTCAACCTTGGCAACTGGCTGCTCCTGTTCGGCGGTTGGGCGACATGGGGCGCCAGTGACGCTCCGCCGGCCACCGAGGCGCCGCCGCGCCGGCCAGCCACGCTCTATGTCTCCAAGCTCGGCGACAACTCCGACGGCTCATCCTGGGCCAAGGCCTTCCACACGATCCAGGCCGCCCTCAGCGCCATACCGGATGCGCTGGGCGGCCACCGCGTCATCATCCGCCCCGACACTTACGCCGAGGCCAACTTGTTCCCGGCCCACAAAGGCGCGCCCGGCGCCTACAACGTGCTCGAAGGCGACTGGGACGGCCAGCTTGGCTCCGGGGCCAAAGGTTGGGTGGTGGTTGACTCCGGCGCGCCGCGCGTCATTGTCCGCACCAATCCCAAGGCGCCCACGGGCAATCCGACCTTCATGATTTTGTCGGAGGGCGACCCCGACAAAGAGACCGGGCTCAAAAGCGTTGACTGGTGGGGGCCGTGGCGTTGCGATCCGGGTTACTCGGCGGTCGGCTGGGACCGCTGGGTTTTCCGCCGCCTCTACGCCACGGGTTCGGAGGCAGGCATCGGCTGGGACATGACTAGCGAAGCCGGGTGCCCGTTCTCGGCGGTGGTTGAGGACTGCGTGGGCTTGGGCCGGTTCGCGGGGGCTTGCGTGATTGCCCACGTCAACCGCCCGGAGGAACCGGTCGTTTTTCGGCGGTCGTTCTTCATGTGCCTGGACGTGTGGGGTGACGCCGGTGGCGCTTACCTGCGCGCCCATAACCGCGAGATGCCCAAGACGCCCGACGCCGTCTTCGACGATTGCACGATCGTGGGGCCGGACAACGCGCTGCAGGTGGGTTATCCGAACTTCGTTGGCTACACGCGCGTTTCCTTCAAGCACTCCCGGCTCATGGTCCTCAACTTCTCCCAGCCCCAGGGCACGCCGTCCACCGGCGTCGTTTATAGCGATTTGGCGGGGAAGTACTTTCACGCCGATTTCGAGGATTGCACCGTGGTCGGATACAGGGTCTTAGGCGCGCGCAACAACGACCTGTTCTCTTACTCGACCAAGGGCGCCAACCGCGCTTACGTGCAGTATCGGCAGGCGGTTCCCGACGGCTTCGAGCGGTTGCGTTTCTGGCCGGTGGAGACGTTCAACGAGCTGACGCCGGCCCGCTTTGTGGCCCCGGACAAGCCGGCCGCGGTTCGCCCCAAATTGACGAAGCTCCCGCTGGCGTTCGGGCAGGCGATGGAAAACACGCCGGTGATATGGCAGTCCCGGCCCCTGTTGGTGCTCAACCACCGCGACGACACCAAAAACAAGACCGACGACTACACGCGCAGCATGTACCTTTACATACGAGACTTGGCGACGGGGCAGGAGATCGCGCGCTTCGGCGCCGGCCACTCGTTCGTGAATGCCTTCGCCAACGGCCCCGAACTGGACGTCTTTGCCAGCGAAGGCACCAACCGGGACTGGTTCCAGAGCCTCTACCGGTTCTGGTCCACCAACCTGACCGACTGGCAGCGCGCGCTGGCTATTCCCCAGGAAGCCGGCGAGCACTTGTTCAACGCCTCCGTCTGCCGCGACGACCAAGGTTTCGTGATGGCTTACGAATCGGATAAGCCGGTGCAGTTCTGCTTCAAGTTCGCCCGCTCCGCAGACCTGGCCCGGTGGAACAAGCTGGCGGGCCTGACCTTCACGGGCGCCAACAACGAATACAGCGCCTGCCCGGTCCTGCGCTACGTCGCGCCTTACTACTATGTCATCTATTTGCACGCCGCCATTCCCGGCCACTTGGGCTGGGTTTCCTTCCTGGCCCGCTCGCAGGACCTGGCGGCCTGGGAACTGAGTCCGTTCAACCCGATTCTGGAGGCCGGCCCCGGCGAAGGCATCAACAACTCCGACGTTGACCTCTTCGAGTGGGAAGGCAACACGTATCTGTTCTACGCCACGGGGGATCAGGCCACTTGGGGCGCCGTGCGCACGGCCCAATATGCCGGCCCCGTGCGCGAGTTCTTTGCGGCGCACTTCCCGCCCGAAATGCCAGCGGTCAGGGTCTCCGCCCGCCGCTGAGCGGACGCGCCCTGGTCCGCGGTCGCGCGGCATGGGCCCTCTCCATCTTCCTGAAGGAGAGGGCAAGGGCGAGAGCGCTCTGGTTCGTGCGCAGGGAGAAGGGGGCAGGCGATTGGGACCAGCAGGCCAGCCGCACATTCAGCCGGTCGCTGGCCCCGGGCCCAGCCTGGCCTTGACTGTCATGAGCAACTTCTCGACGGCTTCCACCTTGGCCCGGAGGTCGCTCCAGTCAGGTTCCTCAAGGTCAAAGCCGGGGTAGCGGTCGCGGAAGTAAAGCTCAGCGAGACTCAGCGCCAGAGGCTGAGCCTCGGCCAACAACTCCGGCGCGTATCGCTCGATCGCTTCCAGCAAGTGCATCAAGTCATGCGTCTTTTGGAGAAACCAGCCACACCGGGTCAACTCGGCCTTCAGGATTTTCTCCAGCACCTCCGCCAGTTTGCTCCGGCACAGGTGGCCGGCCAATCCCGCGCCGCCAAATCCCGAATTCCTTCCAGGTCCGACTCGGCGAGGAACAGCCAGTCCGCCGGGTTGTTGCTGTCAGTCTTCCGCAGCAAGTTGCACTCCTTCCTCGAGCACGGTGCGAAAGAAATGGTCGCCGACTTGCTTTTTTTCCTCGAGACGACGGGGCGTGATGGGGATCAGAGTGAAGGCAAGCCCTGGCCGGAGGGGCCACATCGCGCGCCGGAATTCGGTTGCCGTCTCGAGTTGCTGTTCTGCCCCTTCGGCTACGATGCACAAATCCACGTCGTTCTCCGGGCGGGGCTCGCGGCGAGCGTGCGAACCAAAGAGGTACACCGCCCGCACCGGACGCACCTGGCCCAGGGCTTCAAGGCATCTGGCCAACGTTTCTCGCCGGCCTTGCAGCGAGGGCGGCAGATTTTCCAACAGCAGTCTCACCTCCCAGACCTTACGGTCGTCGCCAGAATCTGGCAAACGAAAAAAACGCCAACGGGGTTGGCAAGACGGGATTGACAGGATTCAAAGGATTGAAAGATGGCGCCCATACTCTTCCCACGAGCAATCCTGTGCTTCCTGTTAATCCTGTCCCACCTTGCATCCTGTCCACCCTTTCCCTTGTGTCAGAATGAACCTCCACACCATCCCAGGCACCGACGGCGGCTTGAGACTCACCATTGGCGAGGGCGAGCGGAAACCGCCATCAACGTGGACGGCGTGGGCAGCGGCGCCCTGTGTTGGGCCGTTGATCTGGCTTCGCCGCGCGTCACCCATCCGGCAGGGCCCAGACTGGCCAGATTTGGAGACTATCGAGAATGAATATGTCCGCGCCCGGCTCGTGCTCACGGAACCGGGATTGGTCCCGGCACGACGCGGTAGTAACGCTGTGGCGCGGTCGCAGGCTGGGAGTCGTACCACAAAAACACCGGCGTTGCCAACGTGAGGTTGGTCACGCCGAACCAACTGTTCGGGTCGCTCAAGGTGGTGGTGGCCTGGATGCCATAAGTCAGCCCTATCACGCCGTCAATGGTTACGCCCGGATACAGCGCGATGGCCACGCCGGCGGGCTTCACCGTCAGGTAGGCGGGCGCACTGGTGACGGCGTTGCCGAGCGCGTCGGAGACGACCACGGTGTAAGTGCCGGCGTCGGTCATTTGCAGATTTGTCAAGACGAGCGTGGCGTTGGTGGCGCCAGGAATCGCCCCGGCCTCCTTCTGCCACTGGTACATCCACGGCGGCGCGTAGTTGTTGAGGCCCACGGAGAAAGTGACGCCCTTCCCCCAATAGCCGACTTGGCTCTGCGGTTGCGAAATGATCCGCAGCCTGCACAGGCCGGCGCTGCCCGCCGCGTAAATGGCTGCAATCTCGTCGGTGGAAAGGGCGCGATTGAAGATCGCGACTTCGTCGATGAGTCCACAGAAGTGATGCGCGTAACCGATCTCATTCTCGTAGGCTGCGCCAAGCCTGGGTTCGGCACTGCTGGTCTGCAGATTACCATAATCCCTCGAGGCAATCTCACTGCCGTTCAGATACAGCCTCTAAAGCGGCCCGCTTCTCGTCACCGCGACATGGGACCATGTGCCAGCATCTACCTTCGGCCCGTCCCACCGTGTGGTGACTTCCCATACGCCATTGCCGCCAAATCCGAGTCCACCGTTCCCATAGAGTACAAGTATCCATCCGGAGTCCGGACCAGGTGCCAAGGTCTTGGCGATAAGACACATGGAATCGTAATCCGGGTTAGGCCTGCCATTTGCCACGGGTATATCCAGGCCTGGATGGTGAAATCGGCGGTGCCGCCGGTGAAGTTAAACGCCTCATCAGTGCCAGCGGTCACAGAATCATCCACCCCATCAAAGCTGAACGCTTGCCCAACCTGGCCTACGGCAAAAGTGGCGGCACTGACGAGGGTGCCGTGATTGGTCCCAACCGCATCGAGGGCATCCCCATCTCCTGGCCACCAGGCCACCAAGCCCGACGGTGGCGGAACACAGTCCGCCGCCGCAGCCGAGAAGTTGGTGGCCGCCAGGCCCAAGAGAATGGCTGCGGCAGATACGTTATTTGTTCTCATGCTCGTCCTTTCTTGCGCTGCTCATCAGCCACAGAAAGCACAAGGGGCGCGAGCCTAACGCGCCCTCTACAGAGCCACCTGGAAGGGGCCAGCCAGAGAAGCACGAAAAGCCGCGCCCGATTGGGCGCGTGCTTTCGGCGGGCCTCTGGCTTAGATACTTTCCAGGTTTTCTGTAGAAGCCCGGTGGCCGAAGCTACGCAAATTGATTGTTGCTTAGTTCTTGCTAATCAGCATTTGCCGGTGATGGCGGACGGCCCGGCGAGGCCCGTTGCTGCTTCTCACCGGACGAACGGGAGGGGACAGGTTCCGGCCTGTCCTGAAATCTGACGCCGCATGTGCCCGTTCCCGCGCCGTCGCGGTCCTGTGGGGCAGGCTTTCCAGCCTGCCGGTTCACCGGCCTTTCCGGTCCGGCGTGGTTTCGGGCGAGTGGAAAGTCGCCCGCACCGGCAGACAAGAATGTCCGCCCTACGCCCAATACGCGCCACATCGCGTCGTCCCGCCCCTCGGGCCGCCGCCCTGCCGGTTTTCGACAGCGCTCTTGCGGCGCCGCGAGCAGGCCATCAACCGAACAGTCGGCAGTTTGCGTCCAGCACAGCGCCCGCCGGCAAGCACGGATTTTGCTCCGAGCAACAGGCCGACATCAGTCCGCGGCTACTTCTTTGGCTCTTCGCGGGGCTGGATTTCGCGATAGCCCGGGGTCACAGTTTGGATATTGGGCTTGACGTTGGCGTCCACGTTGCCCGCAGCCCAGCCCAGCCCGCCCAGCAAGAGGTTCTGGAAGCGCGGACTAGTCCAAACGTCCTCACGATGGCCCATCGAGGTGTAGAACACGCGCCCCTTGCCGTGCCGCCGCGCCCAGGTGGCCGGGAACGGCGCGCGCTGATAGTCCAGGCCCTTCATGCCCTTGGTTTCCTGGACCAGGATCACGTGCAGGTCCTTGGCGAAGTCTTTGAACGTGTACCACTCGTCCAGTGCCTCGAAGGCTGCGCCTAAGCCCTCGCAGCCGGGGAACTTGCCGTCAGCGACGATCATTTTGGCGGTTTGCTGCGGGCCGTGTTGAATAAACTCGCCGCCGATCATGGCGATGTACGGGTCCACGTTGTCGCCGTGGGCCTTGAACCGTTCGGAGCGGTCGTCGGGGTCGGGTTGGAAGTGGAAACTGTCGTTGGCGGCGTGAATGCCCACAAAACCTTTGCCGTTCTTGATGGCGTTCAGCAACGCGGCTTTGCCCGCCGGCGTCATCGGCAGGGACTTGTCGGCGGCAGGCGAGGTCAGGACGCCGCTGGTGTAGAAGACAATCACGTCATACTTGGCGAGGTTTGCCGGCGTGAAGATGCCGCCATCCTTCGAGCAGGTGACTTCAAAGCCGTGCTGGCGGCCCAACTCGGTGAGAATCGCTTCCGAGTGGCTCAGTTGGCCGTCGGCCGGCCGCTTGACCACACTGTGCTCAAAGCCGGCGGACTTGGTGAAATAGAGGACGCGTTTGCCCTTGGCTTTGGCGGAGCCCCAGCCGCCAGGGACGGCCGCGGGCGAGTCGGCAGCCTGCATAGGGTTGCCCGCCAGGCTCAGGCCCAGGGCGGCGGCCAGAAGCAGCGGAAAAGAAGATCGGTTCGTGTTCATGCCGAGCGGAGGTTAACCTGCCGGAGCAGGGATTGCGAGCGGGAAATGCGGCGCACTCGCGCAAAAGGCAAAAAACGCAAAAAGCTCTTGCGAACCATCGGCTTGGTGCTCTATTAGCATCCCGTATGACGAGATCGTTTTGATTGCGCGCGCCGCCTTCCGTGATTGCCGCCATGGACGCCC
>Ga0315268_10003554_pt1 | contig 17171 bp, 16 predicted proteins | sample C1_top_MG_FD_204535 | JGI IMG/M metagenome (GOLD analysis project Ga0315268, IMG submission 204535) | Sediment microbial communities from Yellowstone Lake, YNP, Wyoming, USA - C1_top | ecosystem: Environmental > Aquatic > Freshwater > Lake > Sediment | place: USA: Wyoming | collected 2017-08-01
CTCAAGGAAATCCATCAAAAGGCCTACCCCCGGCCATGAGGACCCGCAAAAGCCGCAACGCCGCCGAGAAGCCCCCCCGCACCCTGGAGGTGATCACCACCCACCTCAACGCCGACTTCGACGCCATGGCCTCCATGGTGGCGGCCAAGAAGCTCTACCCCAACGCCATCCTCTCCTTCCCGGGGTCCCAGGAGCGCAATCTGCGGGACTTCTTCATCCGCTCCAGCTTTTACTTTCTGGACTTCACCCGGGCCAAGCAGGTGCCCATCGAGGAGATCAAGCGGTTGATCCTGGTGGACACCCGCCAGGCCTCCCGCATCGGCAAATTCGCCGAAGCCGCGGCCTTGAAAGAGGTGGACATCCATCTCTACGACCACCACCCCGACTCCCCGGACGACGTCCACGGCAGCGTGGAGGTGGTGGAGCCCCTGGGTTCCACCACCGCCATCATGACCCGCCTCCTCCGGGAGCGGAATCTTTCCCTGACCCCCCAGGAGGCCACCGTCATGGCCCTGGGAATCTTTGAGGACACCGGCTCCTTCACCTTCACCTCAACCACCCCCCAGGACTTCGAAGCCGCGGCCTACCTGCTCAACCAGGGGGCCGACCTCAACGTGGTGTCGGAGATCATCACCCGGGAGCTGAACGCCGAGCAGGTGGCCCTGCTGAACGACCTGCTGGAGCATTCCACCAGCTTCCACGTGGGCGGCATCGAGGTGGTCATCGCCCGCACCGAGGCCCCGGAGTACGTCCCCGACTTCGCGGTGGTGGCCCACAAGCTCATGGACATGGAAAACATCCAGGTCCTCTTCGCCCTGGCCCAGATGGAGGACCGGGTCTTTGTGGTGGGCCGCAGCCGCCTGCCCGAAGTGGACGTGGCCGACATTCTGGCGGACCTGGGGGGTGGCGGGCACAGTTACGCCGCCTCCGCCGCGGTGAAGGACCAGCCCCTGGCCCAGGTGGAGGAAAAGCTGCGCCAGATCCTGCAGGAACGCGTCCATCCCGGGCGCCGGGCCCGGGAGATCATGTCCTTCCCGGTGAAATTCGTGGGGCCGGAGTTGACCCTGGAGCAGGCCGAAGTCATCCTGAACCGCTACAGCATCAACGCCCTGCCGGTGATGTCGGGGGGCAGGCTCCTGGGGCTCATCACCCGCCAGACCGTGGAGAAGGGCATCTACCATGGCCTCAAAAGCCACCCGGTGAAAGACTACATGACCACCGAGGTCTCCACCGTGGGGCCCGACGCCACCCTGCCGGAGATCCGGGAACGCCTGGTGATCAACAAGCAGCGGCTGCTGCCGGTGACGGAGGACGGCCGGGTCATCGGCATCATTTCCCGGACCGACCTCCTGCACCTCCTCATCGCCGAACACGAAGAGGCCCAGTGGACCCAGCCGGTGCGCACCCGGAACATCGCCTCCTTGATGAAGGAGCGCCTGCCCAAAAAAATCCTGGAAATTCTCCGGCAGGTGGGGGAGGCGGCCCAAGAGCTGGGATACCATGCCTACGCGGTGGGGGGCTTCGTCCGGGACCTGCTCCTGAAGCATGAGAACCTGGATATCGACATCGTCATCGAGGGCGACGCCATCGAATTCGCCCGGCGCTTCGCGGCCCGCTACGGCGCCCGGTCCCGGCAGTTCCAGAAGTTCAAGACCGCGGTGATCATCTTCCCCGACGGCTTCAAGATCGACGTGGCCACGGCCCGCACCGAGTGGTACGAGGCCCCGGGGGCGCTGCCCATCGTGGAATACAGCTCCATCAAGATGGACCTCTACCGCCGGGATTTCACCGTCAACACCCTGGCCCTGAAGCTAAATCCCGGCGAGTTCGGCACCCTGCTGGATTTCTTCGGGGCCCAGCGGGACTTGAAGGAAGGCCGCATCAGCCTGCTCCACAACCTGAGCTTCGTGGAGGACCCCACCCGGGTCTTCCGGGCCATCCGCTTCGAGCAGCGCTTCAAGTTCCGCATCGCCAAACTGGCGGCCAACCTCATCGTCAACGCGGTGAAGAACAACTTCTTCGATCGGCTCTCCGGGGCCCGGCTGTTTCAGGAGCTGAAGCTCATCCTCATGGAGGAAAACCCCATCCCCGCCATTGCCCGTATGGCGGAGTTCGACCTGCTGAAGGCGGTGCACCCCCGGCTGGGCTATGATGAGGGCACCCGGGCCATGCTGGAGCGCATCCAGGCGGTGCTCTCCTGGTACGACCTCCTCTACCTGGAAGAGAACTACGAACGGTGGCTGGTCTATTTTCTTGGTCTGGTGGAGCCCTTGACCTCCGAGGAACTGCAAGAGATGCTGCGCCGCTTCAATATGGCCGCCAAGCAGGCGGCGGCCCTGGTCAAAGGCAAGCAGGCGGCGGACGAGGGCCTGGTGCGCCTTTATAAATACGGAAAAGCCAACCGGAGCCAGATCTACCACCTCCTGGCCCCCCTGGGCACGGAATATCTTCTGTACATGATGGCCAAGGCCCGCCAGGAAGTGAGCCGCAAGGCCATCTCGCTTTACTTCACGGTCCTGAAGCGCCTGAAGCCGGAGCTCAAGGGCGGGGATCTGGTGGCCCTGGGCTACAAACCCGGCCCCCTTATCAAGGAGATGCTGGAGCGGCTGCTGGAAGCCCGCCTCAATGAAGAGGTCAAGAGCCGCAAAGAGGAAGTCGATTACATCCGGCGGTTTTTCGGGGCGCCTTGAGGTTTATTCTCACGCAAAGACGCAAAGAACGCCAAGGATCAAAAAGATGATCGAAGTCATGGAGAGCCAGGGAACCCTGCTGTGGCTCCGGGCCCGGGGCAGGCTCACCGTGCGGGATTATCGGGATGTCCTCATCCCCCGGCTGGAGGAGATTATCCAGGAACACGGCAAAGTCCGGCTCTTGTTTCAATTCGACCCGGATTTTCAAGGGTTCGAGGCTGGGGCCCTGTGGGAAGACCTCAAGTTCGACCTGAGGCACCTGGAGGATTTCGAAAAACTGGTGATTGTGGGGGCCACCAGGTGGATGGAGGCCGCGGTGAAGCTCTTTGCCCATTTCATGACCGGGGAAGTGCGAACCATGCTGCCGGACCATCTGGCCGAGGCCTGGGAGTGGCTCCAGGACGTGGGGGCGGCCTCGTGGCCCAAGAGGAAGTAGGGCGGGTTTAAACCCGCCCCCGTGCGCTTCGTAAACGCGGCGCCTAAACCCGCCTAATGCCTGCGGACGTGCTCCCGGATGAAATTGATGATGTCCCCCGTGTCGGTGCCGGGGCCGTAGATGGCGGCGATTCCAGTGGCTTTCATGGCCGGGACGTCCTCCTCGGGAATAATGCCGCCGCCCATCACCAGGACGTCTCCCAGGCCCTTTTCCCTGACCAGCTCCATGACCCGGGGAAACAGGTAATTGTGGGCCCCGGACAGGACGCTCATGGCAATGACGTCCGCGTCTTCTTGTACCGCGGCCGCCACGATCTGCTCCGGGGTCTGCCTGAGCCCCGTGTAAATCACTTCCATGCCGGCGTCCCGCAAGGCCGCGCAGATCACCTTGATGCCCCGGTCATGTCCGTCCAAACCGGGCTTGGCCGCCAGCACCCTGATCTTTCTTTCTTCCGGCATATTATGTTCTCCTAATAGCAAGGAAATGATGAGTTCTTAGTTCCAGGATCCCGGCTCCAGGTTTTAGATTTCCAAGGGAGTTAACCAACAGGATACCGGGAACCGGCAATTGGCAGCTCACACCAATGCCGGGGCTTCGTATTCGCCGAAAACTTCCCGCAGGGTGTCGCAGACTTCTCCCAGGGTAGCCAGGGCCTTTACCGCCTTGAGGATGGGCGGCATAAGGTTGCCACTGCCCTGGGCCGCGGCTTTGAGTTCGGCCAGGGCCTGGCTCACCGCGGCGTTGTCCCGGGTGCTCTTCAGTTCCTTCAGGCGGGCGATCTGTTTTTCCCCCACCGTGGGGTCCACTTTGAGCAGTTCCGCGGGCTTTTCTTCCGCGGCCACCTGGAAGCGGTTCAGGCCCACCACCACGCGTTCGCCCTTTTCGATCTCCTGCTGGTAGCGGTAGGCCGCGGCGCCGATTTCCTTCTGCACGAAGCCCTTCTCTATGGCGGCCACGGCCCCGCCCAGGCGGTCGATCTGGTCGATGTAGTCCTGGGCCCGGGCCTCGATTTCGTCGGTCAGGTTCTCGATATAGTAGGAACCGGCCAGGGGGTCCACGGTATCGCACACCGCGGTTTCATAGGCGATGACCTGCTGGGAACGCAGAGCCACCTGCACCGCCAGCTCCGAGGGCAACGCCAGGGCCTCGTCGAAGGAGTTGGTGTGCAGGGACTGGGTGCCGCCCAGCACCGCGCTCAGGGCCTGGAAGGCCACCCGCATGATGTTGTTCAGGGGCTGCTGGGCCGTCAGGGTGCAGCCCGCGGTCTGGGTGTGGAACCGAAGCATCAGGGAGCGGGGGTCGGCGGCCCCGAAGCGCTCCTTCATGATCTTAGCCCACAACCGCCGGGCGGCCCGGAACTTGGCTACCTCCTCCAGAAAGTCGGAATGGGAATTGAAGAAGAAGGAAAGCCGCGGTCCGAACTCATCCACCTTCATGCCCGCCTTGATGGCGGCGTCCACGTAAGCGATGCCGTTGGCCAGGGTGAAAGCGACCTCCTGCACCGCGGTGCAGCCGGCTTCCCGCATGTGGTAGCCGCTGATGCTGATGGTGTTCCACTGGGGCACTTCCTTGGCGCAGTATTCGAAAATATCGGTGATCAGCCGCATGGAGGGGCGGGGCGGGAAGATGTAAGTGCCCCGGGAGGAGTATTCCTTCAGGATGTCGTTCTGCACCGTGCCCCGGAGTTTGTCGAAGGGGATGCCCTGCTTTTCCGCGATGGCCAGGTACATGGCCAGCAGCACCGCGCAGGGGGAGTTGATGGTCATGGAGGTGGACACCTGGTCCAAGGGAATGCCTTGGAAAAGCCGCTCCATGTCCCACAGGGAATCTATGGAGACCCCCACTTTCCCCACCTCGCCCTGGGCCAGGGGATGGTCGGAGTCATAGCCGATCTGGGTGGGCAGGTCGAAGGCCACGGACAAGCCCGTCTGGCCGGACTTCAGGAGGAAATGATAGCGCTCGTTGGTCTCTTCGGCGCTGCCGAAGCCGGCGTATTGCCGCATGGTCCAATAGCGGCCCCGGTAGGCCGTGGGCTGGACCGCCCGGGTGTAAGGGTACTGGCCGGGAAACCCCAACTGCTTCAGATAATCGAAGCCCTCCATATCCAGGGGGGTATAAACCCGGTTGATGGGAATGCCGGAGGTATTAACAAACTCCGGCCGACGCTCCGGCATCTTCTTCAATACTTTGGCCACCGTTTCGTCGTATTTCTCCTTGACAGCCTTCAGAGACTCCAACTTGCTGGGATCACACATAAATCCACCTCGCTTTCAGGGGAACTAAATGATCAGCCTACGGGGGACGAGTGGGAAGGTTTCCCGCTCCCTGATCTTTCCTGAGTTTTAAAGGTTAGGCGAGCTGCGGGAAGCCGACTCTACCTAATTTTCCATGCAAATTTAAGGAATTAAAATCACCAAATCTGTGATTTCGCTGTAAGTAAAATTGCTAATCCTAGCCCCCTGAAACCCAGGGCCCTCCTTTAACCGACGCCCAAAATACTCCAAAGAATGCCGGCCGTCAAGGTGGCGGCCAGGAGCCCCGCCTGGCTCGAGGCCAGGGCATGGGGAAACAGGGTGTTGTGGGGGTCTTCCCGGCGTCCCTCCACCTGGACTAACTGGGCCGCATGGGGGGGCAGTCCCAGCACCGCGGGACCCACCAGCGGGTTGATCTTCTGGGTGCAGAACAGGTTGGCCACCTTGATGGCCATGATGCTGAGCAGGCTCACCAGTACCACGGTCACCAGCCCCAGGAAGATCACCTTGAGGAAGGTCAGGGACAAGATGTTGGCTGCCTGGCAGCGGGCGCCCACGGCCAGCCCCAGGAGCGCCACCAGGATGTCGCCCAAGCGGTTGGTAAAGGTGCGCGCCAGCCGTTCCACCACCCCGGATTCCTTGAGCAAATTACCCAGGAACAGCATGCCGGTGAGCATCATGGCCGCCGGCACCAGCAGCGAAGTCAGAACCAGGCCGGCGGCGGCGAATAGTAAGTTTTCCCGTTTGGCCACTTTGCGCGTGGGGGGCATGCGGATCATGCGCTCCTGCCGGGTGGTGAAGATTTGCGCCAGGGGCGGTAGCAGCACGGGCAGCAGTCCTGCCAGGAGGGCGGCGGTGAGGCCCACCGGGCCCACCAGGTCCTGGGCAAACCGGCCGCAGAGAAAAATGGCGGACACGCCCCCATCGCCGCCCGCCGCCAGGGAGCCGATACCGGCCTCCATTCCCGGCAGGTCGATGAGCCACCCCAGGAGCATGACGGCCATGAACCCGAAGGGAGCGAGCAACCCCACCACCAACTGCCGAGGGTGGGCGATGAGATAGCTAAGATCCAGCCCCGCACCTAAGCATAAGAGGACCAAAGGAGGATAGATGCCGTGGCTCCAGAGATACTGGAGAGCGTCCACGAAAGGGGCGTATTCCGCTTTCAGGCCCGGGGCCGGCATATTCACCAGGATCATCCCCACGGCCAGGGGAATCAGGAAGCCGGGATGAATCCGGTTGGCGATGGCGGCGTAAATGATCCCCAAGGCCAAGGCCGTCATGACCAGCCAGATGGCAAAACCCGGGATACCGGCGTCGGGCATGAGCTGGACCTCAGCTTTCGGCGACTACCAGCAAGACTTCGCCCACGGAGACGTTGCTGCCTTTGGCCACCCGCACCTCCCGCACTACTCCGTCCCTAGTGGCCTTGACATCGTTTTCCATTTTCATGGCTTCCAGCTTCACCACGGTATCGCCGGCCTTCACCCGGTCCCCCGCCTTCACCAGGACTTCCAGGATGGAGCCGGGCATGGGGGCGATCACCGCCCCCACCTCACCGGCAAGCATGGCCGCCACCGGGGCCGGAGCCTGGGGAGCAGACGGGCGCGGCGGCGCTGCTGGGGCGGGAGCCGGTTTCACCGCGCCGGCTGCCGGCCTGGGCGGGGGCGCAACGCCGGCTGCCGGGGCGAACTTCACTTCCAGCGGGCGGCCGTCCACCAGCACCCTGGCCTGATCCCCCCTAACCGCCAGGATCTCCACTTCAAAGGTCTTGTCACCGATGGTAATCCGATATCGCTTCATAAATAACGTTTTCTGTTTGCTGGTGAAGAGGTTTCCAACGATCAGACTTATGGTTTCTAAAGCTTTAAGAGGTTTAGATCATTATCTCTTTTGGAGACGTTGTCTGGCCTGCATCGCACTTAAGCGGCCGGAAAGAGACCAGGGCGTAGCCCCGCCAGGAGCCGGAGAAGGTTCCCGCCATGCCGTTCCGGCTTCCCCCTCATAAAAACTCAGGGCCAGAGCCACGGCTGCGGCCAGCAGGGTCTCTTCCCCCTCGGCTGTGGGTGGGGGCGAGGGCGCCACTTCAAGTGGCGTCCCCGCCCCCAAAGGAGCTTCCCTGGTCGGCATGGCTCGGACTGGGGCCTCCTCCGCCGGCAAGCCCCCCTCCCTGGCCGCCGGGGTTTCCCAGAGGGAGGCCAGACGGGGTAGCCAGGCGGCGGCCAGGGCCAGCAAGACCCCCAGCAACAGGATGAGCGATGCTCCCAGAAATGCCTGCCCGATCATTGTTAAGCTTTCAGCTCTCAGCGGTAAGCTATCAGCTTTTAATGAGCTGATAGGCGCTATACCTCAACTGGCAACTCCTCAAATCTCCCCGTTCTGCTCCATCTTGGCCAGGGCCTCGAAGCGGATGTCCATGCCCAGGATGCCCTGGATCTCGTCCGCCTCATTGCGCACCGGTACACTCACCGTGATGCACAGGGCGCCGGTGAACCGGGAGGTGTAAAAATCGGAGACAAAGACCTTGCCGCTTTTGATGGGCTCGATGAACCAGGTCCGGTTGGACAGGTCCTCGTCCAGCTTCATCTCCGCGTACTTGGCCCGGTCCACGATATGGGTGATGTTTTTGGTGACCTTCCGCCCCTCCAGGTTGGTGACGTACATGAACTGGATGAACGGGTAATTGTCCAGGGCCTGCTGTAGCACCGGCTCCATGAGGTCCGGCACCATGGAGCGGATCTCCTCCCGCTCCGCCAGGTCCTCGGCCAGGTGAGCCGCCAGCTTGTCGGCCTTCTGCTTGAGCTGGTCGAACTCGGAGACGAACAGCTCGGAGAGATACTTGCGGGCCAGGTTCTCCATCTCTTCGTTGGAGATGGAGGTGCAGCGCCCGGCCTCGTACTGCTCCATGATGCGCTTGTGGATCTTCACCACCCCGGGGTGGTTCTTGTCCACCGCCCGGTCGCCCTCCAGGCTGAGCCGGGAGTTGAGCCAGTGAACGATGCCGGCCTTTCCCGACTTGTCGGTGATGGTGATGGTAATGGGCCGGTTGAGAATCTTGGCGGTGTCGAAGGCGTTGTAGATTTCCTCGTTTTTCAGCAGCCCGTCGGCGTGAATCCCGGCGCTGGTGGTGTTGAAGTTCTTGCCCACAAAGGGATAGTTCGGCGGTATGTGGTAGCGCAGCTCCTTTTCGAAGTATTCGGCGATCTCGGTGATGACCCGGGTGTCGATGCCGTCGCTGCTGCCCCTGAGGGAGATGTACTCCATGATCATCCCTTCGATGGGGGCGTTGCCGGTGCGCTCGCCGAAGCCCAGGAGGGCCCCGTTCACCGCGCCGCAGCCGTAGAGCCAGGCGGTGACGCTGTTCACCAGGACCTTGTGGAAGTCGTTGTGGCCGTGCCACTCCAGCAGGTGCCCGGGGACGCCGGCGTCGTCGATCATGGCCCGTACCAGCTTGGGCACGCTCCGGGGCAGGGCCGCGCCCGGGTACGGCACGCCGTAGCCCATGGTGTCGCACAGGCGAATCTTGATGTCGATGCCGCTTTCCTGCCTCAGCCTCATCAGTTCCAGGGCAAAAGGAATGCAAAAGCCGTAGATATCGGCCCGGGTCACGTCCTCAAAATGGCACCGGGGCTTGATTCCCAGCTCCAGGGCCGCCTTGACGATGCCCAGGTAATCATCCAGAGCCTTGCGCCGGTCCCATCTCAGCTTCAGGAAGATATGGTAGTCGGACACCGACGTCAGAATACCGGTCTCCGTCAAACCCATTTCCTTGACCAGCACCAGGTCCGCGGCATTGGCCCGGATCCACCCGGTGATCTCCGGATAGCGGTAGCCCCGCTCCCGGCAACGCTCCACCGCCTCCTTGTCTTTGGCGCTGTACAGGAAAAATTCGCTCTGCCGCACCACCCCTTTGGGGCCGGAAAGCCGGTGGAGCATATCGAAGATCTCCACGATCTGGCGCACCGTGTAAGGCGGCCGGGCTTGCTGGCCGTCCCGGAAGGTGGTGTCCGTGAGCACCATCTCCTCGGGAGGCTGGGGCATGACGAATTTGTAATCGAAATCGATGCGGGCCACTTCCGTATAGGGAAAAATCTCCCGCATCAAATTGGGCTCCTCCACCTCCTGCAAGCGGGACTTCCAGAAAGTGGTGTGCTCATGGTCCAACAAGCGGCGATCTTTGTTCCAGCGTGCCATGTTATCTTCCTCAGCTTTCAGCGTTCAGCCGTCAGCCTGGCTTATTCGTTTTTGGTTTTTCCTTCGGAAAGCTAAAATCTTTTAAATGTACCATGCAGCCAATCTTTGGCGCCACAGGCCGCCCTATAACTGGCTACTACTTCTCCAGCCGCAACCCCAACTCCAGCAACTGCTCCAGCTCCACTTTGGAGGGCGCCCTGGTCACCGGGCAGGCGGCCTTCTGGGTCTTGGGGAAGGCGATGACCTCCCGGATAGACTTGGCCCCCGCCAGGATGGCCACCAGCCGGTCGAATCCGAAGGCCACCCCGCCGTGGGGCGGGGCTCCGTATTCCAGGGCCTCCAGCAGGAAGCCGAACTTCTCTTCCGCTTCCGCCGGAGTGATCCCCAAGACCTGGAACATCTTTTCCTGGAGGTCCCGGCGGCAGTTGCGGATGCTGCCGCCGCCGATCTCCGAGCCGTTCAGCACCAGGTCGTAGGCCCGGGCCCGCACCTGCCCCGGGTTGGTGTCCAACAGCGGCAAATCCTCTTCCCGAGGAGCGGTGAAGGGGTGATGCATGGCCACGAAACGGCCCTCCTCCAGGTCGTACTCCAGGAGCGGAAAATCCGTGACCCACAGCAGCCGGTATTCGTCTTCGGGGATGAGCCCTTCTTTCTGACCCAGGTGGAGGCGCACCATCCCTAAAGCGGTGCAGGCCACCTGGGGAGTGTCGGCGATGAACACCAGGAGGTCCCCCTCCTTGGCGTTCAGTCGTTTCCCCAGAGCGGTCTTGACCTCCTCCGGGAAGAACTTGGCCAGGGGCGACTGCCAGGCGTTGGCCTGCACTTTCACCCAGGCCAGCCCCCGGGCCCCATAGACTCCGGCCAGGTCGATGAGCTCGTCCAGCTCCTTCCGGGAGAGCTTCCCCAGGCCCGGGCCGCACAAGGCCTTCACCACCCCGCCCTGGTCCACCACCTCCAGGAACTGCCGGAACTCCGTCCGGCGCACCAGGTCGGTGACGTCCTTGAGCTCCAGGCCGAAGCGGGGGTCCGGCCGGTCCAGCCCAAAACGGTCCAGACATTCCTGGAAGGTGAGGCGCGGGAAGGGCCGGGCCAGTTTCACCCCCAATAATTCCTTAAACAGCGCCGCCATCAGGCCCTCCACCACGGCAAAGACGTCCTCTTCGCTGATGAAGGCCATCTCCAGGTCGATCTGGGTGAACTCGGGCTGGCGGTCGGCCCGCAGGTCCTCGTCCCGGAAGCAGCGGCACAACTGGTAGTAGCGGTCCAGGCCCGCCATCATCAAAAGCTGCTTGAAGAGCTGGGGCGACTGGGGCAGCGCAAAGAAGTGCCCCGGCTGGATGCGGCTGGGCACCAGATAGTCCCGGGCCCCCTCCGGCGTGCTCTTGGTGAGGATGGGGGTCTCCACCTCCACGAAGCCCTGGGAGTTGAGGAACTGCCGGGACACCTGGGCCGCCCGGTGCCGGAACAGGATGTTCTTCATGACGCTGGGGCGCCTCAGGTCCAGGTAGCGGTAGCGCAGCCGCAGGGCCTCGGAGATGTCCACCCGGTAGTCCTCCAGCTCGAAGGGCGGGGTCTTGGCGGCGTTCAGCAGGCGCAACTCCTCCACCAGGACCTCGATCTCGCCGGTGGCCAGATTGGGGTTCACCATTTCCGGGGGCCGGGGATTCACCACTCCCCGGACCGCCAGGACGAACTCGTCCCGCAGCAACCCGGCCTTGACGTGGGCGTCGGGGTTGACCTTGGGGTCGAAGACCACCTGGGTAAGCCCCTCCCGGTCCCGCAGGTCCACGAAGATAAGACCGCCGTGGTCCCGCCGGCGCTGGACCCAGCCCATCAGCACCACCTCCACCCCCACGTCCTTAAGCCTGAGCTCTCCGCAGGAGTGGCTGCGCTTCAGCCCTTCCAGGGTGTCGAACACGTTGGGTTCCCTTTAATTGAAGCCTTATGATAGCTTTCAGCCTTCAGCTGCCGGCTCGTTCCCAAGCTCCTGCTTGGGTGCCTTAATATTGTCGGTGAAGAAGATCTCACCAGATCTATTCTGAAAGGTTGCCCGCCAACTTGGCCACCAGCTCAGTCAGCGCCACCTGTTTCTGCTCTCCGGTCCCCATGCGCCGCAACTGCGCTTCGCCCGTCTGAAGCTCCCGGTCCCCCAGGATCACCACATAGACAGCCTGCAGACGGTCCGCCAGGGACATCTGGGCCTTCAGCGACCGGCCCTCAAAATCCATCTCCCCGGCCACACCGCAGCGCCGCAATTCCTGGAGCAGGGAAAAGGCCCGGTCCCGGGCCGCCTCGCCCAAGGCCGCCAGAAAAACCTTGACGACCTTATCCTGCCCCAAATTCCCGGGCAAGACCTCCAGCAGCCGGTCCTGGCCGATGGCGAAGCCGATGGCCGGGAGCTCCGGCCCCCCCAATTCCTGGGACAACCCGTTGTAACGGCCGCCGCCGGCCACCGCGTCCTGGGCCCCCAACCCCGGGGCCACCACCTCGAAGGCGGTGCGGGTGTAATAGTCCAGGCCCCGCACCAGCCGGGGCTGCACCTCGTAAGCCACCCCGAAGCGGCTCAACAGCTCCAGCACCCGGGCAAAGTGGGCGGCGCACTCATCATCGAGATAGTCCCGGATCACCGGGGCGTCTTGAAGAATCTGCCGGTCGTGGGGCGACTTGCAGTCAAAGACCCGCAAGGGGTTCGCCACCCGGCGCCGCCGGCAGTCGTCGCAGAGCACCCCCTCTTTATCCGCCAAAAAATCCTTCAGCGCCGCCTTGAAGCGCTCCTGGCAGTCCCGGCAACCCAGGGAGTTGACCAGCAGGCGCAGCTCCCCCAGCTTCAGGCGCCCCAGGAGGTCCAGCAGGAGCAATATGACTTCCGCGTCCAGCTCCGGGGCCTCCGCCCCGAAGGCCTCGCAGTTGATCTGGTGGAACTGTCGATAGCGCCCCTTCTGGGGCCGCTCGTAGCGGAACATGGGCCCCAGGGTATAGTATTTCTTCACCCCCGCGCCCTTCTCCAGGCCGTGCTCGATGACCGCCCGGAGCACCGAGGCGGTGGCCTCGGGCCGGAGCGTCAAGGACTCGCCGTGGCGGTCCGGGAAGGTGTACATCTCCTTGGCTACGATGTCGGTCTCCTCGCCGATGGAGCGGGCGAAGAGTTCGGTGCGCTCGATCAAGGGCAGACGGATTTCGCGGTAGCCGTAAAGCTCGAACACTTTCCGGGCCACCGACTCCACCCACTGCCACCGGTCCGTCTCCGGCGGCAGGAGGTCCCGCATCCCCCGAATCGCTTTGATCATGGCGAAGTTCCAACATCCCCTAAAATGATAAAAATAACCTTTAAATCGGCCTATTGTCAATATGATTTCAGGCTCCCCCCAGGCACCGCGGGGCCTTCTTTGACAGTTGCTTGACAAAAAGAAATTGCCGTGGTAACCATATGTCGTAGAAAATTTGACCTCCAGGCAATCCGGAACCCGGTGCGACTCCGGGGCGGTCCCGCCGCTGTAATCGGGGACGGAGGAGAGTTTCAGGCGCAAGCCGGCCACTGCCGGGGACTTACAAAACCTCGGTGGGAAGGCTGACTCTCTCCGGCTGATCCGAGAGCCAGAAGACCTGCCTGGCGGAAGGCAACGGCTGCTCCTGATGGTAAAGGGGGTTCCATCCAAGCGATGGGACTCCCTTTTTTTATTGTTTTCGGCAGTAAACACGATTGCAACAATATAACAAGGATGTCAAGCATCAGTTTTTCAACAGAAAACAGAAAACTGTATTTAACCGCTTACCCCCGGCGGCCGCTCGCTGAGCCCGGCCAGGCCGGTAAACCCAGGAGGAAGGAGGACAAATACATGGCAAAAGAGAAGAGTACCAAGAAACCCATCAGCATCCGTTACGCCTGTGCGCCCAACGGCGACCAGGTGGGCCTGTCCCATTACCTCATGGCTGAGGCCAAGAAGAAGTAAAGCATGGGCCAGGTTGTTTCAACCCTGTGGGGCCCGTCCCGGCAGAGCGTCAACGCCGGGGCCGGGCCCCACTTCGACGTGCTGGAGGTGGGCCACGGCGACTACGTGGCCCTGATCAACGCGGACACCGCCTTCTGGATCCTCTCGCCCCGGGGCGAGGCCCTGGATTATCTGTTGAGCCCGGAGTTGCCCCGGGCCTTCCAGGATAAGGAAGCGAAGCTGGCCGCAGACCTGAACACCGTGCGCTTCGGCCTGCTGCCCTCCGCGGTCTACTTTAACCCCACCGAGCGCTGCAACCTGAACTGTACCTATTGTTATCTCCCCCAGGAGGCCCGGCGGAGCGGCACGGACATGGAGCCCGCGAGGCTGCTTTCCGCCCTGGCCCGGCTGCAAGATTATTTCGTCGGCACCCTGCCTGAGGCGGCCCGGCCCCAGTTGGTGTTCCACGGCAGCGAACCTCTCCTGGTAAAGGACTCGGTCTTTCAGGGCATCGAGCAATACCGCGATTATTTCCGCTTCGGGGTCCAGACCAACGCCACGCTGCTGGACCGGACCACCCTGGACTTCCTGAAATCCAAGGGCTGCGCCATCGGCATCTCCCTGGACGGCCCCAGCGCCGAAGTGGCCAACCGCACCCGCCGCACCTGGGCCGGGAGCGGCGTCTTCAACCAGGTCTCCCGGGCCCTGGTGGACCTGGCTGACTACCCGGGGCTGAACGTCATCGCCACCGTCACCCGGGAAAACGTGGCCGCGCTCCCGGAAATGGTGGAACTGCTGCACCGCCAGGGGGTGGCCAACGCTCTGCTGAACCCGGTCAGGGGCACCCAGGCCGGGGGCCGGGCCCTGATGCCGGATCAGGCCGAGTTGGCCCACTTTTTCTTCGCGGCCCTGGACCGGGCTTTTGAGCTTTACGAAAAGACCGGGAGCCGGCTGGTCATCGGCAACTTCGCCAACCTGCTGCTGGGTTTGGTGGCCCCGGGGGCCCGGCGCCTGATGTGTGACATCTCCCCCTGCGGCGGCGGGCGCTGCTTCTTCGCGGTGGGGGCAAACGGCGAAGTGGCCCCGTGCAGCGAGTTCCTGGGGCTTCCCGAGTTCCACGGGGGCAACCTCTTCGAGACGCCGGTGGCCGAGCTGGTCAAAACCGGCGCCTTCACCCGGGTGACGGGCCGGGTGGTGGAGGAGCTTACGCCTTGCAAGGCCTGCGCGGTGCGCCATTTCTGCGGCGCGCCCTGTCCCGCCGAGGTTTACGCCATCAACGGGACCCTGGACGCCCCGGCGCCCTACTGCGACTTCTACGCCGCCCAGGCCCGGTACGCCTTCCAGGTCATTGCCCGGGGCCGCCTGGACGCTTACCTCTGGGAGGGCTGGCGGGACGGCCTGGAGGAGATCGTGGTGATGTAGCAAGTGAACGGCGAGCAGTGAGCAGATAAATTAACCTTAGCTTTTCTGCTCACTGCAAATTCGGCATATCACTTCTTGGGTTGACGCCGGGTAGGTCCGGGCGGTTCCGGGCCTTCCCGGGCCCCGGCGCTTTCCAGGTTCGAAAGGATAGCGGCCACGAACTTGTGGGCGTAAGCCGCGTAGTCCCCTTCCACCACGAAGCCATAGCGGATGTAACTCTCCTCCACGTTGACCCGGGCGTTCTTCAGGACCAGGTAGATGTTGGGATTGAGGGGTGCGGCGCCGACGTAACCGTAATAGAGGTTGGGCACCTTCCGGGCGATGATGAGGAGGCCGCTTTCATCCAGGATGGTGAGCCTGTCGTAGACCCGTTTTTCCGGGCCCAGCCGGTCGATGACTGCGCCTTTGGCAATGAGCCCCTGCTTTTCCTGGTTCAGCTTTTTCAGGGTGGCGCCGATCCGGGACAGAATCCGCTCTTTCTCTTTGATGGGCGCCTGGTGGTATTGGTAGAAGAACCCGGGGGGAAACTGCTTGGCGCTCACCGCCGGCCCCTCCCGGGCCAGGGCCGGGCTGGCGCCGGCGAACAGGAAGAAGAACAGGAAGGCTGCGGCGAGAGTTGGTTTATATCTCATGGTCCGGTCACGGAATGACCCAAGTTGCCCCAGCCACAAGATCCCCTCACTCCTTGTTGCCAGACGAGCTTTGCCACGGCAGGGGAATGGGTTCCCCTTCAGGGGTAGTCGCTCTGGCCGGGGCCATTCCCAGGACTACCACAAAGAAGAGGTCCTCGGAGCCGCTGTTGACCACCTGATGGACTACACCGGGCGGCACGATGATGGTGGCGTCGGGCCCGAAGTCACTATCCTGGCCCTCAATGGTCACCCGGCCGGAGCCGCCCAGGATGATAAAGACCTCCTCGCAGTCGTGGCGGTGGGGCGGAGTCCCGGCCCCCGGGGAGATGGTCTCTATCCAGACCTCCAGGGATTTTACGCCCTGTTCCGGTCCCGCCACCGTCTGATGGACGATGCCCGGCAGGTAGAATTTCCGCAGTTTGGAATGGTCAATTACGGTCATGAGAGCCGGTTTCCTTGAAATGGTGGCCCGGGATAGTCTCCTCGATTCTCAGCCTTTGAAATAAACGAAGACATACTCTTCCCCGTTGATATCGATGATGAGGTCGCCGCCCCGGGATTGGGCGTAAGTGAGCCAGGAGGGCTTATCCTCCCGGCAGCACTCGATGTTGGGGGAGAACCGGCCGGTTTTCCCATCGAACCAGGCCAGCAGTATGGGATTCTCGCAAAGTTCCCGGGCCCGGCGTTCCGCCACTTCCCGGGCCCCGGCGAAATCCAGGCCCGCATCCTCAACCCGGATATCCACCGGATGATCCAGCATCTCCCTGGTCAGGGGCACGCATCGGGACATGCCGCTCCCGGCAGCATCAAGTCGCCTAAGGCCGCGCCTGCCGGGCCTTTAGGGAAAAGTGACTTCTTCATCGGGCAGCTCCAGTTCCTCGGGGAAGTCCGAAAAAGGAAAAGGCCGGCGGTTTTCGTTCAGAGTTATGTAGCGCCAGACGCGGTAAGCGAAAGTCACCACCTTGTTGACAAACAGACGGGTCGGCTCGCTGGGGGTCAAAGTGATGAACAGGTAAACGAATTGAAACAGGGTGGTGAATACCAGGATGGCCTTCAAGATGCAATACACGGCAAAATAAAACAGGGTGTACAGCAGGCGCAGGGCAATCTGGCCCCGGGAGACCGGGGCTGCGGCCGTTTCGTTCATAAATCCTCCGGTGGTGCGCCGGGCGCACCTTCATTTTGCACTGATGATTAGGAATCCCGCCGGTGCGGCCAAGAACTTCTCGGACCAGGACGAGGCACCTAGACTATAGGCCCGGTAACCCGGATTTGCAAGGGGAGGGAGGGTTTCTCCGGTCTCCACCATGCTGCCATGCCATTCATTTCAGGTCCAGAAGATTATTGTAAAATATTTTTTGACAAGAAAATCATAAATCGTGTGATTCTGGTATTCCTTTCCTTCTGCTACCCTCTTCTTGGATGTAGGTCCGAAGCAAAATCCCCTTGTTCTTGAATCATTAGCCAAGCTCGAGGGCTATTTTGGATTGGAGTCACCGATGAAGACAGTGGCCGAGAAGATCCGGGAGCTGCAGGAGCAGGAGGCCCAGATCAGGGGCATGGGTGGAGCCAAGGCGGTGGAGAAGCAGCATGCCAGCGGCAAGCTCACGGCCCGG
>Ga0315268_10003555_pt1 | contig 17165 bp, 20 predicted proteins | sample C1_top_MG_FD_204535 | JGI IMG/M metagenome (GOLD analysis project Ga0315268, IMG submission 204535) | Sediment microbial communities from Yellowstone Lake, YNP, Wyoming, USA - C1_top | ecosystem: Environmental > Aquatic > Freshwater > Lake > Sediment | place: USA: Wyoming | collected 2017-08-01
CTTATCTTTTATTCAAAGGGAAACTAAGTTTGATAAAACCATAAAGCCTATTTTGCATGCTAACCAATACTTTCATTTATTAGAATGGCTGAAAGAAAAAGGCGCAGTTGGCAATGATGAGATAAAGAGGGCACGAGAAATATTACAAGAAGAGCTTTATGTCGGAATCTAAAAAAGTTTATTGCTTTCCATTCGATATTGTTCTTTCGCTTCTTTTATTCTTTTCTTACAAACTTTAATATAATTAACCCTATGCTTTTTATGAAGAAAAACCTCTTCATTTTTTTCAATTCCAATAAATTTTCTTCCCTCCAAGACTGCGGCAACTAGAAAACTGCCACTCCCACAGGCATTGTCGAGAATAACATCACCAGGTTTAGTGAAGGTGCGTACGAGATAACGTCCCAATTCAACTGGTTTTTGGGTCGGGTGATAAACCTCTCCTTCAGACTCGGCCGTTTTGAAATATACAACATCTGTTGGATATCGTTCGCCGCTGCTCTTCACTTCAACCGTTCTAAAATCGCCATAACTTCCTGTCAGCTGGTCTTTTCGAAATCCTTTATTATATGGTTCACCGGGAGACATTTGCGGATTATAGGGGGGCTGCTGCTTATAAAAAATCAATATATCTTCATGTTTCCGTAAGGGCTGTTTCTTGGCATTCAAAAAATTTGTTGGCTTGGATTTTTCCCATACTATTTTATACTTGAAAAGTTTCGGATTGGATAACATTAATTTTGCTGAAAAAAGACCCTGTCCTGTAAGTACAATAACCCCATTGTCTTTGATAATCCGCTCGTATTGCTTCCACAAATCTTCAAGCGGCATCGGGCTGTCCCAGTGATTTTGCGTCGTCCCGTATGGCAAATCACATAAAATCATATTGACGGATTTCGCAGGAATATCTTTCATCACATCGAGACAATCTCCTTCGATTATTTGATTTATAAAATCTTCAAGTTTTTTTCTTTTTCGTATTTCTTTTTTGTGCGCAGTCTCAATCTCCGGCTCATGCCTAATAACGTCAACAAAGATTCCCTGAATGGAAATCGGAACATCTCTTTCCAAAATTATCGGCTCGAATTTTTTATTTGCGGGCTGTAGGCGAACATGTCCCTTCTCTCTGTAAAATTTTTTGAGAGTTGCTTCATAATTATCAATGAGGGCCACAACTTTCTGTCCGTTTTCAGCAACATTTTGCTGTTTCACTAAGATAATATCCCCATCTCTAACATTTTCCTCAATCATACTGTCTCCCAAAACTTTCAAGGCAAAGAAATCTCCCGATCTTGGAAGCTTAGTTTTCGATACAGCGACAACTTCTTTTTCTTCGATTGCTTCTATTGGCTGTCCGGCTGCGATGTTGCCCAAAAGAGGAATTTGCACCATCTGCTCTTTTTCAAAGACATCTATGGCGCGAGGCTGGTTTTCTTCTCTCTTTAAAAATCCGGCATCTTCCAATGCGCTTATATAGTGATGAGCCGTTGAAACTGAAGCCAGTCCAAGATGCCTCCTAATTTCTTCGAGGGAAGGAGCATACTTTTTCTTGGCTTTAAATTTCTTGATGAAGTCCAGGACTTCTTTTTGTTTTTTTGTGATCATAAGACCTTGACTTTTGCTGACTGACTCTATTATACTAGAAAATAAATAGAAAGTCCAATGTCTTTTGAAAGTTGGCAGGGATGCGTGAGATCCTGATTGTTGCGGTCAGTCTACCTCAGTCCCTCCGGTGAGGATTTTATTCTGAATCTTCACCGCGGGGCCGAACTGAGGCTAGACCCCGTGATAATCATTAAGGTTACACGTATGCGAACACCGTACTTTCGCGTGTTCAAAGATCGTGTGGGCCAATATCGCTGGACGTTGCACGCCGGAAACGGCGAGCCTGTAGCAACTAGCGAGGGGTACATCACCCACGGCGGAGTTCTGTACTCCGTGCAGAGGGTAAAATCCCTAGCGCCCATAGCAGAACTCCGAAACGAGTCATCTGCGAACGCTTCTTTGGCAAGGTTATTAAGACGATAGTCTAAAACCGAGTTTCCCTGCCAGCTTTCAGGAGATGAAGGAATGAAGTATTTTTTGACTTTCTAAAACAATTTAGCACAAAATAATTATGGATTTATCACATTTGGACAAAAAATATTTTCTCGACTACCGTAGATACAATTGCCCCTTTTGCAATCGTGGATCCGTCACTTATAAAGTTATTAATAAAAGCTCTTTCAACTGGTCTGATGAAAAAGCCGTACACATTTATTTAGTTCAATGCCAAGAGGCAGATTGCAGAAAAATATCAATGCATCTATCTTATTTCAATTTTTATAGTTCGGCCGTTGATTATTTTTATGAGCGACCAGAAAATTTAAATGAAGAAATTGAATATGATTCGAAAAAACTTGATGACTATTTTTTTCTTCACCAGCCTACCTCTTTCTTTACAATTGATTCCCGAATAAATAAAAAGTTTCGAGAATTAATATCTGAATCGGAAAATTGCTTAAAGATGAATTTTTTAGTTGGTGCTTCCGCTTGTCTTCGAAAAGCAATTTATGAGCTCGTTGATATGGAAAAAGTCAAAATTTTACGGGATAATGGATTGCCAAATTACAAAGAGAGTATAAAAAAATTGAAGGACAAATTCAGTAAAGTACCGGGAGAATATTTTGATGCTTTAGCAGGAATACAAGAGTTGGTAAGCGATAAAATTCACGAGGGTTCCTGGGAAGCTTGGTCCGCAAAAAAATTGAATACGTTGATAGAATTGACTAAAAATGTCCTCCATGAAATGTATGTTACGCCAGAGGAGCAAAAAATAAGAGCCGGTGTCGTAAATAAGTTGCTGGGCAAATTTAATGCCGACAAATCTAGTAACGGTAAAAAGGGTCAATAGATTTAACTTTGTTGAAGTCGAATCTTTCCGCAACCTCCTCCCGCCAAAAACAGCCCCAGCTCTGCCTGCCCACCCGCATAATAGATAAAAATAGCCCTTTCCATTGACACAAAGCCTCCAAATGCTACAATTGAGATGTCACAGAAGTGTGCAATAGCAGCGTCGTCGAACTCATTTTTGCATCACTCGAAATGTGCACTTAACTAATTGTCATACAAAATGGAACAAGGAACGATCAAAAGGCTGACCGACCGCGGATTCGGTTTCATCGCCCGCGAAGGCGAGGAAAAAGATCTTTTCTTTCATTCGAATGAACTCGTAGGAGTTGAGTTCAAGGATTTGAAAGAAGGCGATCAGGTTCAGTTTGAAGTTACGGACAGCCCCAAAGGACCGAACGCAACCAAAGTCTCGCGCGTCTAAACATATTCTGCAATGAAACAAAAGCCCTGCGTCTATTCGCGGGGTTTTTTGATTTAGAGTATAATGAGAAAAAGGCTGACCCCAAAAAGTGGTTCCGACAGCGCCAACTTGAAAAAAACAAGTGGGTGTGCTAGGATTAAAAATACATTAATCAACAAAGCCATGGCTGACCAAGAAATTGGAAAAGTGATCCACTACTACAACAAGGCAATGGTGGCTGTCGTCCGCTTGTCGCAAAACATCAAGCTGGGCGATATGGTGAAAGTTGTGAAGGGTGACAATGAGTTTGAGCTCAAGGTTGATTCCATGCAGCTCAATCACAAGCCGATTGAAGGGGGAAAAACGGGCGAAGAAATCGCCATCAAGGTGCCCAGCCCGACCAAGGAAGGCGCGGTGGTTTTCAAAGTCGAGGAAACGTCGTAGAGGATCAAAATTTTTGTGAAATTCCAACTCAAGAGGTTGTATTTTGTAAAACCTTAAGTTATATCTTTGAAAACAAGACGCCCCAGGGCGTCTTTACTTTAGAAAAAATAAAAAATGCTAAAGCTGTCGCGAAAAAAATTTGAAAAAATTGTTGCCGAAGGAATAAGAGCCATTCCAGAACGGTTTTTGAAGAAACTTAATAATGTGGCGATCATTATTGAAGAAGAGCCGACCTCCGAACAAAAAAGAAGGCTGAAACTGCGCGGCGGCATATTGCTGGGACTTTATGAAGGCGTGCCGCAGGCGCGTCGAGGCGCCGGCTACACGACTGTCGCTCCCGACAAAATAACCATTTTTCAAAAATCGATTGAGGCGCTGGCTCGTGACGAAAAGAATATTCGCGAAATCGTGAAAAATACCGTCTGGCACGAAATCGCCCATCATTTTGGAATGGACGAGCCAAGAGTCCGCCAGGCAGAGGCAAAAAGAAGGCTTTACGACTAACTTTTAGCAAAGGCTAAAAGTTATTACAGGCAACTTCGTAATAATAAATTATATTTGAAGTTGAATTACCAGTTATGCCAGCCAGAAGAATATTTTTATATGTCTTTCTTGCCATTATCGCCCTAGGCGGGCTATTTTTCCGGCCGCAGATTGAGGATTTTTTTCTTAGCTCAAAAAATAAGCTGGCTGATTTCAAAAAGAATGCCCTGGACGAAGCTATTCAAAACATTGAAATAAGCGTTTCCGCCCCGCCGCCCCTTCGGACCGAAAAGGAATCTCCCAATCCGATTCTCACTCAAGCCGGGACAATCAAGTGGACCAATATCAACCGGCAAGACAACGGCTTGTCAGCCCTTCAGGAAAATAACAAACTCGATAAAGCCGCCCTCGAGAAAGCAAGAGATATGCTTGATAAGCAATACTTTGATCATATATCCCTTTCCGGCAAAGGTCCCCAGGATTTGGCCGTCAGCTCCGACTACAGCTACATCTCCATCGGGGAAAATCTGGCTATGGGAAACTTCGCCAACGACAAAGAGCTTCTTGACGCCTGGATGGCCAGTCCCGGCCACCGGGAAAATATTCTTAACAGGGGATTCACGGAGATTGGAGTGGCCGTCATGGCGGGAAAATTTGAAGGAAAGAACACTTGGGTCGCCGTTCAGGAATTCGGGACCCCCCTTTCTATCTGTCCCCCGATTGATGCAAGCCTCAAAAAAACCATAACATCGAATAGCGCCAAGATTTCCAGCCTCGCGGCTACCTTGGAGTCAAAAAGAAGCGAATTATCAAAGCTTCGCTCCAGCGATCCGTCTTTGCCGCAAAAAATTGACGAATATAATGCTATGGTGAAGGAATATAACGGACTGGTCTCCAAAACCAAAAATCTGATAAAGACTTACAATAGCCAGGTCTCTGAATTTAATGGTTGTGTGAAGCTCCACACGCAAGTTAATTAAATAATTGAAAAAACATGAAAAAAATCGCCATCGTTGTCGCTATTGCTGCTGTCATTGCCTCGGCAATTATCGGTGCGCTTTTCTTACTTAAATCAAGAGGAGGTGAAGATACCTGGCTTTGCCAAAGTGGAGTCTGGGTGAAGCACGGCCATCCGTCAGCGCCAATGCCCCTTGAGTCTTGCTCATCGGGAAACAGCGCCGGGCCGGTTGAAGAAAACAACGGCAAAAGGTCCATTGGGGGTGACCAAGACGAACACGGCTGCTATATCGCCGCCGGCTATTCTTGGTGCGAAACGAAACAAAAGTGCCTCCGAAACTGGGAGGAACTCTGCCCTCCGAATTGATTGTGATTTTTTTAACAAAAAAGTTATATAATTCAAACTAGCTAAATCCCAAAACAAAAACACCCCACCAGCGAGGGGTGTTTTATATTCAAAATTTTTTCTCTTAGCTTACTCTTCTACGGTCCCGATCGCATCAATCCCAACGCGCCTCCCGAGTAGGCGCATGTGGGATTGGGCCATTCGTCCGGATCGGGACAACAGTCCTCATCCATATGCTTGCCTTTATGCTTTTTGCTGTAGCTTGGGTGGTCATGTTTATTTGGACAGGCTCTGCCAGCGACATATTTCACCTTGGGCGGTCCGACCACTTTTTGAATCGCTTGCTTGGAAAATTGAACCGCGCTTTCCTGCTTTTTGAAATTCAAAGTCGAGGAAATATCATAAAATTCAGGAAATATTTTCACGAGATCAATTTTCTCGTCATAATTTTTGATATCATAGCCGCTCCCGAAGTGGGGAACGATATTGAAAGTATATCCTTTTTTTGTAAGGCTGTAGAAAAAAGTTTCTTCCCAGCAGGGGTCATCTGCCGTCACGTTGATTTCTTTGGCTGAATATCCCTCCTCTCCCAGCGTGATATCATCGAAATGAGAGCAATCTTTGGGATCAACGCTCTCATTTTTCTTTTTCAAATTATCCGTTCCCAGCGGCCCCGGAAATTTCGCGGAGCTGTAGACAAAGATTTCGAAACTTTCTTTTCCGTTTTTCTCGGAACCGTTTTTGAATTCAATCAGGGAAAGATAATTTGATCCCGGAGTTGCCGAAGTCTCCACCGGTTCCTGCCAGCCATTGGGGTACTTTATGGAAAAACCATATTTTTGGCTTTCAAAAAGTTTCCAGTTGGCAGTCGGGTCTTCCACCGGCTGAATGTTGGTCGTGATTCCGGAAAGCTGGCGGAATTCATCTTCGTAGGCCGAATGGCGCATCTCCTTTTTTGCCTGAAGGCCCTCATAACGGGCGAGGGTTGCTCCCCCGAAAGCGAGCACCGAGGATATCCCGCCGATGGCAACAATCATAGAAAGGGCGGTTATATTTTCGCGTTTGATAAAATTCGGAAAAAATTTTTTCGCCAGTTTTTTCATTATAGTCATTATATTACACAAGAAAAAACCGCCCAATTTAGAGCAGCTTGCCCCGCGCCAAATCCCAGCAGACAAATTCATAAATATTCTTTAACGAAAAAAATATTTTAGCAAAGATTTGGTGCGGGGGCTTTCTCATATTTATGAGATCACCGTTCCTACTTTTTGCCCAAGCAGCGCTTTTTCGAGAGCGCCTTTTTTGTATGTATTGAATACTACGATCTTCAAATTATTTCTCATGCAGAGCTCCACCGCTGCTTTGTCCATCACTTTTATCTTGTCGTTTTTGAAAGCTTCCCTAAACGAAAGAGTGCTGTATCTCTTTGCCTTCGGATTTTTGGCCGGATCATCGGAATAAACACCATCTACTTTTGTGGCTTTAAAAACCGCGTCGCATCCCAGCTCCAGCCCGCGCATGGCGGCGGTTGTGTCAGTGGTGATGAAGGGCAATCCCGTTCCGCCGCCCAAAACCACGATTCGCCCTTTTTCCATGTGCCGGATAGCCTTTTTTCGGATAAACATTTCCGAAATCTGCTTCATTTCAATGGCGGTCTGTAAGCGGACAATCGCGCCTTTTCTCTCCAGTGCATCCTGAAGAGCCATAGCGTTGAAAATGGTGGCCAGCATTCCCATATAATGCGCGGTTGCCTCATCAAGACCAGCCTTGCTTCCAGCTACGCCCCGGAAGATATTCCCTCCGCCAGTGACAATGGCAATTTGCACTCCCAGTTTGTGAGCTTGGGCTATTTCCGAAGCCAGATACGAAATAAATTCCGGATCAATTCCGTATTCACGCTTCCCTCTCATCGCCTCCCCTGAAAGCTTCAGGAGAATGCGTTTGTATTGCGATTTCTTTTTCATAAAGTATTTAAATTAATTTTTCTTTTAAAATTGCTGTGGCCCACAAGTCACAGCTATTTAAAATAATAAAAGATACGGTCCTGGGAGTCAAACACGAGTTAGTTTCTATAACCAAGAAGGTTATAAATCAGCTTCCAGAATTTATATGTTTCAGGAATGTAATCAGAAAACAAGCTTTGCGGAGATAGCTTGGGAAAAACCGGATTAACATGCGAGAAGATTTTTAATAGAAAGAGATCTGTCTTGGTACTGCTTTTATAGTGGTCATATAACTCCAGCGACTGGGTGTAAGGAATAACATTATCATTTAAGCTATGAACTATGTAAAAATCAGAAGAGATTGTTTTGGCTTGGTCTTTGGGATTTAGGGCAATAATGAATGCCTTTAACTTCTCTGGCAAATTGTTTATAAGTTCGTCAACTTTAGCCGGCTCGGTGTTTGTGATTAAATCATAGATTGATTTGCCTTCGGAGGATAATTGATCTGCAAGATTCGAAACATCAGCATTAGGATCGGCAATTTTCCTTTCGGCGATTTGTTTTAAAAGATTTGAGTCATCTTGGTTCTCGATAAAATCCGAATAATATCTCACAAAAAATCAGCGGCTTTGGCTATCAGGCTCAATAAAATGATCTTGGCCTTGATAAGTAAAATGTCCTGTTGTTGCAAATTTTATAACTTCTGAAAGATCCCAATAGCCTCCAAAGCTGATTAAAAAAGATATTGGAACTTGAGCGCTTATATCAGAAACCGCAATCAACGAGGGACCGGAACCAATACTGAACCCCAAAACCCCAATCTTTTTATCATCAACAATATCCTTCCTGCCTGAAATATATTTTATGCTTTCCTCGATTTCAGGAATAACTTGAGGATTAAGTTTCCCAGGACTCATATCTGGCAATCCCGGAATGATCACGGCATAACCCCCGCGTGTGAACGTCTGGGCTAGATTGATTAGACGCGGATCATCTTTTCCAAGATCGTTCACGCCGTGAACATAGACAATTGCCGAATGCCGCTCCTTGTCATTCAGCCGGAAAAGATTTGTTTCCATTGCGAGATCGCCAATTCGGATCGTCGGATGCTCTTCAATGACATTTTTAGAAAAATAACCTAGCCATTTGGAATTGAATCGGGGAATAAGATCGTGTAAAACCAGCCCCGCTAAAGCTGCCCGCTGGACCTGCGGGACATATAAAAAAATCAGAACAAAAATTACAATTAGGGCGATCAATTTTATCATTATGCTTAATAGAAATTTATAATTTATTCAATTATTACCAGCTTAATTTTTTCTTCTTTTCTCATTCGTTTTATATCCCGTATCTTCTGACCATACCAAGAAAATGCGCTCATCGAACCCCCCTTTTTTTTCCGCATTTTCTTTTTGGATTTTTCGGACACAGGAAGATTTAATTTTCTTTATTCTTCTAATTTCATCGATTACATCTAGAACATCCGCAAGTTCTTCGGTTAATTCTTTTTTATTACTGGCCGCCAAAAGACCACTTGTTTCCTCCCCAACTTTTTTAAGTAATTCTTTCTCAAATTCTTTTTTTCCAAGCTTTTTTGTTTCATAAGCGGCTCCAACCCGCTCCATTTTGGCGGGAATATTGTCGCGGATGAGTTTTCGGTAATAGATTTTTTTCATATTTTTCCTGACTTATTTTTAATTAAATCCAATGTCTTTTCGATAAAACATTCCCTCAAAACTTACTCTCTTTATTTCCTCATAAGCCATTTTTCGCGCTTCTTCCAGGGTTTTTCCCTGCCCGACGACGTGCAATACCCTTCCGCCAGAGGTGATATATCCTTTTTTAGGGTCTTTTGCGATTCCGGCTGAAAAAGTGAGGGATCTTGCCCCGCACCACAGCTTTACAGATGTGGTATCCGAGTTATTATTCCTCGGCATTTTTTTCACATTCCTATACAAGCTTATCCCCGTGGCTTTTTGTGGTGCGGGGTCAAAATATCCCTCAACCGGAAAGCCGATTTTATATCTTCCCGGATAGCCCGGGTATTTCCCTTTCCCGGTGCTTTTTACTTCTCCGCTGGCCGCGACCACGTCGCAGAAGTAGTCATTATCAAACTCAACTTGCAAATCTTTTAATTTATTCTTAATCATCGCTTCGCAAATATCAAGAAGCGGAGTCTTGAGACGCGGCAAAATCACTTCCGCTTCCGGATCGCCAAGCCGAACATTGATTTCAAGTAAAATCGGCTTTTCGATATCGCCATCTTCAAAAATCAGCCCGCAATATAAAAATCCTTGGTACAAAATTTCTCTTTTCTCTCTAAAGCCATCAATAAGAGGTTTTGCAATTTTTTCCGTCACAATTTTTGTGAGTTTTTCCCCTTCCCACTCGTGCGGGGAATAAGAACCCATCCCGCCGGTGTTTTTTCCTTCATCGCCGTCTTTGGCCCGTTTGTAATCCTGGGCCACAGGAAGAGGAATTAAAGTATAGCCATCTGTGATATAAAAGAAAGAAAGCTCCCGGCCGAAAATTCTTTTTTGAATGACGACGCTTTCCCCGTCCCACTTCCCGATACGCTGCATTTCAAAAACTCTGTCCACCGCCTCACCAGCTTCTTTCGCATTTTCACAGACGATTGCCCCTTTTCCTTCTGCCAATCCGTCGCATTTCACCACTACACTACCTCGCACCACTGTTTTTTGATTTTGCTTCTTAGTGTCTTCTGTTTGCAAACTATCAGTGGTACGGGGCAAGTACTGCAGTGAATTTATATAGGCTTTTGCTTTTTGGGCATCTTCAAAAATTTCAAATTCCGGAACGGGCACACCCAGTTCGCGGCAAAGCAAGTCGGTATAGCCCTTGCTTGATTCCAAAACCGTAGCTTCTTTTTTCGGACCGATGATCGGAATCTTGTACTTACCAAAAACATCCACAACCCCAGCGCTCAAAATCCCCTCCGCTCCTCCAATGGCCAGGTCAATTTTTTTCTCAAGGGCGAATTTAGCCATTTCTTCGGGAGCGCGAATTTCCGGCCTTACGACAACTCCGTTTTTCTCCATCCCCGCATTTCCGGGCAGGCAAAAAACATCTTTCACTCTCGGATCTTGCCCGAAACACCAGCCCAGTGCATCCCCCCGCCCTCCTGAATCGAGAATAAGGATTTTCATATCGCTATTTGGAAGACTTTTTAGCTTTTGCCAAATGCTTGAAAAATTCAATCTGCCGAAGTCTCCTTTTAGCTTCAGCCAGAGTTTTATATGTTCCGAAACGGCGACCGGTTTTTTCGGAAAGGACCACATACAAGCCTTTGATTTTTTTGATCATATCGTATTTAATAAAACTATAGGGAATTTTCTAACTCTTATATGTATTATACCATGAAAACCGCGAAATTATTTTTCATTGCCGGTGTAATAATTCTTGTCGGAGTTGCTTTTCTGTTTTACAAGAAATATTCAAATCCTCCGCAAAAACAGCCTCCCGGCGCAGAGAACAAAGTGCTAATAAGTAATGTTTCAAACATTATGAAACTCACCAGCCCCGTTTTTGAAAACAACGGCAATATTCCCGCCAGGTATACCTGCGATGGAGAAAATATTAATCCACCTCTTGAAATTAGCCAAGTGCCAGAAGGTGCAAAAAGTTTAGTTCTCATTATTAATGATCCGGACGCGCCAGCCGGAGACTGGGTTCACTGGACCGTATGGAATATCAGCCCCGCCGCAAAATCCATCAGTGAAAGCAGCGTACCAACTGGCGCCATTCAAGGAACAACCGACTTTGGAAAATCAGGCTACGGCGGTCCCTGTCCGCCGTCAGGTGTTCATCACTACCAATTCAAGCTTTATGCGTTGGACGAAGTGCTGAACCTCAATTTATCAGCCAAAAGAGAAGATGTCGAAAAGGTGATGGAAGGACATATTTTAGAGCAAGTCTTGCTAGTTGGGTTATATAAGAGATAGAAATATTAATAAGTATAAGTTTTCTAATGCTCAACCTTAGCGAACACTGGTTACTGACTTATTACTATTCGTATATTTGTACTTAATTCGTAATTCGTAGAGAAATCATGCACGAGCTCTTCAAAAAAAGAAAGTCTGTCCGCACTTATAAACCAGACTCGGTTGAAAAAGAAAAACTGGAAGAGATTTTAGAAGCCGCCAATTCTGCTCCTTCAGCCGGTAATTTGAAAGCCAGAAAAATTCTCGTCATTGAGAACAAAGAAACAAAGAGGAAGCTTGCCGAAGCCGCTTTCGGTCAAAGCTTCGTCGCCGAAGCGCCAATCGTTTTGGTTTTTGTGGCTCTTCCGGAGGTTTCGGCGGGAAAATACAGTGAGCGCGGACAGGAACTTTATGCGATTCAGGATGCCACGATTTCCGCAAGTTTTGCTTGGCTTCAGGCGGTTAATTTAGGCCTTTCCAGTTGTTGGGTAGGAGCATTTGACGAAGAAGAAGTCAGAAAAATTCTGGAACTCGATGCGAATGAGAGACCGATTGCCATTTTGCCAATCGGATACGCCCGGTAGTGATCCGCCAAAGTTGTAGGGTGATTTACTGCTTGGCCCGACAAATTCTTTAATTGTTGAATTATCTGCTCGCAATTTATTTGGGCGGACTACTATCAGGTACGCGAAAAATTCTCTTGGAATACTATGAGAAGCTATCACAAAACGGGAAGCAAAGTTGGCCGGCCGGCCTATCGGACACCATCGAGGTTTATTGCCAAGAAAAAAATGGAGACCAGTGTTATTAAAAACTCGGCTTTGAAGAATAAGGGCCGAGTTTTGAACAAATACGTCAAAAAGGATGCCAATTTTACTTAAGGCTAAAATACACGGAGATGTTCAAGGAGTCGGTTTTCGCTTTGAAGCTGCAAGATATGCGCGAGAGCTTCATTTGGCTGGCTTTACCAGAAACGAACGGGACGGGACAGTTTATATCGAAGCCCAAGGCGCAAGGGAAAACGTTGAGAAATTTCTCCATTGGCTCGAACACCATGGTCCGCCACTGGCCAAAGTCACCGGAGTGGAAGCGAAATTTTCGCGAGACCTTAAAAACTATCAGGAATTTTCTGTCAAGTTTTAGAAAAACGCGCGCCTTGCCAGCAATTCAATATTTTTTTATAATTCAGTATAGAAAAACACCAGCTCAACGAAGCTGGTAAATTTTGGGCAAAAATTTGGGAGGGATTCTTCAAAATGAACAATGCCATACAAGAAAATGAGCGCGAATGCCCCAAGTGCTTTGAGTTAATACACTCAACACTCGGGATTACAGAACGTCTTTTGCTAAATGTTATAGATTCTCTCTTTGCAAAAGATAGTTCTGTAAAAGTCAATGGTTATAGATTCGAACGAGGGAAGCTCTCACCTATCTACGAAGATCTAACGAGCGAATTAATTCCCCTAGTACTTTATTGCTCAACATGTGGATACGTGGAGCGCCTCACATCCATCTGATATAAGCATCCTTAACCAAACATCTTGCCCACAAGGCACAAAAAAAGGGCGGTCCAAACGGACCGCCTTAAAATTAACCAAAAAAAGCCCCAGGGAAACTTCTCGTCGCCGAGAAATTCCCCGGGCGAACCCATACGGCCTTTGCAAGAGAGCGGCTTAATTTTCCGAATACTTTCTTAAAACCCAACTACTTCAATTTTGTCCAGTTTTCCTTCTGCTATGTGTTGAAAGCACTTAGCGATTTGCTTCAACCACTCCTGCTTTGCCTTCACCCGACTTTTAAGAGTGAAGATAAAGAATTTATCAAAGCCGTTATAGGCTGATAAAATCATCACGTCGCCATTTTCATGGCAAAGGACATTGCCGACATACCTGACTGGGATTTCAACCCTGGCTTCAATTCCTTTTTCATCAAGTAAATCCTGCATGAGTGCCTGGTTTCTTTCCAATTCATCCCTAGCCGCCTGTCTTTGTTCCAAGGTCTCAAAGACCCAACCCAGCGGGCAAAACTTGATTTCCCATCCCCCTTCTTCGAAGATTTCGTTGATGCTCTGTCCCCCGCCTACTAATACTATGAGAGAATATGTTCTTAATTCTCTTTTGAGTCTTCGGAGAACTTTTGGATTTTCGAGCAAATTGCCAGAAATTTTAACAAGTCCGTTAGGCTTTGCCATGCTATATTTTTTTCAATTTTTATACAAAAGTGCGATTTCGTCGCATAAATACTGATTTTTAGAATTCAACTTATTTTTCTGGCACCTCTTGCAGTCTTTTGCAACTTTTTGGTTGAACATTTGTATTTCCGCTGGAAAGAATCCGGCTGGTTTGAAAATTTTTTCGGCCACATCGCTCGTTGCCAGCGCGAATATACATTTTACACTTTTTATCTTTTTCAGCTGGCCGATAATTTCCTTGAGCAATTTTTTGGCGATCCCTTTTCTCTGATATGGCTTTTCTACGATCAGAGAAATAATTTCCGCGTCGTTGTCCCAAACCTTGAATCCGCAACAACCAATAATTCTGCTATTTTGATTTTCCACAACATAAAAATTTCCCGCCAGGCGGAGAATTTCTTTCGGGCTGCGAGAAAGCGTTGTAGAAAATTTTTGAGTGAGCTTGCTTATACCAGTGCTGTCTCTTTTTGAAGCCTTTCTTAATTTATACATAAAACATCAACTTCTAGAGCTTTAACAAGGGTAACCATCAAGACACAACCGGTCAATAATTTCGAATGTTTCACCTTACTGTCTTTTCAAGATTTCCATCTCTTTAGGGGTATAATAGCAGCGGGGATTGGGATATTCATTGTAGTCGGCACAGCAATCTTCATCGATATGGGACTTACCGCCTCTCTGCGGATGGTTGCTTTTAACAGGGCAAATCCGCCTTCCGCCGGGAAGTTTCTTGGTTCGCCCCGCGAGAACTGGACTGCTCTTGATTAGAGCAATCTCCGCGGCGCGCTGCCTCGCAATTCTCCTCGTTCTCACCACTCTGCCAGCTAGATTCTTCACCGAATCAGCCGTGCCCGACATCACTTCAGAAACTTTTTTTCCCTCCAGGGAAGCATCCTTTCCGGCATCCGCGGCACTTTCGCTTTTTTGGTCTTCAGCCGCCAAAACGCTCTTGCCATAAAAAATTTGAGCCGTTTTTTCATTATAATCCCCCATACTTTTCACTCCGGCAAAAACAGAAATCCCAAAAACCCCGGCACAAAGCAAAGCCAAAACCGCCGACTCGGCGCTCTTCGGCTTGAATTTTACTTTGCTAAATAATTTTAATTTAATTTTTTTTCGCGGTTTATTTCTCGGCATCCTGAATGAATTATATCAAAAAATCCGCCATTTGCGCCACTAGCCGCCGGTGGGTTTTTCTTTTTCAAAAAAAAGCAATCGCCAAAATACTTTCACTACAACTAGTTGTAGTGATTTTTTTCAGACAAAGTTCCAAAAAATAAATATTACTACTATATATGGTAGTAATATATTTGTCAGAAAAAATGTCGTGTAAATTCTATTTCCTATTCACCCCCACACCAATTTCATAGTTTCTTATGACGAAATTTTTTTTCGCTAAACTGCATTTTTAAAGAATTGGTGTGGGGGTAAATTCTCAAGCTGTTCACCACCACCGAAACGGAGCTCGAGGCCATTGCCGCGGCGGCAATGATGGGATTCAAGAATCCCGCCATCGCGAGAGGGATAGCGACAATGTTATAGCCAAAAGCCCAGAAAAGATTTTGCCGGATGGTTTTGAATGTGAGGCGCGAAACCGAAATCGCTTCGAGAACTTTTTTGAGATTATTTTGAACGAGAATTATCTGCCCCGCTTCTTTGGCGATATCCTGCGCTGACCCCATCGCAATTCCGAGATCGGCCTGCACAAGACTCGGCGCGTCGTTGATTCCGTCGCCCACAAAAACAACTTTTTCTCCTTTGTTCTGGAGTTTTTTTACTTCGGCGGCTTTGTCCTGCGGCAAAACTTCCGCTAGAACGTCTTTTATTTCAAGCTCGCGGGCGATGTATTCGGCCGTTTTTTTGTTATCTCCGGTAATCATCGCGATTTTCAGTTTCATATCTTGTAGTCTTGCAATAACTTCCCTAGTTTCATCCCGCAATTCGTCAGCAATAATTATCGCCCCCATGACTTCAGCGCCGTGGGCAACAAACAATCGCGAACCTATCCTCAATTTTTCATCGCCGATAATTTCATCCGCCCAAGCGACGTCTAATTTTTCATCTCTAAGCAACTTCCTATTCCCTAAAATTATCCTAGTTTTATGCTCTTTGCATTCAGCCACAATGCCCTTTCCTTTGATTTCTCTCAAATTATCAACTTTGGTTAGGGTTATTTTTTTGTTTTCGGCATAAGTCGCAACTGCTCTAGAAAGAGGATGCTCGGAATTTTTCGCGAGACTCGCCGCAATTTTCAAAATTCTTTCTGGAGGAAAATTATTCGCTGGATCGGCAATAATTTTTTCAACTTCCGGTTTCCCTTTTGTTAAAGTTCCCGTCTTGTCAAAAATAATCATACTAATATCTTTGGCCCGCTCGAAACTCTCCCCTTCCTTGAACAAAATTCCGCTTTTTGATCCTCTTCCGGTCCCGACCATAATGGCAGTCGGCGTCGCAAGCCCCAGCGCGCAAGGACAGGCAATGACAAGAACCGCGACGGCGTTGATAATCGCTCGAGTATAATCAGCCGAGTATAAATACCAACCCGAAAAAGTCAGAATGGCAAGAGCTATGACAACCGGCACGAAAATCCCGGAAATTTTGTCCGCCAACTTCTGAATGGGCGCCTTTGAACCTTGCGCCTCCTCGACGGTTTTTATGATCTGTGCGAGAACCGTTTTGTCCCCAACTTGCATCACTTTGATCTTCAAAACTCCATCCTGATTGACGGTCGCTCCGAAAACTGAAGAAAATTTCTTTTTTTCGACCGGAAGCGATTCGCCGGTGAGCATAGATTCATCAACATTCGATTCACCCTCAAGAACAATGCTGTCAAGCGGAATTTTTTCGCCAGGCTTCACGATAAGAATATTCCCTACTTTAATCTCGTAAATATTAACTTCCTCCTCTCTGTCATCAACAACCCTTCGCGCTTTTTTCACTCCGAGCTCCAAAAGTTTCCGCATCGCCTCTCCAGCCTGGCCCGTACTTTTAGCTTCAAAATATTTACCAAGGAGTATCAGCGTGATGATGATCGCAGCTGTTTCAAAATACCCGTCCTTTCCAACAAAAACCGCCCACACACTGTAGAAGTAGGCAGCAGCCGTTCCGAGCGAGATCAAGGTATCCATGTTGGCTCGAAACTTCTTCGCCTGCATGAGAGCCATTCTGTGAAAGCGCCAGCCGAAATAAAAGACAACAACCGTTGCCAAAATCAAGTGCAGCCACATTACAAGATCAACTCCCAGAAAAAATTGACCGGATCGCAGTTTTACAAACATTTCAACTAAAAGAGGAATACTCAAAATTGCTGACCATAAAAACGCGTTCCAGTTTTTCTTTATGTCTTCTCCTGCGTGTTGGTGCCCGCCGTCTCTAATTTCCACTTCATATTTGTGTTCCCCGCCAACGCTAAAGCTTTGGCGGGCAGGCATGTTATGTGCTTCATGTTCCATAACTTCGTATCCGTTTTCCCTGATTATCTTTTTTACATCCGCTTCCGACAAAACATCCGCGTCGTATTCCACATAGGCCTTTTTGGCGGCGAAATTCACAGACGCGTCCAAAATGC
>Ga0315268_10003556_pt1 | contig 17164 bp, 25 predicted proteins | sample C1_top_MG_FD_204535 | JGI IMG/M metagenome (GOLD analysis project Ga0315268, IMG submission 204535) | Sediment microbial communities from Yellowstone Lake, YNP, Wyoming, USA - C1_top | ecosystem: Environmental > Aquatic > Freshwater > Lake > Sediment | place: USA: Wyoming | collected 2017-08-01
AATGGCAGTAATTTCGTTCCCAATGCCGCCGCCGCATCATCGAATTGCGCCTTCACAATGCGGGTTTCATTTGCCACGCTGGTCGAAGTCCTTGCGAAATCTCCCTGAGCCGCCCCCGTTTTTTCTACCATCAATGCGTATACAGCCTGATATCGAGCCGCCTCGCTCAATGTCCCGCCCTTCTGCATCAATCCCATATTCATTGCTTTTTGTTCAACCGTTGCCTGATTCAACACCACGCCCATGCTTTTCAAAGGCTCATATTGACCAGCCACTGCGCTTTGTATCTTATTCATCGCATCGTCTGGATTCATATTATAGAATGATGACCAATCCGAAGCAAGCGTCACCATGGATTCAGACCATTTGATATTATCCTGTGCGCTCATCCCAGTCGCTTGAGCCATCGCCCCAAACGTAGACACGCCATCCAAAGCCTTTTGTTGGCTCATCCCCATTGCAGTCGCCGCATTTTGACTCCACGCCATCACGCCTGACGACATATCTCCAAAAACAACATTGACCTTATTTTTCGTCTCTTCCAAATTGCTTGCGTATGTAATAGCCTCCGCTCCCGCCGCAAGCAATGGCAAGGTTACAAACGTGGTCATGCCCTTACCAACGTTCGTCAAATCTGCGCCAGCGCTTTTCATACTCCTGCTGATATTTGTTGCGGTCTGTTGTGCCATCGTCGTGGCGCTTTGCATTCCCTTTGTGTACTCAGCCGCATCCGCAACCAGCTTCACAACCAATGTTGCAATCGTTGACATTTATTTCTCCTCTTCTCCCTTCCCCGCATTTGGGGGAAGGGTCGGGGATGGGGGTGAAGCCGCCGCCAGGGCGCTAAACATCGCATCAATCGCCATCACCGCATCTTCCTTGCTCATCGGCTCCGGCTCGTCTTGTCCAAACTGCGGCATCAAATCCTTCGGCTCAAATGGGTTGTCATCCTTGCCCGTATGCAATTGATAAAGCACGTTTCCAAGAAACGATCCCAATATCGCCATTCGCAGGTCCGCACGTTCCTCGCCAAAAGGCTCCTGCTCGGCGTATACCATCCACTCCGTCAGGTCCTGCCCCGACATCGAGCGCAGCATTCCGTTGACATTCGGGATCCCCAGCTCCTTCGCCAGCCTTACTGCGAATCTTCGGCTGGGATCCCGTCTGAGTTTTTTGCCGCATCCGCCTCCGCATCCTCGCCCAAGCCGCTCAACCGAGCCGCAACTTCATACAGTCTCTTGACCACCTTTGCAGATTTCTTCCCAAGCGCATTCACATCTGCGTGCGAGAATAGCGGGATAAAATTCTCATCGGTCAGCGAAAGCGCCACCAACTCAGCCATAAAATTATCCGGCATCGTGGTTTGAAGTTTTCCGTCGCTCCCGACCTTGACCATGCGCTTGCCAAACTTGCTCGAAGCGTTTGCGTCCAATCCAACCACACGCACCTTCCCGCCGCCCCATTCGGGAACCACCACGTCCTCATAAACACGATCATCCATGCCCATGATGGCGTCTGCCTTCAAAAAATCACTCATATCCTATCTCCATAACGTCGTTGCGAGCGAAGCGAAGCAATCTCCTCGCCCGCAACCAATTTACCAATTTATCAATCTCTAACTGACCGTCACTGCGCCGGTGATCTTCAACGTGATCTCCGCCGTCATTTTCTTATCAAGCGGCGTACCGAGTTTGGATTTCGTCACGTATGCCGCAAATGCAAACGTCTTCGTTGAATCCGGCAGCACAACCTTCCAATTTTTCTTTGTTCGGTTGATCATCGCCGCATAAAAACCCGTGCTTTCATTATGCGTAGCGTCTGTCGGAATCCAATTCACCTTCGCAGAAATTTCGCCGCCCGAAAGCAGCGTCGCAATGACTTCTTCCCATCCGCCGCTTCCGTGATGAGTGGCGTCATCCGTCTTCAACGTAATTTCAGGCGGATTGATTTCATTCACCTCGACAATCGTCGAAAACGTTTCAGGCGTCGCCCCATCGCCCATTTTGAGTAAAGTTCCGTATCCAGGTATTGCGCTTGTTGCCATAACTTATTCTCCTCACAACTGAATCACGCACCACTTCACGCTCGCATTGCTTGCCTCGATGTAGATCATGGCGTCCGACTGCACCCATCCCGCTTTCTTGAAACGGAACGCCGCATGATCGCCTGCCGCCAGCGAATATGTCGTAATATCGCCTGTGCGCTTCGTGGTCGGATCAGCCGCCGAAGTGAACGTGATCGTATATGGACTTGCGCCTGAGTTCCACGCAATGAGCAGGTCGTCGCCGCTCGGAGCAAACTGCTCCTTATTCGTGGCATCCGCCGCCGTGAACGCAATATCCAGGGATTCAGCCGCAGGCTGAAGCGTCGGATACGGTCCCACTGGCACTACCTTCGTCAAAGTCACTCTTGCTGTCATTGTTCATTCTCCTTTATCTCGAATTCAAAAGTTTCATCAGCCTTCCCCTCCAATTCGTCCTGAGCGGAGAGCGTTGTTTTTTCGCTCGCAGTCGAAGGATCTAATTGAGGGGCAGGGCTGGGATTCACTAACGTTTGTTGCCCATGCGCTATCGCAATATGCTCTGCGATCTCATTCTCTTTCAGCGTATCGAAAGCGCACAACGTACAGCAATACAGCGGCATTCCCGCCCATGTCGTAACTACCACGTCATTGCGAGAGAGCGCAGCGACCGAAGCAGTCTCCTGTAAAACAGGTGGAACTTGTCCCGCCAGGGGATCAATCTCACTGTCATTTTGTTTTTTCTTCATCTTTTGACCTCATTCACAATTCACTTGCTGTGCCAGATCGTCATATCGAACAAAACCCAATGCCTGTTCAATTCAGGATCATAGTTATCACGCATGTTTTCTTCCCGAAAACCGACATGCACAGTTGCTTGACCCATCATGCCTTTATACAACTCGATTTCTGCAATGACCTCCTGCGCCAGTTTCACTGCATCAAGATAGCCGTCATTCCCATCCGCATAACATTCGAATTGATAGCGTGGATGATTCAAGTTGCTCCGCCCGCTCTGTGTATATTCAGGCGGATCGTTCACCAGAAAATATTTCACCGCTGGCATCGTTCCTTCCTGCGGCATATTATTCGGATAGATCCTGCTCCCCGCCGCAGTCCCAGCCGTTGATAAAAAAGAAAATAAATCCTCTGCAAATATGGTCATTTCACTGCCTTCTCGATCAACTTTGCGAAAACCTTAGCCATCTCTTGCTTGGCTTCTTCCTGTTTCTCGTCGAACGCCGGTCGCAGATACGGCTTCGCCTGAATGGTCACGCTCTGCTTCAATACGTATTGCACCGTGCCGTTGCCGTCCACCATCACCAAATTACCGGAGCCTGTCTTTCGTAATTTCAAATCTGCATGGTTGCGTGGACTGCCTGTATAGCTTCCCACCGGGATCGCAAGATGCTTGGCGTTCTTCGGCTTGATCACACCGCCAAACTCATGGATCGCCGCATACTCCAAATTTGTCCCAACCTCGACGGTGGCATGTTCAGCGCCGCTCTCCGTGACCTTGCTATGCAATGACCGGCTCAATGTGCGTGTGCGGCTCAATGTGCGTGTGCGTATCAATCCATTGCTTTTGATATTGTCTTTGGCTGCATTCAACACAACCAACCCGCCCGCTCGCACTGCACGGGCAAGCGCCTGCCCCTTCACCGCATCGCTCAATGCCTGAAATTTTCTATTCAACTCTTCCACGCCGATCACTACATCGCTCATCGTACAGTCCTCAACGTCAATCTCGTCGTCACGCCTTCGCTGTCTGTCTCCACATGCAAAATATCGTATATGCGCTCGTCAACGACAAAGCGCATCTTCTCGGTCAACCCTGTAAACGTCCCCGCCAGGAGCGCCACATCCGTAGCGTCCACATACGTCTGCGTTGCATATCTTCGTTCCCCGCCTCCCATTGGCGAAACCCGGCATGGGATATTCGTCCATGCTTCCACATCGTTCCATGCAGGCTTCGCTTGTCCCGTTGTGCTTTGCGTTTCCGTCGCCTCCTGAATTTTCCCGTGTAGCGGAAAAAAATCTACAGACAACATATCCAATAATTCAGGGTGTATCAATTGACTCGTCATGCTTCATCCCTTTGTGCCTGCTTCAACACACGTTCACGAGCCGTAAACGCATTCAGGTTCAACTCCGCATAATCCAGCAGATCTCCGTCACCCGCATCCGTTTCATTTGCTTCGATGCGTAATTGACCGGCATGTTCACGCAGCGCCCGCGCAGTGCTGGCTCCATCCGTGGAAAGATCGAGCAGGCGGATGACCTTCAACACCAACGCCTGTTTGCTGGCAATCGTATCCAAAGCGCTTGCCGCCGCACGCTTCACGCTTGAAGAATTCAGGTCCAAAAACGCCTGTATTTCATCATCCTGAAAAATGGGATTCGCATCGTTCACATCTGTAATGATGAGCCGCACTTTTCCGGCGTCTGTTGTAGCGTCGTATGTAAAAGTCATCTCTGCCTCTTGTTTCCTCCCCCGTCATGTCATTGCGAGCGCATTTTGCGAAGCAATCTTCACTCGGGGGGAGGATTAGGGTTAGGGGTTAGGAACTACGGCACAGCGCTCCCATTACTGCCAACGGTCATCTTCGGGTCCATGCGAGTCCCGCCCAAGATGTGGCGCACCTTATACTCACGGCTGTCGGTATCGAAGTCGAAATCATCGGCTCCACCGCCGCCAACGCGGGTCGCATTCGGGGCTTTCATGAACACCTGCGGCTCTTCATACCCACGCAGGAAACCAACTTCCATCGCTGGGCGCCCATTGTCAGGGTTGGCAAATAGGAACCAGCTGGTGTGAGTATTTGCAGAACTTGCTACGATCGGGATGTAGTAATCCAGGTTCAAGCGGAAGCGGGTCTTCATCCAGTTCTGGCTCACTAACTTGCGGGCGGATGTTCCGCCCTTCTCGGTCATTTCGATCTGCAGGGCGTTGAGATAATTCAACGCCGTCACTTCTAATGCAGGCGGCACCACCAGCTCAACGGTTTCGATCACGATTGGCTCGCCATCCGCATCCACTTTCTTTGATAGCTGTTCCATGCCTGTCTGTAGTGCCGCCAGTGAAAGCACAGGATTGCCGGTGATGATATTCAAATTACCAACCGTATAGAACGATGCGTGCGGACCGTTCGCATCCACGTACAGCGACGTGACGAACTTCTGTTCGGTGCGGCGTGCCGCTCGTCCCAGGCGCTGCGGACCATCGGTCAAGGCTTCCAGATCATCGTTGGTGACCGTCTCGAAGGAAAACGCCAGCCTGCGGCCATACTTGCTGACCGCATAGCTATATGGGGTGTCTTCGTCTATCTTCGAAGCTGGATATTCCTTCTGCTCAGGGACTACCGATAGCACTTGGTCAGCGCCGTGTACGCCATAGCGTTTCACAGTGCGGAAATCACGCACGGTAGTCCGCTTCGCATAATTGCTCCACGTGGATGGAGCCTCCTGGTAAGCCGCCAACACCTGGCGGTCCAGGATGTCGCCAAAGAGATATGGGAAATCGCTGGTGGTCATCGCTTCTTGCAGGTGACGCATCGTTTTGCGTCCCTTCACAACGTCAGCCACGAACTTGGCTGCTTCAGCCAACATCTTTGGATACATCGGGTGCTTATGCAGGGAATGCCTGCGCATTCCTGAACCCTCGCCATTGAATAGCCGCTGAGGGCTTGCTTCATCGGCGCGTATGGTTTCAATTACGTCAAGAAAATCACTCATTGTTCACCTCGTATATTATTTAGAATTCAAATGCTCCCTTCCCCCAAATTGGCGCTCTTCCCATTTGGGGGAAGGGTTGGGGATGGGGGTAGGGATAGGGGTTACGCCACACGGAAGCCGATTACATAAACATCAGCGTCAGGTTGTGTGGCGCCGCCAGCGCCGGTCACACGCAAAACAGTACCGGCATCAACGGTGTCATACGCAACGGCGAGTGAAGCGCAGACGGTTATCGCACCGGCAACCGCCGCTACAATCGCATCGCTCATCGCATTGGCAACATTTTTGACTTGCAAAGTTGCGGATCCTACGCTCGTACGTGGATGTACGATCACAAAAGCCACACGGGTTTTGTGGGTCAGAGTGACGTCGGTATTTCCATTGGCGCCAGCAGCCACCACAACGTGATGGATGACAGGAATGCCGCCGATCACATTACCAGCCGCAATGAATTTTGCAATCAAGCCGGTCAGACCAGCGCCCGCAGCGCCAACTTCAATTTTGGCTTGGGTAACATTCACATCTTTGATCTTGGCTGTTTCAACCGCATCGGTAGCCAGCTTGGCGGCGATCACGGCGCTGGATGCCAGTTGTGTGCTGCCAATACTTCCGGCTGCCATCGTGCCGGTTCCGGGTGCAGGCACGTGCATCACATTGATGGTGTCTGTCTCGCCGCTTCCGATTGCCTCCAGCGCAAAACCGAAGAAATATCCGGCGGCTTTCTTCGAGAGCTTCGGCGTATCGGCGTCCACGTACCATAGCCCATCGCCAACCGCTACTGCGCTATCGCCATTATCGTCCACGCCTTTCACGGAAAGATCAGCCACAAACGGACTAAAATCCACCGTGGTTTCGGTGGAAATGTTGCCGCCTTCACCTTCATCGGTCAACGCCAGTCCGGTCAAATTGCCATACCGCACCGGGTCGCCGCTCGCCGGGGTCGCAGGGTTGCTGCACACCACATTAAGCTGATACCCCGGCTTATAGATAATATTCTTTGCCATGTTTCACCTCTTATTCATGTCATTGCGAGCGCAGCGAAGCAATCTTCTCATCGTAGCGAAGCGAAGAATCTCCTTCCTACGCAGCAAATCTATTTGCGGCCCCTCGCCGCAATCTTTGCGCCCGTCTCGCTTAAGCCAATGGCTCCGAAAGCGCTTTCCAGCTCTTCCTGCATCTTGGCTTCATCAAGTTCGGCATCGTCATTGCTGGATTCACCCAGCCCACGGATCTTGCCCAAGCCTGCCGCCTTCGTGAGATATTCAATCTCAGCCTTGACCGCCTTTTCGATCACAGTTTTGAAGACTTCGTTATCCAATACGCCATCCTTGATGGGAGCGGTCATTGGAAGGCTTTCAAGCAAACGTGCCTTCGTAGCATTGGGAAGATCAAATTTGCTGAGCGCACGGCCCACTAAATCCTTCGCATCCCGTAACGCCACGGCTTCCTTCAGCCTGGCATTCTCATCCTTCACCACGCCCAGATTGGCCTGGAGCGTGGTAATGGACTCTTGCAATTGTTCAAGTTTTTCATCGTCCATATTATTGTTCTCCTCTAAAAGATTTTTTTCCACGCTCTCAATCGGCGTGGTTTTTGCAACGACGCCACGCGCCGCCTCAAACAAAGATACGATCTGTCCCCCCGCCCCTGGAGCAGTCACGAAATCAACGCTCTTCTTATTCGTCAACGCTGAAATGATCGCACCCTCCCTCTCCTCGACCTTTCCGTGTTGCGCCTTTCCGTATGCGCGGATGCTCACGCCGATATGTCCAGCCAGATCGTCCACAGCTCCCTTGTACCCCTCGAACACTTTCGCATCTGCATATAAACCCGCGCCCGCCTTGCCATTGCGGTCATAGCGCGCATCCGTCACCAACTCCGCTGCAAGATTATTCAGATCTCCCTCGGGTCTCTCCGCCTCCTCCGCGGGCGTCTGGTGATTCCAATACATTTTCGTCCCCTTCGTAAATATCTTGGGACCATCACGTTCCAATACATCGGCTGGGTAATACCCGCTCGAACCCCAGCCAGGTTTAATGATCTTGATCGGGATCGTCCCATCCCGCCTCACCGCCTTCTCCATCAACGGCATATACATGTCGTCGCTCTCGATCAATTCAATGTCATTCTGAGCGGAGCGAAGAATCTCTGCTTCCGTCGCAGGCGCATCTGTACTCGCCGCATCCAATTCCAAATCAGCCCACGTTTTTTTCATGGACTGCATCAACATGTCCACATTGTCGTGGATCATTTTCGGCAGTGCCTTATCCGCCAGCAAATCTCGCAAAACTTTCGCCGCCGAGATCACGCGGGACTTAATTGTGACTGCCTCATTCAATTTATTGTCGTCCATAGTTATCCCTTCTTTCTTTGATACCGTGCTTCGCATCTGCAGCCAGGAAACCGCAACGGCTGCTGATGCCCGCTCGGAAACGCATCATCAAGCGGTATCCATCCAACCGCCTCGTTCTCGCGGCATCCCGCGCTCACTTTGTCATCGCCAACTGTTGACCATGATTTTTCCATCGTCAAACCAGCGTCCTGTAAATCACGCGCCACGATCATGTTTCCTTCCTCGTAAGCGTTGCCTGTCTCAGTCACGGCGATCAAATGTGCGCGGCTGTCAATATGCGCCTGCGGCTTGCCAACGGCAAACTCCTCGAACCGCTCAATCATGGCTTCGGCAGTCCGCTTATATGACCAGCCCTCCTCGGTCGCCTGCGTGATCAATGTTTGCAAATAATCACGCGTTGTCTCGTTGATACCTTTCACCAGATTGGCGCCATAGTTTTTCAGATACTCCACCACACGTGGATTTTTCAAGTCGAACTTCACGCCCATACCCAATTCAGCCAACATCGCCATACCGCCATGTTCAAGCGCCTTCGCAACAGCGGTGTCAATCGGAGCCGTAAATAATTTCACCGTCTCCAGCATCACCGCCGCCCAAATCGCCTCCCATTCGCTTGGCGGAACCGCCTCGCTGAATTTTGCGTCGAGCCTTGCGCCATATTGCTTCCACGGATCCTCACCCTCCGCAAAAAACCGTTTCACCTGGCGGAACTTCCGCACCGTCAAACTGCCCTGCTCACGGAACGCCTTTCGCATTGCGATCTCCAGCGGGTGGATCAACCGCTCCGCCTTCGCCCGTTGCGCTCCACGCGAAACAGCCTCCAACAATGCATGAGTCAAATCTCTGAGATCATTTTTCATTCTTCAACTCCAAAATCGCAGTCGCCAATTTTCGAGCCGCTTCTTTCATGCGAGCCTCGCTGGGAGTTGTAAGTTGTCCCTTTCCCGCTGGCATTGTTGTACTGTCTGGGAAAATCTCAGCCATGATCTCGTCAATATCGTCCTGTGCAAACGCAGACAAAATCAAACGCACTGCAATTTCAGGCGGGAACAATGAATTGATCTCTTGACCGTTCAATGTCAGCGCCGTGACGATTGCCTGCACGCTCGCCTGGATATCTTTTTCCAGAATTGGCGGAAAATCAATATCCAGCATCGTATTCACGCCGCTATTCCAAATGATCTCCTCTTCAACCTCTCCGTTGTCAACTTCTTTTTGAACAGCGCATAACGCCCTCACATCCGTGTTATATTTTGCGGCTTGCAGCGCCACGTAATTGATAATTGCGCGGATCACGTCGGTCCACATCGTCTGGCGTTCCTTCATCGCCAGTTCGGTGGGACGATCCATTGTCTTCGCCGTTGCGAAAGTGCCAACGGATACATCGCCGAAATACGTCTCAGGCAAACCCACAGCTGCGGCGACCATCAACAATAATCTGCGCCCGTCGTCTGGCGAGATGGATGCGCCGCGCACCTGCATCGGTTGCAGATCAGTCCCCTCTCCCATGATCGCCATGGCGCCGGTAACTGGCGGGGGATTGGTTTCAGATGATGACGATGTTCCGCCTGATGCCAATGTTGTAGCCATCTTTGCGCGCTCCGCAGCGACTGCCTTCTTTCCGCCCTTCGTGACTCTTTTCCACGCAAAACGTGAATACGCCCGCATCAACGATGCGACATCCTCTAAAAATTCCTTATATGCACGCGCCCAATCTATCGCCTGATAGATTTCGCTTACGCCGAATTTCCAATTGGACATTCCGCCAACCTTCACGTGATACACAGGCGCAGACCAATTGATCTCCATCCCGCTGATTTTTGGCGCTCTTAATGTCGGGTTGTAATTCCAATCTGGATAACAAACCTTCCGCGCCTTCGTGGATCTGCGCCCCACGGAATCAATTTTTGTTTCATTCCACGCTCGCACGTAATACCAGGGAGTCTTCGCATCTTCCGGGTCGCTGATAATTTCAACAACCTCGTCAAAGGGAAGCGAACGCACACGCACACGTCCATCCGCAGGTCGTATGAAGAACACAAAAAATATATTTCCTTCCACGCGCAAGTCATACTCTTTATAGATTTGCGCCTGATGGCTGGTCAGCTCTGTGCGGTTTTTCTTATCGTCCCAAAAATCCTGCAAAACTTTATTAAGCGTAGAGTCTTTGTATTTCACCGTGACACCCTGCCCCCACACATACAACGCCTGCACCAATACCGCACGGTTCACCAAAGGATTCTTGATAAACATCATCCGCGCCAGTTCGGTGATCTTCCGTATTCCCTCACGCGTGAATTCCTGCTGACCGCTCAACATCAAACGCATCCAGTTTGCATCCTCCAGCGCCAACTCCAAATCAGCCATGCGCTCGAGCAGCAATTCATTATTGAAATTGCTCTGCTGCAATTCCTGGAGTAATCCATCTTTCATAGCGTTTCTTTGTTTGTTCATTGACCTTCAACCTTTAGACCGGGCTTATGTTCACCCGCTCCTCATACACAAGATCATCGTCCCGTTGATCATCTTTCAAAGCCTCAACGATTTTTCGCAAATTATTGAACGCGCTCCCGGAGGCATCTGCCTGGTCTTTGAATATCCCCTTTGGAAATGCGCCCAGCTCCTCCAGGTACGAATCGTTCCATGCGCCGCGCACTACGCGCACCCTTCCGCCCTTCGCCTTCGCCGCGAATTGTTCCGCATTAAGTTCCTTGCTTCCCGTTACCTGGTCGAATGTAGCGATCAAACCTTTATTCGCCATCGCGTCATTTGTTGCTTGAGCGCTATCCACGCCAGCCGAACCCGGGTCTTGTGGGTGCCAAATCAAAAACGGTCCGTCATTCACGTAATCCTCAAGTCCGATTTCGATCATCTTTTCTTCACGTTCCGCCGAAGAGAGTTGGTCTTTGTATACATGCTCCACGTAAACGTAATCATCCAATCCCCAACTCATTTTCACGCCTGCCGTTCTTGCCCCGCCCCCGGAAGTTGCCGCCTTATCCCATGCACGTATACGAGCCCAAACAACATTTCCCGGGCCTCGATCCACGATCGTGAACCAATCCCGTTTAAATGTTTTGCCTGCACGCAAATAGGGCATTTGTTGCACCAACGCGGAAAAATAATAGTCTCCCTGCGCCTCACGTATTTTTTGCATTTCCGTTTTGCTTAACATTGCCGGACATAACACCTCTCCGACCGCCCTCCCCATCGGATCACGCATCGGCAAATACACGCCGTCCAACATTTTCTTTCTCTGTTCCTCTTTACTCGCCGCAAACATTCCCGCCTCAATTAATCCCGGCATCATAATGATTTTCCATTTATCCCCGTTCGGGTTTGTGATCATATTGCGGATAATTCGACCCGCCGGATCGTCGGGGTGCCAATGGGTCATTACCAACACGCCCGCCATCATACGCACACGTAGCGCGGATACATAGAAATCCCATGCGTCATCCCGCACATCTTGTGATTCCGCTTCTTTATGCCCCTTGATCGGATCGTCGAATATCCCCAATCCCTTGGCGCGGCCAGGCACTGCCCCGCCAATTCCAGAAGCGATCATTCCGCCTCGGTGCGGCGCGGCTAAATCCCATGCTGATATTGCCCGGCTGTCGCCTGACAATAACACCGGCTCATCGCTCGGCGAATATTTTCCAAAAACAGATTGATACTGATTCGACAAGACCATATTTCTCACGTAGCGGCTATGCTCGCTTGCTAAATCCGCGCCATACGAAACTTCCAAAACGCGCAGGTTTGGCAATTTACCCAAAGCAAATGCCGGGAAAAACCTGCTGACCAAAGTGGATTTGCCATGTTGGAAAGGAACCAAAATCATCAAAAACTGCGTTCCCTCTTTACCGTCAGTTTCAAGAAAATGGATTACCTGTTCTAATTCATGTGCGATAATACGGTGCATCGGATACAGCTGGAACCACGGATTGCCATCCGCGTCCATGCTCATATACTCAGCAAAATAAGACAGGTCGTCCTGCGCCAACAGGATTCGACCTACCTCTTTGAGCGCGGCGTCCGTGCTAACTGTCTGCGCCGCTCTCGTATTTTTCGCCATTGCCATTATCCTCTGCGGGTTCGATACTTTCCCGTTCTTGTAATCGCTTTTTCAACGCGATCAACGCCTCCGGGTTATCCAGTCCAGCCAGTTGTAATTTCTCTTGCCACGACAATTTACTCATATCCACATTGCCGGATTTATTGAGGAGCTCCGCCTCGATCTTGTCCGAGAGAATCCCCGCCATTTTATAGATCATTTCTCGGTCACCCTTGCCTTTGTAATCGTGTTGCTTTGCGACAGCGACTCCAGCCGCAAGCACTTCCGAAAGCTCGTCCCAAACAAGCGAGAATTGAACGTCTTGCACCTGCGCGGCAATCGCCGGGTTTTTCGCCATCCATACAGAAATCTGCCGGTCGCTGGTCAATCCCAAAATGGTTCGTGCTAGTTCATCTTGCGTCGAGGGCCAACGCGGTTTTGGCATCGCCAGCCATGCAATCAACACAGCCACGCGCCACGGCCATCCGCCATAGATAAGTTTCAAATATTTCTCGTACCAAACGGGGACTTCTGTTTCGCCTTGTACATTCAAGGGCCATAACGCGCCGCCTTCCAGTTGTCTGCGCGCCGCCTCCGCACGAATGCGGATATTCTCCGCGCTTAAAGCGGAATCGCTCGAATCTTCCTCTGGAAGATCAAGCGGCAATTTCAACTGAAATGTAGTTTGGGGTATTGCCATTATATTTCTTTCAAGAATCTGCTCTCAATCCATATCCTGGTTTGCGTCCCCGCCCCGCGCATCCCTCTCGGATTGATCACCGGCATATACGCCGCGCCGCCAACCGGAAGAAACGGCTCGCCTCGCTGGTTACATCCAACGATCTTATGGATCAGATCAGGTCGTGTTTCATAATTTACAATCCGAGCATCCGGCGGATTGCCAAGCATGAAGCCGCTGTTCGCATCGTAAACACTCAAACCGATAATTTCCGTATACCCGCCCTTCACCTGACCAACGTTCACAATATTATTATTCCCGCCCACCAACTGGCACGGGATCGTGATCGTCTTCCCATCATCCGAACTTGCCAGCACATCCTTCGTGCCGTTCTCGTCCACCAACCATTGCCACGCCGCCGCAGAATTCAAACTGCGGATGTAATACGCCCACGAGTTTTTATCAGCCACCGCCCCCAGGTTGATCGAATGTGCCTTCCCCTTTTTTGCATCGTTCAAAAGTTGGAAGTGCATAAACGAACCCTTATTCCAAACATCCTCCGGCAACTCGCTGTGCTTGCGTGTCCGCATCTGCCTCATCGGAGTCTGACTGACATAATCTCCGCCGGTCGTCTGCACCCAATTCATGCTCACCCAGCCGTCCGATCCGTGGACGTTCTTTTTTATATGACCGTATAAATACCCGCCGATAGTTAGGATTGAATCAATCACCACCGCAAATTTCCACGGCAGGGCATACAACCTTCTGCCATTGCTTGGCGTCTGGCGCACATTCAAACCCAACGGAGATTTTACATAACCGATAATTTTCATACGTCATCCAATTTTTTATCAACTCTGCGCCGCCCGCCGGTGGTCGTCATCATTCGGCGTTCCAGCAAGTCGTGGCGTTCAAAATCCGAGACCAATCCTTGAATCACTCCCGTCAATCTTTCCAACTTCTCGATCATTTGATCGTTCACCAGCTTGCTCGTATCGGAACGTGCGTCAAAATATTTTTGCCATTGCTCATTGCTTGTTTTTATGATGGACGCATAATTAGCGTTGATGTCTGCTACGTACTTTGAAAACGATTTCATCAACAGCCAAGCCAGTCCCGCCAACAGAAAAGCGAAAACGATAACAACGCTGATCTGTTCCCAAACGCTAACCGGCACGACGGGTATCATGAGATTTACTTCTTTCCTGTATTTTTCTTTGGATCCGGAGTCAACGCCGCCACCGCCTTGACCTCAATCGCATCCAGCACACGTTTGCCTAATACGTTGTAAATGAGCGTCGCCAGCGCTACGACCGGACCAAGCTCCGTCAATAGAATATTGAAATACGCAAACAACGCCGCCACAAACGTCAGCGGATCGGTGAACGCCGGAAATACCGGCAATGCGAATGCGCTCCACCCGAACGCCAGTCCAGCCGCCGCCACATACAAAAACGCTGTCAACCAGCCGCGCCGAGGCGTCCAGTTGAAACGCTTGGCGACAAAAGCGATCACATAAATCAGCGCCATCGCCACAATCGAAATTACATACAGTTGCACATCATTCAGTTGCATATCGAACTCCTTTTTGAAAATAGGCAACAAAAAACGCTCGATGTCATTACGACATCGAGCGTTCTCTCGATAAAGTTTGTGTGACCGCCTGAACGCTCCTTGGGGGAGGCGTTGCTGTCACCAGCGAATATTTATTTGTAAATATATTTTAGCACTTTTTCAAAAATTTAACAAGAGTCAAAATGCAACCGCTTCGGCTTGAGGGGGGCAAGTCGAAGCGGTTGCAAATCGAATTATAGCCATTTTGTTCTGTCTGTCAATGTCTGTTCAAAAGTGTCTCTCCAACCATCAAAGTTTCCTCCAACAAAAAATTGAACTGCCGCAAATATTCAACTTGTTTCCATGCCGCACAATCAACCTCGCTGATCCCTTCCGCTAGTTCCTGCATCTTTGAAAAACAACGCTGGAGCTTATTCAGCTCCAGCGTGTAAACTTCCTTCGGGTTTGTTATATATATTCTACTTGGCATATTCGCCCGTTCCCATCAAGCGATTACGTATTTCTTCCAATTGCGATTCGGCGTGTCTGAGATCTCCAACGTGACCCCAGTGATGACCACCTTGACCGCTTGCCATTTTATCGTGGACGATTAATGCAGTTGCGATTTGTTTCAAAATCTTCTGGATCCGTGCCTGTTCGGCTTCGTAATCTTCCAGCCAGCGCGGAGCGCCAGCCTTGCCATACAATAACTCAAGAGCCTTGCGCGACACGTCGCTCTTTTGTTTTGCATCGTCTGACGACTGCGCCTCATCTTCTGGAATCTCTATATCCAGTTTCATGGTGAGTTGATAAACAGGTTTTTGGATAGTCATTCACACCTCATCGAATATCCCCGCCCGAAGGGATGTGATTAAACATAAACGCCCGGCGTGGGAGCGGGCCCGCACGCCAGACGTTTATAAAAACATTTTAGAACGCTCGTTCTATTTTGTCAAGTGCCTATTGAATAAACATATTCATCGTAGCGATTTTGAAATTCCGTTTCTTTTTTCGCTGGTTTAATTTTTATCTCATCCAGCACATCTTGAAAACAATATCCATTTTGCAAAACTCCTTTGCTGTAAGACAACGGGCTAACGGTTTGCGTTACCCGCAGGGGCGAGAACGCAAGACCATAAATTTATTCAAAGTTATCAAATTTTGGCGCGACCTGCCCCTGTCGGGTGCGCGCTGTGTTAACGGTGCGCCGATTGCTCACAACCGCAGTTATAACATTTGCCATCACGTGCCTTTTTGAAATTGCCGCACGCTGGCCAAGCATCCGCTACACGCTTTGTTGGGCGGCGCGTTTTACCCGCGAAAGAATTTATGAACTGGATGGCTTCTTCTGGCGTGGCTAATTTCTTCTTGATAGGCTTGCCACCTTTAGGCGTAATTGTTACGATCATTTTTTACTCCTTTATTATGTTGAGCGTGAGCCGCCCAACGGTTTGGTTTAGCGGCGGGGTTTGACCGCAACCTTTGAACGCGGATTTACTTCTTGAGCCGCAGCCTTCCCGCCGTCCGCTGCAACCTTTGTTGGGCGGCGTTTTGGCAGAGCGGCGAGTATAGCCTTTGCGACTTTTTCAGCGTCGGAATTATCCATTATCACTGTCATTTGTTTTGGATATGTGATGATGAGATAAACCGAGTTTTCTTTTTGCAGAACTTCATACATCATTTTGCAATTCTCCTCGTTGAGCGAGAGCCGCCCAACGGATCGCTTTACTGGCGGCGCGATTTAACACGCAACACCGCAAAGCAAGCCTACTTATTTTCGGCGCGATTCGCGCCGTCCAGTGCAAGCAATGTTATGCCCCGTGTGGGTTCATAAGTGACAATCTTTTTATAGCCGATTGCTTTGAGCAGTTTCATGCCTGGCTCTTTGCGACCTTTCAAGATGTCATTCAAATACTGCTTGCTAATACCAACGTGGACGGCGTAAAGCGTTTGACCGCCTGCCGCCGCCACTTCTTTGGACAAGTATTCGAGAAACTCAGCAGGTGACATATTCGGAATGTTGTTGAAGCAATGACCTGATTTTCTCGCCGTCGCTGGTGAAATCACCGTTCAAACCATACGGAATTTCAAGACGCAATTTCTTTTGCTTCAAGCGGATGACGATACATTTTGACGCTTTGGCGGGGTCGTCAAATTGTTTTCGGCTCATAATGACCTTGTAACCGAAAACATTCATTGCCGTTCCTGCGCTGTTGAAGATGTACTGACCTTTCATCGCGCCAACATTCAAAATGGTTTCAAAAAGATTTGGAGCGACATAACCATCTTCATCAGGTTCTTGTTCAGGCAAAATATTTGCTTCATCCAGAATCAATGTGCATGGCTGGCTTCGGTCAACCATCATTGCCACAGAAAGCGGAGAAGAAGTGCCACGCACCACAATAGGATTACAGACGATGTATTCCATGATATTCCCTGCGCGTGTTTTACCTGTGGCATAGTCGCCAACAAATTGCAAATACTTGACCTGCGGGGGGAGTGCTTGCCAAGTGTCGAGAGCATAATCAACAATGGCGTGTTCCTGCTCGGCTGAAACATCAAGGTATTTATGGACAAACTCACGAACGTATTTTTTTATTTGAATTGGCATTGTATATCTCCTTTATTCAAAGTGTACGCTAATTAGCGTACTATGTCAAGGATGGAAAGGGGCATAACGGTTTGGTTTAGCGGCGGGGTTTGACCGCAACCTTTGAACGCGGATTTACTTCTTGAGCCGCAGCCTTCCCGCCGTCCGCTGCAACC
>Ga0315268_10003557_pt1 | contig 17162 bp, 15 predicted proteins | sample C1_top_MG_FD_204535 | JGI IMG/M metagenome (GOLD analysis project Ga0315268, IMG submission 204535) | Sediment microbial communities from Yellowstone Lake, YNP, Wyoming, USA - C1_top | ecosystem: Environmental > Aquatic > Freshwater > Lake > Sediment | place: USA: Wyoming | collected 2017-08-01
GAACAGTCATGAATAATCCAGGTTTGAGCACTTGAAAAACTTTCATTTCTTTGTTCTATCCCTCGGAGAAAAGTGAATAAGCGCCTTGGGAGATAGCTTCCTCAACTACTCTGAATTCTTCTATTGAAATTGGCTTAAACTTGACCTTGTCGCCTGGTTTTAGTAGCGCTGGCGGTTCTCGTAGCGGATTGAATAGTTTAATTGCCGTTCTGCCAATTATCCGCCATCCGCCTGGTGCTTCACAAGGGTATATGCCCGTCTGTTTTTCAGCTATTCCGACAGAGCCAGCAGGTACCTTCAAGCGTGGCGTTTCGAGGCGTGGCGTTGCAATTTCTTCCGAGACTTCGCTCAGATAGGGAAAGCCAGCGACAAACCCAATCATGTAAACCGTGTATTCTTTTTCAGAATGCAATTTAACGACTTGTTCTTCAGATAACTCGTGACATTTAGCCACATAGCCAAGATCTGGTCCGTACTCGCCTCCGTAAACAACTGGAATAGCGATTCTTTTGCTTGCCATTTTCACGTTTACTCTATCGAGTGTTTTTTCAATGTCTTTGACGCGGAAGACAAGTTGCTCATAAGTTGTTTTTAACGGGTCATAACGGACAAGTAATGAACGGTAAGTGGGAACAAGCTCCTCTACTCCTAGAAGCCCAGCTTTCATAATTGCTTCATTAAGGGCTATGACTTTGCGATTTATCTCCAAATTTATCACATCGTCAAATTCAACGAGCAGAGCGCTGTCGCCGAAAGGCAAGTATCGAGCAGATGTGTAGGATTCGGTTTTCATTTTTAAAGCCCAAAACTACCTAAATAAAGCTGCCAACAGGTTTAACGTCTATACCTTTTTTAACTAGTCCCTTTTTCAGATTTTTTGCTAGTTCCACAGCATTAGAGGTGTCGCCATGCACGCAAACCGTATGAACTTCGCCCAGATTAACAACGTTTCCATCGGTTGCTAAAACAGTTCTTTCACTAACCGCTCTAGCGACCCTTTCAATGACTTTCTTTGGTTCGTGAACTATGGCATTCGACTGTTTTCTAGAAACTAGGCTTCCATCAGAATTGTAAGCTCTGTCGGCGAAAAATTCGTTTGCCACGTGTAGACCATTCTTGGCGGCAACTCTGGCCAAAGTCGAGTTCGGAGACGCGAAAACTATCAGGTTACGATCCACTGCTTTTGCAGCTTCAGCAATAGCTTTTGAGAGTTTTTCATCCTTCACCGCCATGTTATACAGTGCTCCATGAGGTTTTACGTGCTGAAGACTCAGATTAGCTGTCTTTATGAATCCTTGAAGCGCACTTATCTGATAAATGACGTAGTTTTTAGCTTCCTCTGAGGTTAGTTGCATCTCTCTTCTTCCAAACCCCATGAGATCTGGAAAGCCAGGATGCGCTCCGATTGCGACTTTATGCTTCTTGGCAAGGTTAATTGTCTTTGCTATCGTTACGGGGTCCCCAGCGTGGAATCCACATGCAACGTTTGCGGATGTTATGTGGGACATTATCTCTGCGTCGTTTCCAACTTTGAATTCTCCGTAGCTTTCGCCCAAATCGCAGTTTATGTCGATTCTAATTTTCAAGTACATCCCATACGATAGTAGAGGATGCTAAGACGAAATATATTTTCTCATGTCTTCTAGGGCTGCGGATGGAACTGGCAAATCCTTCATTGTAAGCAAGCCTGGCTGTGCTTTGATAACTTTAGGAATTGAGTTGACAATCATTGCTATCGTGCCTATGTCACCGTGAACGCATGGCTGAATCTTCTGCTTGACTGATGGAATGCCCTCTATCGTTATGGCATCATATTCTTCTTCAGCGCCTATGTACGCTTGAAAATTCAAAAGTATAACTTCTCTGTTCTTAATGAAGCCTTTAGCCTTCTGTCTTAAACCAGCAACCTTTCCAGCTTCCACCTTTATGTCTTTGCTTCCCACGGCTTTATCAGCAATAATGGGCTCAACAGATTCGACGAGTATTTCGTCAAGTTTCCACGATAATGCGTCCGCAATCATCGCGATGGATTGCTCCAGTCCAACATGCCCTGTGATCTGTTTCTTTGCAATTTTCTGCTTAAACTCCTCAACTGTTAGTCCAGCACCTATCTTCTTCTGGAATGGCAATCGCCGTGTACCAGCGTTCATCACCCTGACAACTTGAATTTTCTCTATCTTTTGGCATACGGCAGTAAGTGTTACTACGAGCGTGTCCATCAGAAAACCAGGGTTTATGCCAGTGCCCAAAACTGTCGTTTTGTATTTTTTGGCGAGTGTATCAAGTTCTTTTGCGAGTTTGGGCTCAGTGTAGTATGGATATGTTAGTTCTTCGCATGTAGATACCACTTTGACGCCGTGTTTTATGATTGAGGCTATTTGCGGGAATGTGTCCTTAAGGAAGGATGTGGTTGTGTGAATGGCGATGTCTGCTTCAACTTTTGAGAGTAAAGCGTCAGCATTTGCTGAAATTTCGATTCCAAGTTTTTTGTTTACGCCTAAGACTTCGCCTAAGTCTCTGCCGACTTTATCCTTGGCTATGTCGATGGCTCCTACAATTTCCACTCCGTCTTTTTCCAGCAAAAACTTTGCAATTAAACTGCCGACAGCGCCCACTCCGAAGAGAATGACTCGGACGTTTCTCATTTTATTTTGCCACCTATTGATGTCTTTTTTATTACCTTTGGGTTAATAAGAATGTGCTTGAAATATCGCTGGTCGTAATGCACGGAAAAAACCTTTACGTTTGTAAACCTTTATATCTATCGCAAACCCCAAGATTTAGAGAGGACTCAAAAACTTGGAAACCCAAAAAGCCGTAATTTCCAAGGAAGAAATTAGAAGACTTTTAGACGTTGAGAAACTCGAATACTGCTATGAATGCGGCATATGCACAGCCAGCTGTTCCATGGCTGAAATGCTGGGAAAAGACTACAACCCAAGGACTCTTCTGGAAAAAATCTTCCTGAGTCCAGAAAGTGTACTGGCTTCTGAGGAACTTTGGCTCTGCGCTTGGTGTTATAGCTGCAATAAACGTTGTCCACAAGCCCTAAGGTTACCTGAAGTATTCCTTTTCATGAGAACAAATGCTATAAAACATGGATACACAAAACCTTTTGAAAACGCCCTCAAGAAGATTGTTGAAAATGTTCCGCTGCCGCTTGTGAATATGTTTGTGTGCTTTCATCCAGAACGTGCTGGTTTGAATATTGATGAAGTCCTAGAAGAAACAGAAAAGATACATAGAGAACAGATAAAAAAGATAAAGAGAAAAAAAGCAACAAAAGATTCTGGAAAAAAAATCGCAGTAATCGGTTCTGGACCAGCTGGGCTAACAGTCGCATCAGAATTAGCCAAGAAAGGACATGAAGTTACAGTTTTTGAGGCACTTCGCGAAGCTGGTGGAATGTTAAGGAAGTGTATACCTGAATACCGCTTACCGAAGCAGGTTTTACAGAAAGATGTTCAATTCATAAAGGATTTAGGGGTTGAAATAAAATCTGGCGTTGCTATTGGTAAAGATTTGAGTTTTGACGCCTTAAAGAAGGAAGGCAATAAAGCTATTTTTATTGGCGTAGGTGCTCATAAAAGCCAGAATCTAAAGGTTGAGGGTGGAGATTTAAAGGGAGTCGTTAATGCCCTTGACTTCTTATGGAACGTGAATTGCGACAAAAAAATTGAAGTTGGAAAAAGAGTTGCTGTAATTGGCGGCGGAAATGTAGCCATAGACGCAGCAAAGACGGCTCTGAAACTCGGAGGAGATGAAGTCATCATATTGTATCGTAGATCAAAAGAAGAAATGCCCGCAAACCCGTGGGAGATCAAAGAGGCAGAAGATGAAGGCGTGAAAATCGAGTTTTTAGTTGCGCCAAAAAAGATTCTGGGAGAAAATGGAAAAGTTTCTGGCATCGAATGTGTTCGCATGCAATTAGGCGAACTGGACGAAAGCGGAAGAAGAAGACCGATTCCCATCGAAGGCTCAGCCTTCACGCAAAAAGTGGACATGGTGATTTTGGCAATAGGCGAAGCTCCAGACCTAGGGTTTTTACCTAAAGAGATCGAATTAAATGAAGATGGCACGATTTGGGTTAACCCGATAACTATGGAAACAAGCATGCAGAGCGTTTTTGCTGGTGGTGACGCGGTAACTGGACCAGCCACGGTTATCGAGGCAATTTGCGCTGGAAAACGTGCTGCAGAGAGCATTGAGAACTATTTGAAATGTTTAGGGGAATGATGAATGGCGGAAAAGAAGGAGCCAGAACCTAAGAGCGAAGAAATTCGCATAGGAGTTTATGTTTGCCACTGCGGTTTGAACATCGCTGGTTCTGTGGACTGCGAAGAAGTTGCAAAGTTCGCTTCAACACTCCCCCATGTTGCTTTAGCTCAAGATAATCGCTACACGTGCTCAGACCAAGGACAAGAGCAGATAAAAAACGACATCAAAGAGCACAAGCTCAACCGCATAGTTGTCGCGTCATGCTCACCACGCCTTCACGAGCCCACTTTCAGAAAGGCTTGTGAAGAGGCTGGAGTGAACAAGTATCTCTTTGAAATGGCCAACATCCGCGAGCAGTGCAGCTGGGTTCACTTGCATGATCGTAAGGCTGCTACAGAAAAGGCTAAGGACCTTGTGAAAATGGCAGTGGCAAAAGCTGCTCTGCTTCAGCCCGCAGAAGAAGTTGAAGTGCCGATAACTCGAAAAGCATTAATCATCGGCGGCGGAGTAGCTGGAATTCAAGCTGCCTTGGATTTAGCTGACACAGGTTACAAAGTGTATTTGGTTGAGAAAGAACCAAGCATCGGCGGGATGATGGCGAGGATAGATAAAACTTTTCCGACAATGGACTGCTCCATCTGCATTCTTGCACCTAAAATGTCTGATGTGGGGCATCATCCAAACATTGAAGTGTTAACCCAAAGCGAGGTTGCTGAAGTTAAAGGATACATAGGTAACTTTCATGTTAAAGTAATGAGAAAGCCTCGGTATGTCACAAAAGACTGCTCTGCTTGCGGTGAATGTACAAAGGTTTGTCCGATAATGGCTCCGAACGAATTTGATGTGGGCTTAGCTTCGAGACATGCGATTTATACGCCATTCGCACAGGCTGTTCCGTCAACATACACGATAGACATGAACTTATGCCTCAACCAGAACGGCGTGATAGTCTGCGACAAATGCCTAAAAGCGTGTGAAAGACAAGCGATAAGCTTTGAAGTGAAACCAGAAACAACGGAGCTTGAAGTAGGCACGATAATCGTGGCGATAGGCGCGGATGTGTTCGATCCGTCTATGTTGCCAAATTATGGTTATGGCAAATATCCAAACGTGATAACTTCGCTCGAATTTGAAAGACTAATCAATGCTGGAGGCCCTTCAGGCGGACATCTCATAAGGCCCAGCGACGTGCAGATTCCAAAGCGTGTGGCCTTCATTCAGTGTGTGGGCTCTCGCTCCGACAGGAATGGAAGATTATACTGCAGCAACGTTTGTTGTATGAACACGATAAAAGACAGCTTGCTCATCAAGGAGCACTGGCCTGAGACTGAAATTTATGTTTTTTATGTGGATATACGAGCCTATGGAAAAGGCTTTGAAGACCTCTATAAGCGAGCGAGAAAAGAAGGTGTCATGTTTATTCGGGGTCTTCCTGCTGAGATAATTGAGGATAAGAAAACTCGTAATCTGTGGCTTTTTGGAGAGAACACTCTGCAGAAGGAATTGTATAAGATAAACGTGGACATGGCAATTCTTTCCATAGGTCTGGAACCGAGAAAAGACAGTGAGATGATACAGAGATTACTAACGCTATCGAGAACACAAGATGGATTCTTCATGGAGGCACATCCAAAACTGAGACCAGTAGACGCTGCCACAGGCGGAATATTCTTCGCTGGCTGCGCAGAAGCGCCCAAGGATATAAAGGACAGCGTAACGCAAGCGAGCGCTGCAGCAGCCCGAGCGGGCATATTGATGGCAAAGGGAAAAGTAGCTGTTGAAGCCATCACGGCTATTGCTTATGCGGATAAATGCAAGGTATGTGGACTCTGCACCAAAGTTTGTCCATACAATGCCATAACGTTAAACAAAGAATTGAAGAGAGTTGAAATAATAGAGGCTGCGTGCGGTGGCTGTGGAACATGCGCCGCTGAATGCCCCTTCGGTGCTTTGACGCAGAATCATTTTACTGACGAACAAATCGTGGCACAGATAGATGCAGTAACGGAGTTTGATGCGGACAAAAAGGTCGTTGCTTTCTGTTGCAACTGGTGCGCTTACGCGGGCGCCGACTTTGCAGGAGTCAGCAGAATGCAGTACCCACCGAATGTGCGCATAATCAGAACCATGTGTTCTGGGCGTGTAGCTCCAAAATTCGTTGAAAGAGCATTTGCAAGAGGCGCAGCAGCAGTTCTTGTAGCTGGCTGCCACCCAGGAGATTGCCACTACATAAACGCGAATTATCACACGCAGAAGCGTGTGGAACGTTTATGGAAGAAGATGGAGCAGAGTGGACTGAACAAGGAAAGACTGCAGTTGCTGTGGGCTTCAGCAGCGGAAGGCGAAAGGTTCGCTTCAAAAATCAGTGAAATGCAAGCTATACTGGAAAAGGTTACGCCAGAAGAAATAGGTAAGGCTAGAAAGGTTTTTGAAAAGGCTCTAGGAGAGGCTGATAATGCCTGAAAGAATCAAGCATCAACCACTTGACAGCAAAAAGATAAAACAACCAGACGCAGAGATCCACATAATTAAGGATCAATGCAAGGGCTGTGGCTTCTGCATAGAATTCTGTCCGAAAAAGGTTTTGGAAGAATCGCAAGAAATAAATGCGAGGGGGGTTCATCCTCCAAAGATCGTGGATGAGAGCAAATGTATCATATGCAGTTTTTGCACTGCCGTCTGCCCCGACTTCGCAATTTTCGTCACTGAAAAACCATCGAAAGAGGAATGATAAGCATGTCAAGTATGACTAAAAAGAGAGTTTTGCCTTCAGGCGCCCGTTTTATGAGCGGAGACATCGCGTGTGCAGAAGGTGCAATAGCAGCTGGATGCAGGTTTTTTGCAGGTTATCCAATCACACCAGCAACAGAGATCGCTGAGCATTTATCCGCGAGGATGCCTGAATTCGGCGGAATCTACATTCAGATGGAAGATGAGATCGCATCCTTAGTAGCGGTGATCGGCGCTTCGTACGCTGGCTTAAAAGCTATGACGGCTACTTCTGGACCTGGTTTCAGCCTCATGCAGGAGAACATTGGATTGGCTGCTATGACAGAGGCTCCATGCGTTATTGTGGATATTATGCGTGGTGGACCGAGCACTGGTCAGCCTACGTTGCCTGGACAGCAGGATGTTATGCAGGCAAAGTGGGGTTCTCATGGAGATTATAGCATCATAGCCCTGTCGCCTTCTTCTGTGCAGGAGATGTTCAACCTGACGATTGAAGCGTTCAACATGGCTGAAACCTACAGGGTTCCTGCATTGGTTATGGGAGACGAAATTGTCGCGCACATGTGGGAGAAAGTCGTGATTCCTCCAGCTTCTGAGATAAGAATAGTTAACCGCAAAAAACCACATGATTCACGAGATAAATATGAGCCTTTCATGCCAGACGATGATTTGGTTCCCCCAATGGCTTGTTTCGGTGAGGGATATCGTTTTCATGCCACGGGCTTGACGCATGATGAGTATGGATATCCAAGAACACAGAGCTCAGAGGTTCAATCTAAGCTTGTTAGGCGACTTTGTGAAAAGGTAAGCAGAAATGAAGACAAAATAATAAGGGTTGAGAAAGTCATGCTTGAAGATGCTGATGTTGCAGTTGTTGCGTACGGAATAGTTGCGAGGGCTGCCTTAAGCGCTGTAAGAAAAGCGAGAGAAGCAGGCATAAAGGCTGGGCTCTTGCGCTTGATCACACTCTGGCCTTTCCCAGAGAAGCATGTTGCAGCAGTGACAAATCAAGTAAAGACGATAGTTGTTCCAGAGATGAATTGCGGACAGATGGTCCGTGAAGTTGAAAGAGCAGCTAAGGAAACCCCAGTAGCTTTCCTCTCAAAGCTGGGAGAAGACCCTCATACTCCTAACGAGATTCTTAAGGTGATAAAGGGGAATATTTAATGGTTCAGGAAATGGTGCATCCATTCTCGAAATACTTGCGCTCAGCCATGATACCGCACATTTGGTGTTCTGGTTGCGGCAACGGCGTCGTGCTCAACTCCTTTGTGCATGCGCTTGACGAGTTGCAGATGGACTTGGACAAGCTAGTGGTTGTTTCGGGTATAGGCTGTATTGGGCGTTCAGCGGGATACACAAATGCAGATTCATTCCACACGACGCATGGGCGAGCGATACCTTTTGCGACTGGGGTGAAATTGGCAAACCCAGAATTAGAAGTTGTCGTCATAAGCGGAGATGGAGATCTTTTTGCGATAGGCGGAAACCACTTCATACACGCTGCAAGAAGAAACATAGGAATCAAAGTGATCTGCGCAAACAACTTCAACTACGGAATGACTGGTGGACAGCAAGGACCAACAACACCGCTCGAATCATTAACCACAACAACTCCGTATGGAAACATTGAGCATCCCTTCAACCTGGTTCATTTGGCAGCGGCTTCGGGCGCAACATACGTTGCTAGGTGGACAACGCTTCACGTGCGAAGGTTAACACAATCTATCAAGAGAATGCTGCAAAAAGAGGGCTTCTGCTTCATCGAAGTGGTTACACCATGTCCTGAAATCTTCGGTAGACACAATAAGATGCGAACAGGCCTAGAGATGATGGAGTGGTTCAAAAGGTCTTCTGTCGTAGAAAACTTTTCCGACCCATCAAAAGCGGAAATCACTCCGGAGAGAATAGTTGTAGGAGAGTTTGTGAACGTTCAAAAAGTGAGTTATGAAAAGTTCTTCCATGAAAAATTGGCTCAGATTAATGAAAAGGCCGTAGAATGGTGAGTTTAATATGCGAACTGAAGTTAGGTTTGCGGGTTTCGGCGGGCAAGGCATAATCAAATCTGGAATCATAACAGCTACAGCAGCGTGCATTCACAGCGGAAAAAGCGCTGTTCAAACACAGTCTTACGGTCCAGAGTCGAGAGGAGGGGCGTGCAAATCCGAAGTTGTAATATCCGAAGAAGAAATAGACTTTCCAAAAGTGGTCGAACCAGACATACTTGTCTTAATGTCCCAGCATGCCTACAATGAATATGCAGAAGACGTGAAACAGGGCGGAACGATAATTATGGATCCAGACATGATTCCGCATGAAAAGGATTTGGCAAAAGCTAAGGTTTTCAAGATTCCAGCCACAAGAATCGCGGAAGAGCTTGGGAAAAAGATAGTTGCGAACATAGTCATGTTAGGCGCCTTCGTAGCCATCACGAATGTTCTGGATAAAAGCGCCGTTAAAGAGTCGATCAAGGCGAATATTCCTAGGGGTACTGAAGAGCTGAATCTTGCAGCGTTTGAAAAAGGCTATGAATATGCTAAGAGTCTTCTAAAAAGCTAGTTTATCCAGCGTTCTGCACTGGCAGCTGAGCTAATTGCATTATCAATTTTGATTTTCTGATGCCGATGTGACGTAACGGAACTATTTTTTTAGCTTCATTGTAGATGTCTGAAGCTATTTTCCCGAGCACAATCTCTTGTGCAAACTGATCAAGTGTCAACGCAGAAGATTTCTCCTTGATAATTTTATCCATGATGATGCGTATTTGCTTCTCTTGTGAAGTTCTAATCCTCGAAAGCGAAAAGGCGGAGATTGCTATGCGTAGTTTATAGCCGTCTTTTGTGGTTACATTAAGCAACGCGTCAATCTTTGTTGTTCTTCTCCTAACTAGGCTTCTTAGGTAATCGCGTGAGTATTCGTGTCCCTTAAATGTTGTTTTAGCGGTCTTGCCGTCGATTTCGGTTATTTGAAAATACATCTTCAAGTATTGATGCGCAAAATCATTTGTAATATCATAGAGCGTTGCGTCAATCACTCTTCCGATGATTTTATCTGGCTCATCGGCTGGTACAGACCCTAACTCGACGCTTCCGAAATATGATGGGGCTAAGACCGTGTACCATGATTTGCTTCGCCATTTGTCTCTCACACGTTTTGTTTTTGAAGACACTTTGATCCTCCAAACGTAGCTTGACAATTCGCACAAGAGTATTAAAAGTTTTACCGTTTCAGCTCTATTTTTTCAATACTACCCATGTATCTTCTCAAAGCTTCTGGGATGGCAATTGATCCGTCTTCTTGCTGATAATTCTCCAGAATAGCAACAATCGTTCTGCCTGTGGCTATGGCTGTGGAGTTTAATGTGTGCACAAAGCCTCTGGGTGCTTCTCCCTCTTTTTCTCTGTACTTTATGTTTAATCTTCTGGCCTGATAATCTGTGCAGTTGCTGCATGAGATCAATTCTCTGTACGCATTCTGCGCGGGCATCCACACTTCTACATCGTATTTTTTGGCGGCAACCGTTCCGATGTCGCCGGTGCAGACGTTCACAACTCTATAGGCTAAACCCAGCTTTTGAACAAGCTCTTCAGCATTTCTTATGAGCTCCTCATGTATTTTCCACGAGTCCTCGGGTTTGCAGAAGATGAACTGTTCAACCTTGTTGAATTGATGTGTTCGGAAGATTCCTCGCGTGTCTTTACCGTGTGCTCCTGCTTCTTTTCTAAAGTTTGTGCTCATTCCAACGAATTTAAGAGGCAAGTCCTCTGTTTTTAAGACCTCATCCATAAACATAGCCGCGACAGGATGTTCCGAAGTTGCAATCAAGTAAAGGTCTTCGTCCTCAACCTTGTACAGTACATCTTCAAAATCGCTCAGGGCTACGACACCTTCATACGGCTCTCGCCGCATTAGAAAAGGTGGTTCCACTGGCTTGTAGCCCTTCTTAATCATCTCTTCCAAGGCGAAGTTCATCAAAGCTATGTCGAGTAGAACGCCCTCATTTTTTAGGTAGAAAAACCTTGCACCGGCAATCTTTCCAGCTCTTTCGATGTCCATGATGTCTAGGTTTAAGGCTAAATCTATGTGATCCTTTGGCTTAAAGCTGAATTTTGGTGTTTTGCCCCAAGTTCTTACCGGGACGTTATCATTTTCATCCTTGCCGAATGGGACCGATTCATGTAAGAGGTTTGGTAAGCGCATTAGGTAATTGTGCACTTTTTCTTCGCATTCATTCACCTGTTTCTCTAATGTTGTGATCTTTGTGTCGATGGCTTTTGCTTTGGAGAGTTCTTTGTCAGCTTCTTTTCCCTTCTTCTTTAAAACTGCAATCTCTGCTGTTATCAGTCTTCTTTCGTGCCGAAGCTCATTCAATTCTGTTAAATATTGTCGCCATTTCTTGTCATAATCAACCAATTCATCCAGCATTCTCAGGTTTTCAGGGTTTCCCCTCTTCTCCAAGTTATTCCTTACGAGTTCCGGGTTTTCACGGATGAGTTTAATGTCCAGCATATCTCGCACGCATCAACATCTATGATTCGTTTTTAGCCCTGAATCAACTATTTAACCTTACGATAAATGCTGCGCTTGTCGAGTGGCGGGCCCGTTGGGATTTGAACCCAAGATCGCCGGCTCCGCAGGCCAGCGTCCTAATCCAGACTAGACTACGGGCCCCCTACGCTTAGATTAAAGCTCTTCCGAGCTAAAGTCTAGATATAGCAGTTTTTGCTTCTTAAACAGTTTCCCATACTCGCAAGGTGATGAATCTGCTTATAATGATTAACGACCTTCAACAAGTCCCTCAAGCATCGATAACACTCTATACAATAAACTACTAACTCTCTCAAATGTCAAAATCAATATAGTGTGTTTGTCTTAGCAAAGCAACAGTGTCCTCTTCCATCTTTGAAATATTACTCCGTTCGAATTAAGACATATAACCAATTGCGTGCATTCAAGTTTGAGGAAGATTGTTGAGATCGAAAATGCCATCGCAGAATTTCACGAAACGCATGAAGGAACTGGAGAAGGTATCAACCAGAATCGAAGCAAAAATGGCAAAGCTGGAGAAAATAATATCCAACCTATCAGAAAGTCTTAGCTGAAAGCATTTTTGAATACTTGGTTCACGGAAATCTACAACCAGGGTTTCCCGGCGAAGAGACCGCCATCTATATCTAATGCAGAGAAAGATGGGAAGTTGTGGGATTTCGCCACAGACGTCTTAATCCAGCCTAGACTATAGCTCAAGTTGTGGAACGAGTTGCTTTAGACTCTGCCCTCGGCACCACAATGAGCTCTTGGCGTAAGTGCGCACTGTAGACATTCATTGTCGCAGACTATCGGACACTGAAGCTTCGCGGCCCTCTTAGTTCTCTGAAATGTGCAAAACCAATCAACCCCCTCGAGTATCTAGACGGGCTTGTCCAGTGTTGTCCAGTCTTCGGCGCTTTGTGTCAACTAGTGTTCACTTTTTAAGCAAGCAGAAACAAAACTACTATGAGGGGAGACAGTTCTGGAAAAAATCCATTTCCTCACTGTTCTTGAGGATGGGCGTTGGAAGACTGCCACTGAAGTTGCCTATGGGCTTAGAAGGGAATTCAATTTCGCTTGTAGGGTTAATACTGCGCGAAAGAACCTGGAAAGATATGTTAGACAAGGACTTGTTCGGCGCCAGAAAATGGTGCGCAGCCGCCGTTGTTATCATTACGCCATAAACAAGACGGGGTTGGAAAGAATCAAGTACTTGAGAGATAAGAGGCAGCAATCGAATGATGCGCAAGCAAAAGTTGCTTCTGCGCCACAGAATGATGCAAATCAGGAAAAAGAGAGAATGATGCGTGAAAGAGCATACCGAGCTGCGAACAACATAATAATGTGCAACGAGTTTCTAAGGTATTCTCAAAATTCGCTGTCTCTGATTCTTGCCAGATGGCTGGAGAGCCTTTCCATCATAGAATACAATGATTTGATTCAATACATTCCCAGAGAAGCGCTCTTTTCCACGAATTATTCATTGATCAAGTCTTTCCATTCTGAAGAACCTCGAACCGCTGAGGATAGGGAGTCCATTTGGGTATTTCTACTTTGGAAGAAAGAGAAGGAAAATGCCTGCCTGGTTTACCATTCACTCAAGGTTGAGGATGAAAAAGAAATGTATAAGAGGCTTTATGAAGAAAGCTTGAAGGACAGAGAATGGGAAAGAAAACTCAGTTTTTCCAAATGGAATACGCGAGAGATGAGCGTGCCGATGCGCTATACGCGTTCATATTCGCCTGTAAGGAGGTCTCAACTGGACTATTTCAAGATACTTGCCGAATTTACACTTTTTCATTCTGCGCTGATGAAATCTGGTGTGCTTGTTACTTCTTCTTTACTACGGCAAGCGTCTCCGCGGAGAGACGAGTCAATCCTAGCACGGTTAGGGGTCAGGTTCTACAAAGCCTCTTTAGTTCCTGTAATATTCACGGAGATGGTGCGTTTGGCCAAGCAAGAGATTGTCCTGCAAGGCGTTTGCAATAGAATCTCCAATAGTGATCTTGCGGAACTTCGAGGGGTATCCAACAGAAAAGTAGCGGTGGGTCTCATCACTGACAACGAGCTTTTCTTTCAGAAGGATTTCATGAAACAGTGGACGATAATAAGAGAAGAACCAACTCAAGCTAAAATCCTCATCAGGGATCGGACCGAAGCCCTCTTCATATTCAACGAAGAAAAACCAGAAGCATGCTTCGGAATCAAGATCAATATTCCACTGGTAAAGTCATATTTGCAGCCTTCTACTCAAGACAACGTGCAAGAAGCGCCTAACGAGCATGCTCCTTGTGAAGATCAGCTTCAGAACGCGACACCTTCTGCACGCCCAACGATCTGAAAAGTCATCTCGGAAAGCCCTGGAAACTAACGGCACCAGTCGCGTTTGGATGGTACGCACGCACAAAAAACAAGGGGATAACTGGTTTCTATATTACAGATGTGTTGAAAACCAAGAAAAATTCTTCTTGTAAATACCAAGAATTTCCATGCGAGAGGCATTATCATCCGATGGCAGTACACACAAGAATGTTCCTTGACTGGAAAAAACAAGAAATAACGAAAATCTAACTCTTTATCAATTGCTTGACGATGGGTTCAATCTCCTTCCACGGCGTCATTCTACTGATAACTGGCACACCATTTATGCAAACACCACGCGACAAGCCATACTTCTCAATAACCTTTCTATCATCAGTGTTTACCACATTAACAACCGCATCATACCTTCTCATGCCTTGCCTAATCCTATCCACCATCCACCCTGACCAAGGGCATTGACTATTATAAAATATATCCATCACCGCTTTGTCGTCCTTCTCGATTGCTTTGCACTTCGGATAGATCAAAGAAGGCAATTCGCCAGCACCCAAATCCAAATGAAGCAGAACACGACTTCCATCCTGAGCAACCTCTTTAAACCCAGATTTCTTGAAAAAACTAACAGGCATGTAATCAAAAGAATAGCCGAACCACTTATCACCTTCATAAGCTAACACGCTGACTCCACCGTACGATTTTGCCTTTTCAACAACTCTTTCTAAGAGCTTTCTGCCAACGTCTTCATGCCAAAAAGGAGGCAAAACCCAAACACAATCAATGAACAACGACTTCTCACCCTTGACAGGCTCCAAAGCAGATTCTATAGGCAAATACTCGACCAAACCCTCCGGAACATTACCATGAATGATCAATTCCTTAATCTTCTTGCTCATCTTACGCCTAGAGCTCAGAAAATCTTCAGTTCTCTCAAGCGCAACAGACAACCCTAACCCCTTACCCATCATCGCCTTCAACCATTCTTTGCGCACTTCCATTGCAGCTTGCATTTCCATCCGCATTTTATGCGATAATCCAGGATCGACACAGAGCATTGCGGAGTAGTCGAGTTCTTCTGGCGATATTTCTCGAACCTGCATGAACCTGCCCTATCCCATTAATCATTGGTTTTTAAAGCTCGACTCAGCGCGTCTATAACATTCTTTCTTCCCATAGCAAGAATATACGGGCCTAATCGTGGACCTTGCGGCACTCCTATAAGAATAGTGTAAAGAGTTTTGAAGAATTTCGCTGGTTCTACGCCATGTCTTTTAGCAGTGTTGAATATGGCATTCTGCAGCTTCTCTGGTTCATCTTCAACCTTCAAAACTTCAACCAACTCCGCCATAGCACTTTTTTCTTCCTCTGTTAAGCTTACTGCCGTTTCCTTGATCTCTTCAAAATCCCTTATCCAATTAAACGCGTACTCAATGCGTCTCTTCAAGTTTTCATCGATCGTCTGGTTTTTCTGCAGATAGCCATAGCTTCGAAGTCTTTCAGTGATGAATTCCTCTTCACTGCCCTTAGGCGCCATCTTGGTCAAAAAGGTTAGCAGATTGTACGGCACAGTAATGCTTGGTTCTGATGGGGGTTTCATCGCCCAGCAGTACTCGTATAAGCCTCGAAGCTTGGCAAGCCCCTTGGCTTCCTTCAGCGTTTTTCTTCCGAAGTACAAATCCTCCAAATGGTCAAGCTCATTCATATAAGCGGGTATATCAGTCACATCTAATGTACGAGCCCCAACGAACCTCTTCAACAGTAGCAACATAAGCGACTGAGGAGAGCCGTACTTGAACCATGTTTGTGGAGTGAAAACTACACCAGCGGATTTCGACATTCTCTTACCACTTTTGTCTAGGAACAGCTCATACTTTGCGTGGCATGGTGGCTCCCAACCGAGTATTTCTCTGCATATGCGATCATTCACACGAACAGAATCAGCAACTTCTTTGCCGAACGCTTCGAACCTTATGTCTAACGCTTTCCATCTAACCGCAAACTCGCCCTTCCAACTGAGCTTGCCGTCGCCCTTTCTGTAGTCCACCTCGCCCTTGTGTCCACATCCTTGAAGCCAACGCCCCTTGACTTCCATGCCCTCGCATGTGTAGAGAATCTTGCCCTCTTTGGGCAGAAAGTCAAGAGCCTTGGTCGTGTAGATGCGTCCGCAGTTTTCGCAGACAGCAAAATACGGTAGAGCTTCCAGGAACTTTTCTTGCCCAACTTCTTCCTTGACTATTTCTCCAACCTTCTTCGCATTTGATAGTATCGTTTTAATTTCTTTGTTGAACAAGCCTTTTCTGTAGACCTCTGCGCCAGACATAAACTTGTATTCTATGCCGCACTTGTCTAGGGCTTCGAGAAGCAGAAGAGTCATGTGTTCTCCGTAGCTTTTGTGGCATCCATAAATGTCTGGAATGTCAGTCACAGGCCGTCCCAAATGCTCTTCTAACAATTTTGGCAAGCCCGCGGGAACCTTTCTTAGTCCGTCTTTGTCGTCTGCGAAAGCGATAAGCTCAGAATTGTAGCCTTGCTCTCTAAGGGCTAGGGCTACTGCGAAGGATCTTGCAGCGTCGCTTAAGTTGCCAATATGTGGAAAGCCCGAAGCTGCTATTCCCATCTCTGTTCTGATAGGGTCTAAGCTTCTGTCTAGTTTTCGTTCTCTTTCGATTATTCTTGCGGCCATCTTGTCGTACCATGTGCCGCGGCCGATTAATTTTTCTTCCATTCTAGGCGTATCCTCTGATATAATAGGCTAGAGTGCGTATAAAAAATGTTTAGAAAGCCCTGCTAGATTATTCCAAATTCTGCAGGAGGAATGTCGCCTTTTATGGCGGTTCCCGTTGCTCCGTCTATCCATAGCTGATAGTTTTTGCCTTTGTACTCGTATTTTACCAGCCATATTGGAGCGTGCAGATAGACTGATTGCTCTATCTTCATTTCGCTCTTGATTTCGATTATTTTATCCACGTCCTGTTGAGCTAGATAACGGTGAAGCTCTTCTATTTCTTGTTTAGCCTGTTCCTCTGCTTCGTCTTTGTCAATTTCGCTGTTGAGTGTTTTGGCGAAGCCTTCGATCTTTCTGAAGTCGTAGGGAATCTTGCCCTCTAATGGGACTTGATATTCTCTTGTGGGAAAATCGGTTGCTTTTCTGGCTAGAACCAGCCAATCGTACTCCTTCTGGATTTGGCCGTCTTTGGTGACTGCAGGAGTGAGACGCTCGAATATTCCCTTGTAGGTTGTTTCCACTTCGACCGTTATGATCCAGAACGGCAAGTAATTCAATTCCTTCTCTAGAATCTTCGATTTTCTGACAAGATCAGAAGGTTTCAAAAAGCCTGAGCGCATCCAACTTTTGATAGGTTCCT
>Ga0315268_10003558_pt1 | contig 17161 bp, 15 predicted proteins | sample C1_top_MG_FD_204535 | JGI IMG/M metagenome (GOLD analysis project Ga0315268, IMG submission 204535) | Sediment microbial communities from Yellowstone Lake, YNP, Wyoming, USA - C1_top | ecosystem: Environmental > Aquatic > Freshwater > Lake > Sediment | place: USA: Wyoming | collected 2017-08-01
AAAATGCAAGGGTTGGTTTCGGGATGGGCTGAAGTATGGATGATAGATTGCTTTGCCAATAACTACGCTTTTAATATTATGGGACAGGATAAGGTTTTGGCGACAATACGCGGAGAAGTCCCCTATACTGACCCTGACTGGATTAAAGTTCTTTCGCTTTTCCAAGAAATGCAGGATGCCGGACTCTTGGCCACCGGTGTGGTGACGATGGTAAATAAAACAGCAGAACAAATTTTTGCCACCAACAAAGCGGTATTTGCCTTTAACGGTTCATGGTGCGTTAATGTGTATAAGGGGATGAATCCGAATTTAAATTATGGGACCATGCTTCCTCCAAAAGCCTCGGATGGCTTTCCCATGTCTATCTGGGGCGGAGCCGGTTCGTCTTTTATGGTGAACGGTCACTCTAAACAAAAAGAAGAAGCGATTAAGTTCCTTAAGTGGTTTACGGCTCAAGAACAACAAGCCTACCTTTCAGATGCAACCAATAATCTCCCGGCAAATAAAGAATGTCTGCGTCAGATTTCAGAAGTCCTCTCAGGATTTGCCAAAAATATGGAGTTTGCCACGCATCCCAATATCTGGGGAGTCTCGGAATTCCCCGCGGTAATCGAGACATGGGATAAGGGAATACAGTCTATCATCATCGGTGAAAAAAAACCCGAACAAGTAGCGTCTGAAACAGAGAAGATAAAAGAAAGGGAATTGGCTAAGAAACGTCAATGAAACTGAAAGAGACGTTAGAAAACTATTTTTTTGTATTCCCTGCAGTTGCCATTTTTACGATATTCTATATCATACCGTTTTTCTCGGTTTTTCAGATGAGTTTCATGGATTGGGATTTCATCAACCCTGTCAAAACGTTTGTGGGTTTAAATAATTTCAAAGAGATTATTCTTCAAGATAAGGACTGGTGGCGTGCAGTTGGGAATGCCGGTTGGATTACCTTTATTGCGCTCACCTTTCAGAATGCGTTAGCGTTTTTATTGGCTTTGGCCTGCGACCGGGAAATAAGGTTGAAGAATTTTTATCGGATAATATTTTTTATTCCTCCCGTATTATCAGAACTCGTTGTGGGTATGGTCTGGCGGTTTATTATTAATGATATAGAAGGCGCCAATATTATTAATCGAGCCTTGACCACGATAGGACTCGGTCAATTTGCTCATAACTGGTTAACGGATTATAAAACCGCATTAACCACGGTTGCCTTTGTCCACAGTTGGAAAGGGTTTGGCTGGGGCTTTTTAATATTCTTGGCAGGCTTACAGACCATACCGAAAGAGCTGTACGAAGCAGCGCGGGTTGACGGAGCAAATGCCTGGCAGCAGTTTAAAAGTATTACCATACCACTGATGATTCCTGTCATCGTAACGGTTGCGATTTTGACGATATTAGGAACGATGCAGGCTTTTGTTTTAATTATCGGACTCGTAGGAGGAGAACTGGCAGGACACACTTCGGTGCCGGTCTTACGGATTCTGGTTTCTATGCTTTCCTCTTCGCGGTTCGGATATGCCTGTGCCCAAGGGATAACCTTCGGTCTAGTCCTGGTTATTGTTTCATTCGTGCAGTACCGGGTTACTCAGAAGGTACGGCAGATATAATATATGAAATCAGCCATCTACTATAAAACCCAGAAAATAACCCTGAACCTCTTGATTCATTTGTTCTTGATTAGTGTGGCAGTCACCTGTTTGTATCCTTTATTATGGATGCTTTCTTCAAGTTTCAAAACACAGGAGACAATCTTCAGCGATATTTCCCTCCTGCCCAAACAATTCCACTTTATGAATTATTATCTTGCCATAAAAGAAGGAGAATTCGGGCGATATTTCCTTAATAGTTTATTCTATACGGTCTCAGTAGTGTTTGGAATCGTAATCGTATCTTCCTTAGCAGCGTATGCTTTTTCACGTTTTCGCTTTCCAGGTAAAAATATGCTCTTCTATATGTTTATGGCAGCGATGATGATTCCTTTGCCGGGAAGTTTTGTTGCCCTGTATGTCTTATTAACTAAGTTGCATTTGCGTAATACCCCCATCGGCTATATTTTATGTATGATAAATGTAGGGTTATCCACGAGCATTTTTCTGCTCAAGACCTTTTTTGATAAGATGCCTAAGGAATTAGAAGATGCTGCCCGGATGGATGGTTGTTCAAAATTAGGAATCTGGTGGCATGTAGCCTTACCGTTAGCAAAACCGGTATTAGCGGTGGTGGTGGTATTCAATGCGCTTAATGTCTGGAATGAATATGTGCTGGCGTTAATTATTTTTGATAATAAGTACTATATGCCTTTGCAGGTTGCATTGCAGAAGTTTCACGGGGAATTTGTGACTAATTATCCGCTTTTAATGGCAGCATTAACCATAACTGCCATTCCTATAATATTATTATATCTTTTTATGCAAAAGTATATTATAAAAGGCGTAACCCAGGGAGCGCTGGTGGGATGAGGTCAGGTCACCAGGTCACCAGGTCACCAAGTCACCAGATTAAAATTTTATCCCTGTTTATTGCTTCTATCTTCGCATGCAGCATGCAGCATGCAGTCTGTAGCGAGGACAAACTTTCTTCAGGGGATTTAATTGTGAAGGCTTGGGCTGCGCATGGGGTAAAAGATGAAGAGCACTACAAGCTGACCTTAGAGTATACCCAGCAGATCATTGATTTGTATAAAGACCAAGCCGATAAGCAACAGGCGTCTTTGAGACGGTTTCCCAAAAGCAAAGATGAAATTGGTTCAGTGCAGAGTTTAAATGATGTCGGCACGGCTTATTTTATCCAAGGCGAATGTTACCGGGATCAGGCAAAGAATGAAGAGGCGATAAAGGCTTTCAAGGTAGTGATGTATCAATACTGTTTTGCTCAGGCTTGGGACCCGCGCGGTTGGTTCTGGAAGGTGGCTTTGGCTGCCCAAGAAAGCGTGGTCAAACTGAACCCTAAAGAAACTCTTGTCCCTATGCCTTGCCCCGGCGTTGAGCCGCAGGAGACCAAAAAGATTCAGGTAAGCCAACTTCCCACAAAAATAGTTTTATATGACCCCGGCGAAGAGGATTTCCTAAATTATGAGAAATACGGTGAGTTTAAAAATATCGGAACCAAGGATTATCAATATATCGTTAAAAACCAAGAGAGTTTAAGCCAGGCAGTGGGCGAAGGAGTCTACCCGAATACTACCTCAATAAGATGGGATCCTGAGTTTAGAAAAGCACAGAAAGAAAAGCGGCTTGAGGGTTCACACTGGGATTTTGTAAATTCACCGGATTTAGAAGCTGCATTTTTAAAATGGGCAATCGCACCTGAGCCGCAAGGAGTAAAGTTATTCTATACCGGTTTAACTTTAGAAAAATCCGGCTTAATCAAGCAGGCAATTAAATGTTATTATTCTATTGTAGTGCATTTCCCCGCAAGTTACGGCTGGACATATTGGCATACGCCTTGGTATGTAGGGCAGGCGGCAATTGCTAAGATAAATTATCTGTTGCGTAAAAATCCGCAGTTGGGTTATAAGCTTGTGGATGCAGATATAAAAATCATCAACGGCTATGATAACGATGTTTCCAATGATATATTTATTGTCAATCCCGGCAGATTTGTTAAGGTTAACTTATTGGAAAAATTAAAGCCTAAGCCATCCAAGGATTTACTGAGCATCAAGAAAAGATTGGGTAAAGGTAAGGTGCATCTGGTGCAGTATGAGACAGGTGATTGGCAGCTTGTGGTTGATGGTAAGCCTTACGTGATTAAAGCCATTACTTATTCGCCGACCAAAGTCGGACAATCTCCGGATGAGGGGACATTAGGGAATTGGATGGAGGAGGATTTTAATAAAAATGGCAAGCCAGACGGCCCTTACGACGCATTTGTAGATAAGAACAAAAATAATATTCAGGATAAAGACGAACCCAGCGTGGGTGATTTTCAGTTAATGAAAGAGATGGGAATAAATACCATTCGGCTTTATCATCATCCTTTAAGAGTAAATAAGGAGCTTCTGCGTGAGCTTTACAAGAATTACGGTATCCGGGTAATTATGGGTGATTTTTTAGGCAAATACGCTCTTGGTTCAGGCGCTGCGTGGAATCCCGGTACTGATTATAATAACGAAGAGCATAAGAAGAATATGAAGGATTCGGTAACGAAGATGGTTTTAGAATTTAAGGATGAACCGTATATATTATTCTGGCTTTTGGGTAATGAAAATGTCTATGGCTATGCCTGTAATGCCGACAAAGAGCCGGATGCATTCTTTAAATTTGCTAATGAGGTAGCCGGGCTGATTAAGTCTTTGGACCCTGAGCATCCCGTAGCCATATCTAGCGGAGATATATTATTCCTGGATAAATTTGGTAGGGATGCCGCGGATATCGATATTTTTGGAACCAATGCTTATCGAGGAAATTATGGATTCGGCCGACTTTGGCAGAGCGTCAAGGAGGAAGCTGGTAAACCGGCATTTATTACAGAATTCGGCTGTCCGTCTTATGCTGAAGGTAAGACTGAAGAAGAAGCGGAAGCTTTACAGGCGGAATATCATCAGGGTTCTTGGGAGGATATTGCGCATAATATGGCATTCGCAGAAGGAGCGGGTAATTCCATCGGCGGAGTAGTTTTTGAATGGTTAGATGAATGGTGGAAGGCCTATGAGCCGTCACGCCATGATTTCAAAGCATTATGGGCAGGTCCGTTTCCAGACGGTAATATGCATGAAGAGTGGTTAGGACTTTGCGGACAGGGCGATGGTTCTTTAAGTCCTTTTTTAAGGCAGCTACGCAAGTCGTACTTTACGTATAAGAAACTCTGGAAGTAAAAGTTAGAGAAGTTAACTTTGTTTAACCTTATTTAACATCAGAAAAAAGGAGGGAGGAAGAATGAAGAAAATATTGGTAGTAGGGTTGCTTGTAGCTTTTCTTCTGCCTTTAGCCTATGCTGCTGAAGAGAAGGCTGTTACACAACCGAAGGAATTCTGGGTGTATAAAGACAGGAATAGTCGTGAGAATCACTTTATTCCTTCTGGATGGATGGGTGATTACGGCGATATTAAGTTAAACGACCAGTCTGCGGATAATCCCTATTCGGGCACAACCTGTATCCAGTTTGTCTATACCGCTAAAAAAGCTCAAGCCCAAGGCTGGGCCGGTGTTTATTGGCAGAATCCACCTAACAACTGGGGAAGTAAAAAAGGCGGGTTTGACCTGACTGGTATGACCAAGATTACCTTTTGGGCGCGCGGTGCAAAAGGAGGCGAGATTCTGCAGAAGTTTATAATTGGCGGGATAAAAGGTACATATCCGGATTCCGCAAATATTGAATTCGGACCGGTGGAATTGACCGATAGCTGGAAACAATACACCGTCAATTTAGTGGGTAAAGATCTTACCTATCTCTCAGGTGGATTCGGCTGGGTAACTACAGCGGATTTGAATCCCGATGGTATGACCTTTTACCTGGATGATATAAAGTATGAAGTTGATCCCGCGATGAAGGCCGAAGAAAAAAAGCAGGAGAATATGCCTTTTTATGTCTACGCTGACCGCTCTTCGATTAATAACCACTTTATCCCTTCAGGATGGATGGGTGATTACGGTGATATCAAGTATGACGGTGCAGCTAAAGAAGATCCTTATTTAGGCGATACCTGCATAAAAATAATCTACAACGGTAAGGCAGCCCAAGGAGCTCGCTGGGCAGGTATATATTGGCAGAATCCTGCTAACAACTGGGGAACAATAGATAAAGGTTATGACCTGTCCCAGGCTCCCAAAGTTACCTTTTGGGCGCGCGGCGCAAAAGGCGGAGAACGCATCGAGGAGTTTAAAGTCGGTGGTATAATGGGTGAGTTTTCTGATTCGGATTCCGCTGGCATAGGTCCGGTTATCTTGAACAAAGATTGGACGCAATATACCATTGATTTAAAAGGTAAAGATATGTCCTATATTATCGGTGGTTTTTGTTGGGCAACAAATATTGACGTGAATCCCGACGGAGCAACTTTTTATCTGGATGAAATCAAGTACGAATAATACCCAAAGTCACCAGGACACCAGGACACCGGGACACCAGTGGAAAACTGGTGTCTTGGTGTCTTGGTGTCTTGGTGTCTTGGTGTTCCTTATAATATTGGGTGTGGCAAAACCGAAGCCCAAGGTTTATATCCGCACATTAAAGAATAAGCATTATCAGTTATTGGTAGAAAATAAACCTTACATCATCAAAGGGGTCTGTTATAATCCCATACCTATAGGGCAGAACTGCGAATATGATTGGTGGTCTGATTCTGATAAACCTTGGCTTGTGGATGGTAACTTGATGAAGGATATGGGTATAAACACAGTAAGGATTTATCAAACAGGCGATAAACCAGAAAGTGTAAAAGAGGTAATCAGGGATTTATATGGAAAATTCGGTATCCGCACCATCCTGGGCCACTGGATAGGTTTCTGGGAATATCCCTGTCCTATGTACGGGGAGAAAAATTTTGAGGAGCGGATTAAAAAAGAAGTTTTAGATATGGTTAATCTTTATAAAGATGAACCGGGACTGCTTTGCTGGATTTTAGGCAATGAAAATAATTATTCCTGTTTAGGACACATCAATCCCTGGACAACAGATGAAATAGAAAAGGAGCCTGACCCGCAAAAGCGAAAGAATATGCGGGGTGAGATTTATTATTCTTTTATCAATGATTTAGCCAAAGAAATACACAAGATAGACCCTAATCATCCTGTAGCTTTAGGCAATGGTGAGTTAATTATGTTAGACGTGGCTAAACAATTTGCGCCGGATGTGGATTTAATCGCCTGTATAATCTATCGTGGAAAAACCTTCGGCAATCTTTTTAATTCGTTAAAAGCAACTTTTGATAAACCGCTTCTTATCTCTGAGTTCGGTGCAGACGCTTACGATGCCTTTAATAAAAAGGAATATCAGCAGATGCAGGCATTTTTCTTGGAATCGCAGTGGCGCCAGATATATGAAAACTTAGCCAATAATAAAAAAGGCGCAGGCAACTGCATCGGCGGGACGATGTTCGAATGGACGGATGAATGGTGGAAACATAATCCCGGTGATCCGGAGGGTTGGAAAGTGCACGATACGGAATCAAGCTGGTCTAACGGGAGTTATTATTTTGATATCCAGGCGCCGAAAAATATGAATATGAATGAAGAATGGTTTGGAATCGTGGCTTTATCGCCGGATGAGAAAGAGTTTGGTTTAAATAAACGCATCCCCCGCATGGCTTATTATGTGATAAGGGATTTCTGGAAGAACCCCAAGTCGAAATTCCAAACGCCAAAACTAAAATCGCCATGAAAAATTTTAAAATTTTCATCAGTGTTTTTATATTAAGTTCTGTATTTTTTAATTTTTCTCCCCTGGCGCAAGGCAGGGATAAAGCCGATGACTTGGTTAAAGAGATTTTGAACGCTAAGAGTAACCAGGAGCTCTATGCAACTTTTGAAGCAGCAAAGGAGGTCTATTTTAAAGAAAATAAATACAATGATTTCGTGGAATTCCTTAAGTCCCTTTCCCAGAAGAAAAAAACCTTGGCCTCTTTTGTAAATTATTATACGGGTTTAAGCCGTTATCAGCAGCTCAAATTCCTGGAAGAAAAACAAGACTGGGACGAGTATTTCAGCCAGGGCAATAACTATAGAGACCAGTTGTGTTCTTCTTTGGAACAAAGTATTAAATCCACCGCTACGCAAGACAAGATAAATCTTTACAGCCGTCTTATTCTCTGGCAGTTTCATGAAGACCAGCAGGATGCGTTTGCAGAACAGGCGCTTTCAGAGCTGATGAGTCAGGCTCAAGGATATGCTAAATCTGCCTCAGACCTTAATCCCGTCAAAGAAGTTGCGGATAAACTTTTATATTATGGAAAACAAGCTAAATCCAGGGAATTATATAAAGTTTATATAGATAAAATAGTTAGCGCTAATATAAAAGATGGGGATTTAGAAAATATGGCCGAGCAGTTCTTAAAAGAAGGAAACCTCGAGTTAGCCGAGACAGTTTATGATGTTTATATTGAAAGAATTCTTGAGTCTCTCCCCAAAGAGAAATCCCTGCCACTTCTAATAGAGCTTGCCAAATTATTTGCTTACAAAGATGAAGGTATAAAAGACGTATTCTATGCGCAAAAGTTATTTAAAAAGATAGAAGAGACAGGCGGCAAAGATGCCTTTGATGAAGAATTAACTTATCTTGCCGGCTTTAATTCGGAGAAGGCAAAAGAATTTAACCAGACCAAGGATTACTATATTGTGTTGCTTAATCGTTTCCCGCAAACAAAATATGCTGATGAAGTTTCTTATAAGACAGGAATTATTTTTACCTATGTGCTCAGGGATTTACAAAAAGGCAAAGAATATTTTGAAAACCTGGCACAGAAAGAGGTGGTCAGTCCGCAAGTAATTTCCAGTTTATACCAGCTTGGTTTGCTTAGCCAGTGGGAAGGGGCTCTTGATAAGGCGAAAGAATATTACGGCAAGTTAATAGAAAAAGCGAAAAGCGATTTTTCCGCCGCCAGCCCAAATGAGAGCCTGGCACAGGCTAAAGAAAGACTTAAAGAGATAGAGGGATCAAACCCATTAGATTATAATCTTAAGATATTTTTGGATATGTCGCTTGAAGAAGGGTATGCAAATTTTAATATGTCAAAAGTGGATTTAAAATCTGCATTGTATAGACCCCCAAAGGATAAGGAAATTAATATCAACTCCACTGCTTATCCGCCGCAGAGCGGTTGTATGCAGGTGGTGCTGGAGTATCTGTGGTCGGGGGATTTAGGAAAGACAAAGCCAACTTCCCAGGACGCATCATTTACTACATCTTACTCGCAAGCGGGGACAAAGCTCATAAGCCTGGTCGTAACTACTCCCTCGGGTATAATCGACAGGAGTATTGATTTGGTTGATATAGAATAAAGATCTGTCACGGTAGGTAGTAAGATAAAAAACCTTGCAGTCAAAAGCTGCGGGGTTTTTTATGGTACAAGAACGTATAAAACACTTTCCCATACCACTGCGAAAATCGCCTAAAGTTATCGCCGAAGGCGATTTTCTTGTTTGGTAATGTCTCTGGCAGGGGTGTAATGACTATGTTTAAATGATTTTAATTGCGCAGGAAATTTTTTAGCAGTAAAATAACAAAAGTTAGGAGTTTTGTTTCCTTTTTTAAATCTGGGTTCCAAAGAAATTTATTTAGGTTTAATTCCGGAGCAATTCAATATTACCAGGAGGAGAATATGGCCGAAATAATGTTTATGCAATTTCTTACGCTTAGTTTATATGCTTTCTTTGTAGGATTTTGTTTTTGCGATGGGTTTAAACTGCATATCGTAAGGAAACTTATCTGGTTTATTGTTTTTCTTGCTTTAAGCATCTACTCAGTGAAGACTACCAATGAATTTAATTTGACCTTAATCCTGCCCACCACTACCTTATTAGCCATTTTACTTTGTGCATACGAGAAAAAAATAACAAAAGAGAAATGAAAAACTTGTCTACCTCCATTTGAGTTAAGAGCTATAAGTTAAGAGCTTTTCTTAAGCTAAATAAAAAAGCCACCGATGTTCTTGGTGGCTTTTTTATTTATTGCGGGGGATAGATTTGAACTATCGACCTTTAGGTTATGAGCCTAACGAGCTACCAGACTGCTCCACCCCGCGATATCTTTTTCTAATCTAAACTAATATATTCTACCTTAAATATTGAAGTATATAAAGAACAATTTTATTTTTTTTCTTGGGATTCTGCAGGAATGATTCTCACGGGTATCTCATTTTTACGCACTACACCCATTTTTTCCCGCAGGACTTTTTCCTGATAAACCTGATCGGTTTCTAATCGCTTGAGTTCATTCTCTAAAAGGACGTTCTCCGCTTTCAGCCTTTTATTTTTTTCTAATAAGTCCTTATTCTTATCCCTTAATTCCTGAATCTTCGTGTAGCCGGGCAAGTAAATGATAAGTAAAATAATACCGACAACAAAAACCCAAAAGAACTTTTTAATAATCATTTTCTCCAAAGATTTCCCGCATAAACTGCCTTAGAACCCAACTCCTCTTCGATTCTTAAGAGTTCATTGTATTTACAAATCCTGTCTGTGCGGGATAATGAACCGGTTTTAATCTGTCCACAAGCCGAAGCCACAGCCAAATGCGCAATAGTCGTATCTTCGGTTTCACCTGACCGATGAGAAATAATGGCGCGGTAATTATTTTTCTGGGCAATATCTATAGTTTCCAGCGTCTCGGACAATGAACCGATTTGATTTACTTTTACAAGTATGGAATTGCCTGCTTTTTCCGCAATACCTTTGCGCAAGAATTTAGGGTTGGTGACAAAGATGTCATCTCCTACCAGCTGTAATTTATTACCTAACTGACTGGTCATATCTTTCCACCCCGACCAGTCATGCTCGGAAAGGCCGTCTTCAATGGAGACAATGGGGAATCTGGAAAGCCAGTTGCTGTAAATTCCAATTAAATCCGCAGAACTCTTCTGGGAATTTTCAAATTTATATTTTCCGTCTTGGTAGAAGGAACTGGAGGCGCAGTCTAAAGCCAAGAAAACCTCTTTTCCGGGTTTATATCCTGCTTTTTCAATCGCCTGTAAAATAAGGGTTAATGCCTCTTCATTTGATTGTAGACTGGGAGCAAACCCGCCCTCATCGCCTACAGATGTGGATAGTTTCCTGGATTTTAGAAGGATTTTTAGATTATGGAATACTTCCGTTGCCATACGTAATGCCTCTCTAAAACAAGGTGCTCCGATGGGCATAATCATAAATTCCTGGATATCCAAGTTATTGTCCGCATGCAGACCACCGTTTAAAATATTCATCAAAGGTATAGGAAGGATGTTTGCTTTATTGCCGCCCAAAAATTTATATAAAGGTTGTTTTTTGGATAAAGCTTTAGCCTTGGCTACAGCTAAAGAAACACCGAGAATTGCATTTGCACCCAGGTTTGATTTATTGTCAGTGGCGTCTAAATCAATAAGCAGCTTGTCTGTCTTTTCAAAATCAGGCTCTAATCCTTTTATTTTTGAAGCAATTAGAGTATTAACATTAGCCACGGCTTTTGAAACCCCTTTCCCCAGATACTTGGTTTTATCCCCATCCCTTAATTCCAGGGCTTCATTTTCTCCGGTGGAAGCCCCTGATGGAACCGCAGCCCTTCCTAAAATACCGTTATCTAAAATTATATCTACCTCAACCGTGGGATTACCGCGCGAATCAAGAATTTGCCGTCCGACAACTTTTTCAATCTTGACCATTAATAACCTCCCTTATTATAAATTTTTAGAGTAAAAATTTTAACATACAAAAGAATAGGGGTCAAGAGAATAATGCGTAATCTTCGGGACGTTATTCCTGATTTATGTGTCCCGGATTTGTCCCTGATTTATTGTCCCTGATTTATGTTGACTTAGGGATTTTAATATGTTATCTTTATATTTTGTGAGAATAAAGTAAAAGGAGAGGTTATGGATTTTAAAAAGATGAGATTATATTGGAATCTTTATTGGATACGGATTCTCGTTATCTCCGGCTTAGTGGTCCTGGGCATTTCGCTCGTTATTATTATTGCCATCGGTATCAAAGAATGGAATAATGCCGAATCATATTTACGGCAATCCCAGCTTGCCATGTTGCCGTTACAGATATACCTTCAGATTATTATGGGTTTTATATTTGCCGTTATCTATGTCTTTCTCTGGTACTGGGTGTGGTTTAAACGAGGGACCCAGTCATTTACTCAGGCAACCAAAAAAACGATAAGTGGAAAGAGTATTGGTATTACCTGGGGTGATGTTATCGGAATGGATGAAGCAAAACAGGAAGCACTGGAAGTGGTTAAACTTATTAAAGACAGGGCAGAATTACAGCGTATTGGAGGAAAAATCTTAAGAGGCATACTTATGCTTGGTCCGCCAGGTTGTGGCAAGACTTATCTGGCGAAAGCAATTGCCACGGAAGCAGGCTTGCCTTTTATTTCTATGTCCGGTTCGGAGTTTGTGGAGATGTTTGTCGGTGTGGGCGCAGGGAGAATCCGCAGCCTTTTTAAACGCGCCCGCCAGCTGGCAGAATTACACGGTGGTTGCATCATCTTCATTGATGAGATTGACGCCGTGGGTGCTCAGAGGTCAGTTGACCGCGGATTCGGAGGACAGACTGAAGCTAATACCACAGTAAACCAATTACTGGTGGAGATGGATGGTTTGAAAGAAAAAGATACCAATATTGTCATAATTGGTGCCACCAATGCTCCGGAAGATTTTCTGGACCCTGCACTTTTAAGGCCAGGAAGGTTTGACCGTAAAATTTATGTGGATAAACCCAATTTAGAAGACCGAGGAAAATTATTTGAGTATTATCTAAAGGACGTAAAATTTGACCATAATAGTGTAAAAATCGACAGGCTGGCGCGCATCAGCGTTGGCTCAAGTCCAGCGGATATAGCCAACATGGTCAGAGAAGCAGCACTTATTGCTGTGCGTAACAAAAGAGCACTTATCTCCATCAAAGAAATTGACGAGGCAAGGGAAAGGATTGCCTTAGGTATCAAACGAAGGTTTAAATACAGTGAAAAAGAGAAATCACAGGTTGCCTACCATGAGGCAGGACACGCGATTGTCACTTACCTGCTTGTTCCCGCAAAAGACGTTTTTAAAATTACCATTATTCCGCGCGGTCCGACCGGAGGAGTTACATGGATTCCCGAACGGGAAGAAACGTTTGTCGAAGATAAACATGCGCTTTTAAACAATATTAAAATCTCTATCGGTTCGTACGCCGCGGAGAGAATAAAATTCGGTGAGACCACTGATGGCGTAAGCGGAGATTTTTCTCAGGCCTACCGTATCGCCCATAGTATGGTCTGGCGCTGGGGAATGGGTAAATCCGGCATCCTGGGAAACTTCTATGCCATTGACGGAAGAAACTGGTTTATCTCAGAAGAAACGAAACAACGGCTGGATACTGATGTGCAAGACATTATGCAAACCTGTTTAAAAGAAGTAGAGGAACTACTTAAAAAAGAAGAGCGGCTCCTTGACCGCCTGGCGCGCGAACTCATCGCTAAAGAAGAACTTAACTATGATGAAATTGAGGCTATCTTTAAAGAGTTTGGCAAAGCGCGGCCTTAATATATGTGTTGTATTATGTTTTATCTCGGGTTGCTCTTCATCCACAACTCCCACCTATACAAGGCAAGACGTCGAGAAATCAATCCCAAAAATATTGAGTGAGGAGTATAAAATTGACGTTAAATCAAAGCTGTTAGGCTCAACGCTCTGGATTTATCTTCCGCTTAAAGATGTGTTTGAGAAAACGGATAAACCCGAAAAAGTTCTAGAGAAATTCAAAATTGAAGAAAACGAAAATGAGTTTAAAGGTGACCGCCTCAATCTTAATTATCTTATCAAGGTTGTGCCGGAAAATGAAAAAATCCAGGAATATAAAATAAGTAAGTCGGCGTTTAAAAAAATAGACCGTGTCTGGGAAGTTTTGCGCCGGATTATTTTTAGTATGGACCGTAAAAGCAAATCCAGTATAAAATTTTGCTCTTTAATTATCGCTGATATAAAAAATGGTTTTGAAATAAAAGAGATATTTTACTGCCAGGATATATTAAAAGTCACTTATACAATTATTTCGCCCGGCGAGTATCAGCATCGTGTAATTTTTGATTTAGCTGTATCACGGAAAATAATCGGTGATAGAGAAGGCCGTCACGTGAATTATAAGGATATAACCTTAAGGGATTTTATTGCTGAACAGATTAAACACCGTATAAATCTAAAATTCCAGAAACCGGAAGTAAACCGGAATGTTGATATAGATAAAGAGATAGAAAAGATTATAGTAGAGACTATAAATATATACGGCTTGCGGGATATTAGTGCAGTGGAGTTGAATAATTTGTTTACGAATAATAAGATTATTCTAAATAAAATGGATATTAACAGGGGCTCTATTGATTAGAAATCTTTACTTTCCTTTCTGTGATTTTTAATTTTCCTCCCAGAAATAATTTTATTGCCTGCGGATAAATTCTGTGTTCGCTCTTATGGATTTTTTCTTCTAAAGATTCCAGGGTATCGTCTTCTTTAATTTTTACCGTCTCCTGCAAGATTATCGGCCCGTGGTCCATTTTTTCATCCACAAAATGCACGGTTACACCCGTAACCTTGACCCCGTAGTCGAAAGCGTCTTTAATGGCTTCGGTGCCTTTAAAAGAAGGAAGAAGCGCAGGATGAATATTGATGATGCGTTCCTTGTACTTGCGTACAAAATCAGGGCTTAAGATGCGCATAAAACCAGCCAGGACAATCAAATCAATTTTTTCTTTTTTTAAATTTTGCAGGATTTGATTCTCGAAATCTTTTTTGCAGGGAAAATTCTCTCTTTCCACCAGAAGAATCTTTACTCCTGCACGCTTTGCCTTAGATAAAACTCCTGCCTTAGGATTATCGCAAACCAAAAGGCTTAAGTTAGCCTTGATTATCCCTTTTCTCTTTGCTCTTACTATTGCCGCAAAATTAGTCCCTCTACCCGAGGCAAATATAGCTATGTTTCTATTCATTGAACGACCTAGTTAAAGGTAGAGTAAAATCCGCTATAGACTTATCGCCTATACCTCTACCTGTACCTATGTTGTGAAATTCCTTTATGTTCTAATCAGTATGCACTTAACAGGACATACCTTTAGACATTCCCCACAGGAAGTACATTTAGTATAGTCTATTACCGCAAGATTGTCAACGACATGTATGGCATCGAATTTACAGGCTTTTTCGCAGAGCTTACAGGCAATACATCCCACTGGGCAGACCGTTCTTGTTTCTTTGCCGGTACTATGGGAGTTGCAGGCAATATACACAGTGTTTTTTAAAGGCACAAGGGAAAATAGTTTTTTTGGACAAATTTCCACACATTTGTTGCAGCCTTTGCATTTTGCGACATCGACTACCGGTAATCCTGCCTCGGACATTTTAAGTGCACCAAAAGGGCAAACCTTAACACAGCTAGCCAACCCCAGACATCCGGCTAAACATTCTTTTTGTCCGCCCATTTGCAGATTTAGCGCTACGCAATCCTGAATTCCCTTATAGACGAACCTGTCTTTTACTTTTGTGCCGCCATTGCAATGCAGAGTAGCTACGGTTTTTATTCTCTTTTTAAGATTTCTTCCTAGCACGTTGGCAATTTCTTCTTTGGCTTCATCAGAAGCCACAGGGCAGTTATCGATTAACATTTTACCGCTTAATATCTGTTCGGCAAAACCAAAGCATCCAGCTCCTCCGCAGGCGCCGCAGTTAGCACCGGGGAGAAGTCCATAGATTTTGTCCAATCGGGGGTCGGACTTAACCCCAAATTTCTTAGAAGCAAAAGCCAGTCCCACGCCGAATATCAGCCCTATTGCTCCTAAGATTAAAACTGGTATTATAATTTCCATAAGTTCGTTATATGCGTTAGTTACGTTAATTACCTTATTTACGTTCGACATGAATCGTTGAACGTAGTTAACGTTATTAACCTACCTAACGTAAATAACCCATTTAGTTAGAATTTAAATCCATTGAATCCCATAAAGCTCATACTCATAATCGAGGCAATAATAAATCCCAACGGAAAATCTTTGAGTGCTTTGGGAACATTACAAAGCTCAAGCCTTTCTCTAATCGCCGACATCAGAAGCATTGCCAGGGTATAACCCAGCCCCACGCAAATCCCCTGGAAAGCAGAAAAAATGAATCCTCCCGGAACAGGCTTATCATTACTAAAAAACATATCTGAGTTCAAGACCGCTACTCCTAATACTGCGCAGTTTACCGTAATCAGAGGCAGGTATATGCCGAAGAAACGATACATCGGCGGTGCGATTTTTCTAATCACCATTTCCACGAATTGCACGAATGTGGCAATAACCAGGATGAAAGAAATTGTGCGCAGGTAAGTCATATTAAGCGGGATTAGCAGAAAGCGATAGATAAGCCAGGTAATAATAGAAGACATCGTGGTCACAAACATTACCGCCAGGCTCATCGCTAATGCGGGCTTGGTCTGTTTAGAAATTGCGATAAAAGAACACAATCCTAAAAACCGCGAAAGGATAACATTATTGACAAAAACAGCGGAGATAAAAATGATCAGAAACTGTGCGGTATTCATTATTTATTTTCCTTTTTTATAAGGTTGAAAAATCCCAGCAATAAGCCAATGACAAGCAGGGCACCAGAAGGCATACTTATGGCAAAAGCAGGCTGAAATCCTTTAATTACGGTAAGACCTAAAATCTTTCCCGCACCCAGGAATTCTCTGATGGCAGAAATCAAGATTAAGGCTAATGTAAAACCTATTCCCATCCCAATACCGTCAAATAAAGACCTGATTACATTATTCTTTGAAGCAAAGGCTTCTGCCCGGCCAAGAACAATACAATTTACCACAATAAGCGGGACATAAATACCCAGGGCGCGGTTTAAAGGCGGAAAATAAGCTTTCATCGTCAGTTCCGTAATCGTAACAAAGGTAGCGATGATTACGATAAAGCAGGGGATACGTATTCTATCCGGAACAAAATTTTTAATCCAGGAAATAATTAAATTTGAACCCACAAGAACAAAAGTGGCAGCTATTCCCATACCTATACCATTGACTACGGAAATAGAAACCGCAAGCGTAGGGCATAAGCCCAGAGCCAGGACAAAAGTGGGGTTCTCTTTGATGATACCCTTAATTAATTCTTTGAATGAGTCTTTCATTAGTCGAAAATTATAGATTACATAGGCAGAGGTACCTCTACCTATGTCATCCTTTGGATTTAACTAACGTTCCATATACTCTATTTTTCGTGTAACGGTCAATCAAGGGCGTAGCTGCGTTCATCATCAGAATTGCGTAAGATACTCCTTCGGGATAGCCTCCCCACAAACGGATGACCGCAGTAATTACACCACAACCAATCCCAAAGATAATCTGTCCTTTCCTGGTCAAAGGAGAGGTTACATAATCCGTAGCCATAAAAAACGCGCCCAGGATTAAGCCTCCTGATAATATATGGAATAGCCAATCGCCGCTAAACAATCTATCCGCACCGAATATATAGGTAAGCATCCCGGTGGTTACAATAAAACTTACAG
>Ga0315268_10003559_pt1 | contig 17160 bp, 15 predicted proteins | sample C1_top_MG_FD_204535 | JGI IMG/M metagenome (GOLD analysis project Ga0315268, IMG submission 204535) | Sediment microbial communities from Yellowstone Lake, YNP, Wyoming, USA - C1_top | ecosystem: Environmental > Aquatic > Freshwater > Lake > Sediment | place: USA: Wyoming | collected 2017-08-01
AAAGCTCAGGTGATAAATATCGAGCCCTGGCGGTTAGGATATAAATTGGTCTTAAATTGCGGTTTTGATCTGGTCGCTTCTGTTACGGCGCAGTCAATAAGAAGCCTGAATTTGAAAGTTGGGCAGGAAATTATCGCCTCTTTCAAAGCTACGGCGATACATTTGATAAGGAGATGATCTTAAAATGATCCGATATGAAGAAGCTCTGGAGAAAGTGCTTAAAAATACCAAGCCGCTGCCTCTGGAAAAAGTATTGATCGAAGATTCCCTGGGCAGAGTTCTTAAAGAGGACATCTATTCGAAGATTGAAATGCCGCCATTTGATAAAGCGGCGATGGATGGTTATGCGTTAAACGCTCAAGATCTTAAAGTTGCGCCAAAGAAGTTAAGGGTCATCGGCCTTATTCAAGCAGGAGATAGCTTTAAGAAAAAAATTAAGCGGGGTGAGTGCGTAAAGATTATGACCGGCGCGCCTTTACCCGCGGGCGCTGACAGCGTAATTATGGGGGAAGACACCCGTCAATTCGGAGAGTATGTTAAGATAACCAAAATTGTAAGAAAAGGGGAAAATATATGTTTTCAGGGCGAAGACCTTAAGGCCGGTCAGAAAGTCTTAAGCCGGGGAACAGTAATTTCTTCTTCTCAGGTAGCAGTTTTGGCTACAGTCGGGAAAAGTTTTGTTAGATTGTCCCGCAAGCCGAAAGTTTGTATCTTAAATACGGGAGGAGAGATCGTCCGGCCGGGTGTTAAGTTAGGCAAAAACCAAATATATAACAGCAACGGCCCGATGCTCAAGGCCCTCCTTGAGTCCGACGGGATAAAATCCGGTTCATTGGGGATTGTCAAGGATAATGAAGAAGAGTTGAAGAAAGCGATAAAAAACGGTTTAAAGTCGGATGTGCTTTTGATCTCCGGCGGAGTATCCATGGGCGAATACGATCTTATCCCGAAAGTCCTGGTTAGCCTGGGAGTAAAAAAGATATTCCATAAGGTTAATATCAAACCCGGAAAGCCCCTTTTTTTCGGGCTAAAAGATAAAACTCTGATTTTCGGGATCCCCGGCAATCCGGTATCAAATTTTTCGTCTTATCTAATTTTTATCCGGCCGGCATTATATAAGATTTTGGGGCAACCAGATAGCCAACCTGAATTTAAAACAGGCTTAGTCGACAGGGAATTTTACGCGAAAACCGGCCGGAAACATTTTGTCCCGGTAAAGATAAATAGATTTGGGAACGGTTATCGGTTAACGCCGGTATCCAGCCACGGTTCAGCCGATATTCTGGCTTTGGCGAACTCCGATGGTTTTATGGTCGTAGAGGAAGATTGTTCAGTTATAAAAAAGAACTCAAAGATAAAATTTATAACATGGAAAATTTAGTGAACGTTGATTATTTAAGGCTCTCTTTAACCGACAGGTGCAATTTAAACTGTATTTATTGCACGCCGATCCAGAAGAGCCAATTCTTAAACCGCGAAGAAGTCCTCAGCTACGAGGAAATGGCTAGAGCGGTCGGTTTATTCGTTAAGGCCGGGGTGCGGAAATTACGTTTAACAGGCGGTGAGCCGTTAATCAAGAAAAATATCGCCGGCCTTATCGAAATGTTCGAAGGAATAGAAGGGTTAAAAGAAATATCCATGACTACCAATGGGGTTTGTTTGAAAGGCCATGCGGCTAGACTAAAAGAGGCGGGTTTGGCTAGGCTTAATATCAGCATCGATACTTTAAAAAGGGAAAAGTTCGAGCTGATCACGGGTTTTGATCGTTTTGACGATGTTTGGGCGGGGATAATGGAGTCTCTGGAAGCCCGGCTTGATCCGGTAAAATTAAATGTTATCTTAATGAAAGGGATCAACGACGATGAAATATTGGATTTTGCGCGGCTAACTTTAAAGTATCCTTTAATAATCCGGTTCATCGAATTTTTCCCCACCAATAAAAGGTCCTTAAAATTATCGGATGTTTTGGTCGAAACCAGGGTTTTAAAAGAAAAGATAAGCGCTCATTTCGGCTCGATAGATAGCGTTTCCGGTATTTTAGGGAACGGCCCGGCTGAATATTATAAACTTAAAGGTTCAAAAGGCGCGGTCGGGTTTATCAATAGCAGCAGCGCGAATTTTTGCGGCAGCTGTAACCGGATCAGGCTTGATTGCGCCGGCAAGGTTCGCCCGTGTTTATTCTGTGCTCCTACCCACGACTTGCGGCCATTATTGCGAGGCGCGCAGGATGACGGCCAGGTGCTGGAATATCTAAAAGATGTATTTAAAATAAAATCGAAATTCCGCAAAGACATATCGGCAAAACATCAATTGGAAATGAGCAGTATTGGAGGATAAACAGATGATAGACGTGGGAGATAAGAAAAAGACTAAAAGAATGGCCAGGGCGCAAGCTGTTGTGCGGTTGAATAAAAAAATAATAGAAAAGATAAAAAACGGCAATATGCCTAAAGGGAATGTTCTGGAGAACGCCCGGGTCGCCGCGGTTTTAGCCGCTAAAAAAACTTCGGATCTTATTCCTTTATGCCATAATCTTGAATTGGAATACGCGGGTGTCGATTTTAAATTAACCGCCGGTACAATAATTGTAGAATCTTTAATAAAATCGACCGGAAAAACCGGCGTTGAAATGGAAGCGATGATTTCTTGCTCTATAGCAGCGCTTACCATCTACGATATGTGTAAAATGTTTTCCAAAGATATTGAGATAGAAAAGATAATCCTCCTCGAGAAAAGAGGGGGCAAAAGCGGCACGTATTTAAGAAAGGCTTAAAATGGAAAAGGGCAAAATTTTTTCGATAAATTGCAGTAAAGTTAAAGGAGTTTCGAAAACTCCCGTTAAATCGGCGTTATTGGTAGTAGGGTCCGGTTTAGATAAAGATGCGCATGCTGGTGAGGGTTTAAGGCAGGTGAGTTTGCTGACCATAGAAAGTATAAGGGGGCAAAAAGAATGCGCCAGGGTCAAGAAAACAGGGTTGTTATTAAAAGCCGGAGATTTCGCGGAAAATATTACAGCCGAGAAAATTGATTTGGCGTCCTTAAAAATCGGTGATAAATTAAGGTTAGGGCAGGATGCGGTTATAGAGATCTCTAAAATAGGCAAAGATTGCCATAAGTATTGCGCCATATATTATAAAATAGGCGATTGCATTATGCCCCGGGAAGGGATATTCGCTAAAGTGCTAAAAGGCGGCAAGATCACTCAAGGCGATGATATCGAGGTGGTGGAAAATGTTTAAGGCTGCAGTGCTAACGGTCAGCGACAGATGTTCAAGCGGGGAAAGAGAAGATTTAAGCGGCAAGGCCATTATAGATCTGATTAAAGGTATTGCTGGAGAAGTTGTTAAATATGATATAACCCCTGATGAAATAGATTTAATAAAGGAGAAACTTTTATTTTACTGCGATGATTTAAAAGTGGATCTTGTGTTTACAACTGGCGGCACGGGTTTTGGCCCGAGAGACGTAACTCCCGAAGCAACGCAAGCAGTAGCAGAAAAGGCGATCCCTGGCATACCTGAATTAATGAGGTTAGAAGGGTTAAAGAAAACCAGGAATGCTATGCTTTCCAGAGGAGTCTGCGCAATAAGAAAGAGTTCGATCATAATAAATCTGCCGGGTAGCCCAAAAGCAGTTCAAGAGTCCCTTACGGCTATATTAGATCTTATCCCGCACGCTTTAGATATGCTCAAGGGAAAAGGCCACTAATCTTCCTAAATACTTCAGTCCTTAAAACTTAAAAAAACTTGACTTATGACGATGGCACTTATATAATTGAGAGAGTCATTAATAATAATATACTTACTTTATATTTTAAAGAAAGGCTTATAGAATGCACCCCATAGATTTTCAAAGCGACAACCTTTCCGAAAAAGAAAGGCGTAATATTGACATCCTCGAACTTCTCAGAAAACGCGGCCCTATCAGCCGGCCGGAAATCTCCAAAGAAATCGGGATAAACGTCGTAACTATTTCCAACTATATTGATGATTTTATTAAACATAACTTAGTTCTTGAGAAAGAACTCGACATTTCCGAAGGCGGAAGAAGGCCGGTATTGCTGGATTTAAATCCCCAGGGCGGATATATCATAGGAGTGGGGTTAAACCTGATGAATATGGTGGGGCTCTTGGTGGATTTAAAAGGCAACATTATTACTAAGACCCAGATCGCCAAACCCCAGAAGCCTTCGGTAAAAGATATTACCGAATGCCTACTGCAGATCATCCGCGAAATATTCCGAAGGTCTAAAGACTACGCCGCCAATATTAAAGGCGTGGGAGTAGGGATCGCCGGGTTAGTCAATAAGCAAGACGGCTCCATTCATTGGCCCCAGAAAATGGACCATTATTACACCTATGCTTCGGTTGACCTTCCGCTGAAGAGCTTAATTGAGAGAGAATTCAATGTTCCTACTTTAATCGAAAATGACGCTACCAGCGCTTGTTTTGGCGAATACTGGCTGGGTATTGAATCCGGGATCAAGAATTTGATCTACATGTTTTCCGGAGTTGGCTGCGGGCTTTTGATCAACGGCTCAATTTACCGCGGAGCTCAAGGGTATGCCGGAGAGGTTTCTATTTATAATTATAAGGAACAGGATGCTTTTAACTGTGAACCGGGCAATACCTGCTTTTTGAAACGCTGGGAAATGGATTTAGGTATTTTAGATGAAGTAAAAGGGCTCCTTTCCCGGGACAAAGAGGCAGCCGCGAAATTCTTTAAGCTGACCTCTTCCAATATGGATAATGTAGATTTTAAAAGCGTACTTATTGCCGCCCGGGCCGGCGATCCGGTCGTGTTGTCTGCTTTGGATGCCGCGGCTAAAAGGCTGGGTATAAAGATCGCGCACATGGTTAATTTATTGAACCCGGAAATGGTTGTTTTGGGCGGTGGATTAGAAGAGGCCGGAGAAGGATTCTTGAATAAGGTTACCGCGACGGTAAAAGAGTGGTCTTTTCGAGAAGAAACGGAAGATTTAAAAATAGTTTTTTCCCAATTAAGAGAGAATGCGGTTGCCCTGGGCGCGGCGAGCCTGGTAATGCAGAGGCTTTTTGCTCAATTATGGTAAGAAGGGATTTGCATGCAGGATAAAATGAAATTCGTGCTTATTGGCCTGGCCGCGTTAATTATTATAATTCTGTTTCTTTTTTTGCAATCCAGCCAGTACGCGGGTAAGTTGAGAACAGAAAGAGATTCCCTCAAAGATACCAGCAATTCTTTAAATATACAGCTAGCCAACCTAAATAAAGAAAATAAACAGATAAAAGAGGAATTCGATATTGCCAGGAAGTCCCTGGAAGAACTGGGAATGGAAAAGTCCAATACCGAAAAAACCTTTAAGTCTCTTTCTGAGGAAAGGGATAAATTAAAAGCCGAAGTGGAGAAGCTTCTTGCCGAATCAGTTGCGATAAAGACCACTGTTGCTCCTGTGTCTAGTGAACCTAAAGAAGTAGCTTCGCCTACCGCGGATGCCTACTGGGCGGGAATTCTCAAGAAAAAAGCCGAGTTGGAACTCAAACTTGAGAATTTGCGCGGAGAATTTAAAGCCGCAAAACTTGAGAACGAACAGCTTAAGAGCGAAAAAGATAAATTGGGGCTGGATATGCAGAGTTATGAGACGGATCAAAAAGATGTCAACCGCGAGTTTGAATACAATAAGAAGCTGGTGGATAACCTGACTACGGAATTAACCCGGGAGAAAACCGATAAATTCCAGGTGATGGAGGCTCTCAGGGCGCTGAAGAGTGAAAATAAATTCTTGAAACAACAGTTAAAAATAATCTATGACCGTAAGACAAAGCTTGAGGAAAAATTCTCCGAGCTCCAGGATAAGAACGCCGTTTTGGAAAGCAATATGGCTAAAATGGAGTCTTTTGTCCGGGAAAAAATTTTGCAGGTGGATAGCCTTAGGAACGACTTGGGAATAATGCCACCCGCACAGGGCGGGGAGAGGCCTCTTGCTCGGGAAAAGGCGGAAGATTATTCCGCAAAGAAAAAGGGGTCTATTGAGCTGGCACCAATAGTGGTCAGGCCTCAAGAAGAAAACCGTTCTAAAGGACAGGCTGGCAAAACCGTTTCGGTTATTGCGGTGAACAAGGATAGTAATTTCGTGATTGTGAGTATTGGCTCTAACTCAGGGGTTAAGATCGGCGATACTTTCCATGTTTTCAGAGGAGATGATCCTATCGCTGTCGTGGAAGTAATTCAGGCCCGGGATAATATTTCGGCCTGCGATATAAAGAATGAAAGTATACCCATCGCCGTAGGGGACACCGTTAAATAATTATGCGCAGAAGAAAAGGGCCTTCTAAAACAATTTCCATAATCGACATCGCGCGCCTGGCTAAAGTTTCCATTAGTACGGTTTCCCGCGTAATTAACAAAAGCCTTTCAGTTAAGGAAAATAATCGCAAAAGAGTTCAAGAGATCGTCGAGCGGCTTAATTTCCATCCTTCAATTTTTGCTCAGAGGCTAGCCACAGGAAAAAGTAATGTTATCGGTTTGGTTATTCCCCGCTACGAAGGAGTTTTTTATTCTTTCTACGCGTTGGAATTGATCCGGGGTATCGGGACGCTGGCTGCTTCTCTGAAGCTGGATTTATTGCTGCATCTTACGGATAGCCGCTCCAACCTGAATCTTCGCGGTATCGGCGGAGTGATTTTTGCGGATGTTATCGCCAACCGCAAACAGCTTGAGGATGCTTTAAGCCTTGGATTGCCGGCGATCGTGATCAATAATTATGTGGAAGACCTGCCGGTAAATTGTATTGCTATTGATAACCGGGGCGGGGCGGAAAGTGTCGTGGAATATTTGATCGGCCTGGGCCATAAAAAGATCGCTCATATTGCCGGGGATTTGATTACTCAGGCAGCTCAGTTGCGTTTGGAAGGTTATAATTTAGCCTTAGCGAAAAATAAGATCCCTTTTCGCCAGGAGTATATTGTCAAGACCGATTATTCCCGCGGCCAAGCCGCTGGCGCAGCTCGGGCTTTGCTTAACTTGCCGGACAGGCCTACCGCGATATTCGTGGCTTCAGATTCGATGGCGCTGGAAGTAATGTCTGTGGCAAGTGAGCATGGTTTAAAGATACCTGCGGATTTGTCCCTTGTCGGATTCGACGACAATCCTTCCGGGCTTTACGGCCCGGTTGCTTTGACAACAGTTAGGCAGCCTTTGGTCAAGATGGCCCAGGATTCAGTAAAAGAATTAAGCGTTATTATGAATCTCGGAAAGAAACCACCGATAAAAAAGGTTTTTCTTCCCACGGAACTGATAATCAGGGAGTCTTGCCAGTCTCTCAGCTCGTCGATGGGCTGACAATTTAAAATTATTAAGCCTGCCATATAAAATACAACTTGTAGTATATGATTTTAAAAAAATACCATATATTGTATTTTTTGTTGACAAGTAATTTTGCGGTGATATAATTTATTTTTGTAAGGGAAGATAAAAAATCTTGTACAACGTTTTTATTGTGGGAGGATAAAATGCCTTTGAAACTTTCGGAGAATGCCCTTAAAGTCCTGGAAAGAAGATATCTCAAACGTGATGAATCAGGTAAAGTTTCGGAAACCGCAGAAGAAATGTTTCGCCGGGTGGCTAGGGCAATCGCTGAGGCTGAAAAGAATTACCGCAAGACCGTAAAAGAAACCTCAGAATTGGAAGAGGATTTTTATAAGGCGATGTCTAATCTTGAGTTTGTTCCTAACTCTCCCTGCCTGATGAACGCGGGTCGTGACTTGGGACAGCTAAGCGCGTGTTTCACCCTTCCTATCAACGATTCCATGGATTCTATTTTTGAGACTTTGAAAGCCACCGCCATGATCCATAAGTCAGGCGGCGGCACAGGGTTTTCATTTTCCCGCATCCGGCCCAAGAATTCGGTGGTCAAAACCACCGGTGGCGTGGCTTCCGGCCCGGTATCTTTTATGAAAGTTTATGACGCCGCTACTGAGGCGGTAAAACAGGGTGGTACCCGCCGGGGAGCGAACATGGGTATATTGCGCGTTGACCATCCGGATATTATGGGGTTTATTACTTGTAAAGAAAACAATAAAGAGATCAGTAATTTTAATATCTCTATTGCTATTACTGACGAATTTATGAATAAATTAAAAGGCCAAGAAGATTTTAATTTGGTCGATCCCCATTCCAATCAAGTATTTAAAAAAATCAATCCCAAAGAAGTATTTGATTTAATTGTCAAGCAGGCCCACAAAAACGGTGAACCCGGAATTATTTATATCGACAAGATTAACGCCGATAATCCTACTCCTCATTTGGGAAGAATGGAAAGCACTAATCCTTGCGGTGAGCAACCGCTGCTTCCTTACGAGAGCTGCGATTTGGGATCGATCAACCTGGCCAGGCTTTGGAAGAAAGATAACCAGAGTTATGGCATGGATTGGGACCGCTTAAGGGAAGTTACCCGCCTGGCAGTGCATTTTCTGGATAATCTTATTGACGTAAATAAGTTTCCTCTTCCCGAAATCGAAAAGGCGACTTGCGCCACTCGCAAGATCGGTTTAGGAGTTATGGGTTGGGCTACGCTTTTGATCCGCCTGGGCATACCGTATAATAGCGATGAAGCGGTCATACTAGGTGAGAAAGTGATGGCTTTTGTCCTTAAGGAAGCTCAAAAGAGGTCTGAGGAACTGGCTAAGGAAAAAGGGGTTTTTCCGGCGTATAAAGGAAGCACCTGGGAGAAACAGGGGATTAGGGTTCGCAACGCGACCCTCACTACCATAGCTCCCACCGGGACGATCAGCATTATTGCCGGGCCTTGCTCTTCGGGCATTGAGCCTTTATTCGCTATTGTTTATTACCGCAATGTCATGGATAACGATAAACTTGTTGAGGTTGACCCTTTATTCGAAGAAATCGCCAAAGAACGCGGTTTCTACAGCCGTCAGCTGATGGAGAAAATAGCCGAATCCGGATCTTTAGCGCATGTTGAAGGTGTGCCGGAAGACATTAAGAAAATATTCGTTACTGCTCACGATATTAATCCGGAGTGGCATGTCAGAATGCAGGCGGTGTTCCAGAAATATGTACATAATGCTGTATCCAAGACCATAAACTTTCCTCACGAAGCGACACTGGAAGATGTTAGGAAAGCTTATATGCTCGCGTATGATTTAAATTGCAAAGGTATTACTGTCTATCGCGACAGAAGCCGTGAAGAGCAGGTTTTAAACATTAATCACAAAACTGAAGCGCCTTCGGTAAAAGAATCCAAGACAGAGCCGGGCAAGATCACTCCCCGCCCGAGGCCCGAAGTTATTTTAGGAACCACTACCAAAGTCGCTACCGGTTGCGGCAATCTCTATGTGACTATAAATATAGATGAGGAAGGTAAGCCATTTGAGTTGTTTACCCAAATGGGTAAAGCAGGCGGTTGCGCGGGCAGTCAGTTAGAGGCATTAGGTAGGATGGTATCTCTGGCTTTCCGGGCAGGAGTCGAAGTCAAATCCATTATTGAACAGTTGCGTAACATTCGTTGTCCTTCTCCTTCCTGGGAAAAAGGCCAACGGATCTTTTCTTGCGCTGATGCCATAGCTCGGGTTATTGAAAGAAGGTTGGTCAATGGCCAGGCAATTTACCCCCAGTCAATGGAAACTTCGGCTATGATCGCTATGAAACATTCCCATCGTGACGAGAATTCTTTAGAGGTTAGTTCTCAGGCGGATATTGTCGGGGTCTGCCCGGATTGCGGAGGCGCGTTACGCCACGAAGAGAGTTGCATTAAATGTCACGGTTGCGGGTTTTCAAAATGCTAGTCCCTTGAAAAAGATCATTTACATCGTTTTAGACGGGTTAGGCGATGAGCCGGTAAAAGAACTCGGCACTAAGACTCCTTTGGAGGCGGCCCTTACCGCGAATATGGATCGGCTGGCTCAAAGAGGAAGAACCGGGATAGTTCATACTTTTTCCCCGGGGATCGCGCCTGAGTCGGATATCGCGGTGATTAGCTTATTGGGGTATGACCCGAATAAATATTATACAGGCCGCGGGCCGCTGGAAGCTTTTTCCGAGGGGATAACTGTAAGCGAAGGGAACCTGGCATTGCGGGCAAATTTTGCCACTGTCGAATCCGACGGTAAGACTATCAAAGACCGAAGGGTAGCCAGGAGCTTGACCACAGAAGAGGCTACTTCCCTGTCCAAGGAAATAAATACTAAAGTCGCGCTTTCCGGCGCGACTTTTGAATTTAAGAATACTATAGGCCATCGGGCGGTTTTGGTTATAAGAGGGGTGCGTTCGAAACTGTCGGGCTGGATCACCAATACTGACCCGGCTTACGAGCGGCAGGGGATGTTTGGCTCTGCCCGGGAGAATTTCCCTTTAGTCGTTGTTTCGTCCCGCCCTATGCCGAATTTTGAGAATAACGCTGCGGCCGGCGAAGCAGCCGAGGTTTTAAACGAATTTACCGAAAAATCCCATCGGGTTCTGGCTGAGTCTGCGGTGAATAAGAGAAGAGTTGAACAGGGAAATTTCCCGGCGAATCTAGTTTTGTGCCGTTCAGCCGGAGATAGCCTGCCTAAATTTCCCGGCATCTCGGAATTATATAAGATGAGATTCGGCTGTTTTGTAGAAATGCCGGTTGAACGGGGGATCGCGCTTTTAACAGGAATGGATTTAGCCGATGTTCCGTCTTCCAGCGGCCATTTGGATGTGGATTACCCGGTCTGGGCCAAGGTGGCTTTGAATTCTTTGAACAAGTATGACGGTTTGTATGTTCATATTAAGGGGCCGGATGATCCGGGCCATGACGGAGATTTCTTAAAGAAAAAAGAGATCATTGAAGCCATCGATAGATTTTTCTTTCCTGCGCTGGTTTCCGGTATAGACCTTAAAGATTATGTTATTTGCGTCACATCTGATCTTTGCACGGTTTGTAATATTAAGGCTCATTCCGCTATCCCTGTTCCTTTATTAGTTTGTGGGGCGAATATCTCGCCCGATGGCACAATGAGTTTCTCGGAGAAAACTTGCCTTTCCGGCTCACTGGGAAACCTGGCCGGCCAGGATATTATGCCCTTCCTTGTAAAATCCGCACAAGAATAGTATAATAATAATTTCCAAATTTGAATGAGGTTTTGTATATGTATGATGTTATCGTAATAGGTGCCGGCCACGCCGGCATTGAGGCGTCTTTGGTAAGTGCGCGGATGGGGTGCTCTACTTTAATGCTTACTCTGGATGCCGGAACAATAGGCCATATGAGCTGCAATCCGGCGATCGGAGGAGTAGGCAAAGGCCAATTGGTCAAAGAGATTGATGCCTTGGGCGGCGAAATGGGCAAAGCTGCGGATATTTGCGGCATGCAGTTTAGGATCTTAAATGCTTCCAAAGGCCCGGCTGTGCAATCTTCCCGGGCTCAGATCGACCGCAGCCTGTATAAGGATTACATGAAGAATGTCGTCCTTGCTCAGGCTAATCTTGAAGTGAAAGTTGCCGAGGTTGCGAAATTAATTGTCAAAGATAGCTGCATCGCCGGGGTTATTACCGGGAATCATGAAGAGATCCTCGGTAAGTCTGTGGTCATTTGCACAGGGACATTTCTTAACGGTTTAATTCACGTTGGGCTTAATCATTACCCGGGAGGCAGGATCGGCGAGCCAGCGGCATTAGCCCTGGATAACAGTTTAAAGGAATGCGGGTTCAGCCTAATGCGCTTTAAAACCGGAACCTGCCCGCGGCTGGACAAGAAAACAATAGATTATTCTAATTTAATTTATCAGGAAGGCGATAATCCCCCTAAGCCATTTTCTTTCTCAACTAAAGTTATTAAACAGAAGCAAATCCCTTGTTTTATAACTTACACCAACAAAATTACCCATAAGATAATTCGGGATAATCTGGACAAATCGCCTCTCTATGCCGGAATAATCAAGTCCACCGGCGTGCGTTATTGCCCGTCTATAGAAGACAAGATCGTCAAATTTGCCGATAAAGAAAGACACCAGGTATTTCTGGAACCTGAAGGTTATGATACTGATCAAGTTTATCCTAATGGCTTATCTACGAGCCTGCCGGAGGAAGTACAATTAGAACTGTTGCATTCAATTGCCGGGCTGGAGCAAGTCAAAGTTAGACAATTTGGTTATGGCATAGAACACACCGTAGTAGACCCCAGGCAATTGTATCCCAGCTTGGAGACCAAGCTGGTCAAAAATCTATTTCTAGCGGGCCAGATCAACGGGACCACGGGCTATGAAGAAGCAGGAGCGCAAGGATTAATTGCCGGGATAAACGCCGGGCTCAGGGCTAAGGGTAAGGAGCCTTTTATTCTTGACCGTTCAACCGGCTATATCGGAGTTTTGATCGACGACTTAACCACTAAAGGCACGAATGAGCCCTACCGGATGTTTACTTCTCGGGTGGAATACCGTTTGATCTTGAGGGAAGATAACGCGGATCTGCGTTTAAGTGAGATTGGATATCGCTTAGGCCTGGTCAATAAGAAAGAATACGAAAAAATAAAGTTTAAAGAAGAAGGGATCCAAAAAGCTATTTCGGATTTAAAAAACACTTGGATCAAACCCGATAAAGAAATAAATCGGACTTTAGAAGAGCTGAATACCGTAGGATTAAAGAAAAAAGTTACCCTGGAGGCTTTGCTTAAGCGGCCGCAGATAAATTTAGATTTTCTAAAAGATTTGCCCGGAGTAAAACTCGATATCCCAGAATTAGTTTCCCAACAAGCGGAAATTGAGGTAAAATATGAAGGATTTATTCAAAGGCAGCTTGCGGAAGTAAACAAGTTTAGGAATTTAGAGAAGATCCGGCTCCCGGTTGAGTTGGATTACAGCAATATTCCTTCGCTTTCCCGCGAGATCAAAGAGAAATTAAAGAAAGCTCGGCCAATAAGCTTGGGCCAAGCTTCGCGGATTTCGGGAGTGACCCCTGTGGCTATTTCTCTTTTGATGGTATACTTGAAGAAGTTAAATGGACAAAGATAAAAACTATATCGCCTTAAAGAAATTCTGCCAAGATCTGGGAATGGATTTATTCGGTGTCGCGGATATCCAGGATGTTAAGCAGGGATTCGTAGTTTCCCCGGAGCTATTAACCAGGCTCGACAAAGCTGTAGTCCTGGGCGGGAGGTTGTCTAAGACTGTATTAGCGGAACTTATCGCTGCGCCTACCAGGCTTTATTCCTACCATTACCGCACTTTAAATTCCTTGTTAGACCAGTCAGCGCTTAAAGCTACTCTTTATATCGAGGCACAGGGGTATCTTGCGCTACCCGTTCCTACGTCACAAATTTTGGACTGGAAAAAACAGACTGGCCACCTTTCGCATAAGAAAATGGGAGAGCTCGCCGGTTTAGGTTGGATAGGCAGGAATAATATGCTGGTTAATAAAGATTACGGATCCCAGTTCCGCCTGGTCACTATTCTTACTAATATGCCTCTTTTGATTGATAAGCCGGTGCAAGATAATTGTGGGCCTTGCCGTTTATGCGTTGATGTTTGCCCAGCCAAAGCAATCCAAGAGAATGTTGCGGATTTTGGCCATATAAAGTGTTTTGACGCGATCAAGGGTTTTCAGAAATTGCATCTGGCGGAGCAGTATATCTGCGGGGTGTGCGTGAATGTTTGCCGCGGAAATAAGAAAGGCGAGAATAGATGAGCATGTTACTTGTGGCTTTTACTATTTTGATGAGCATCGGAGTCGGCTGGTCAATAGGAGCTAATGACGCAGCAAATTCCCTGGGTACGGCCGTTGGCTCAAAAGTAATTAATCTGCGCCAAGGAATTATTCTGATCGCGATCTTTGGATTCTTGGGAGCAATGCTGCAAGGGTCTTATGTTACTCATACTATCGGGAAGGGTATAGTTCCGCTGGATAAGCTGGATAAGCAAATGGCTCTTTATGTGGCATTGGTCGCGAGTTTCGCGGCCTGCGCCTGGGTGGTTCTGGCGACTTATTGGAAAATGCCGATTTCTACCAGCCACTCTATTGTGGGGGCGGTGGCTGGCGCGGGGTTAGCCATAGGAGCTCCGGTAAGATGGAAGGTGCTGGTCGATATTTTTCTCTGTTGGATTACTACTCCTATCGGAGCAGCCATTTTAGGCTATATATTCTTCCGGGTTTTTAACAATTTGTTTTATCGGATCTTTCCGCGTAAATACCTCAGAAAAGTCGTTACCGTGCTGATAATTTTAAGCGGTTGCTACGTGGCTTATTCCTGGGGCGCTAACGATGTGGCTAATGCTACCGGAGTTATTGTTGGTGCCGGGATCTTGCCGGTCAATATCAGCGTGGCTATCGGCGGGTTGGCAATTGTCTTGGGAATTGTAACCTGGGGCTATAAGGTTATCGAAACTATTGGTTCAGAAATCACCCATCTTTTGCCGATTATGGCTTTTTCCGTTCAGTTGGCTAGCGCCATAAACGTGCATATTTACACTGTTTTCGGGATTCCTGTTTCCACAAGCCACTCGATCGTGGGAGCGATTTTCGGCGTAGGGCTGGTAAAAGGTTTGAAGGTCCTGAATATCCGCATTATGAAGGAGATAATTATCTGTTGGTTAGCTACTCCTTTTGTTTCCGGGATCATGAGTTTTTTATTATTAAAAGGGATTACGTTTTTTATTAAATGATCGGCATTGCGCCGGTGTGTGTTTCTATACAAGGAGGCAGGAATGAGGGAAATTAGGAATATTTTAGGCTGGTTGGGGATGGCGGAGGAGAAATCTATTTTGGAAGATGCCCAGAAACATGTGGAAGAAACCTATAAAACCGTGGCTTATTTCTCGGAGGCGGTAAATGGTTTTATCTCCGGGGATTTGAATGCCAAAACTAAAGCTATTGAAGCTGTCCGGGAAAGTGAGCACCAAGCGGATTTGTTGCGTTCGAAGATGGTCACTGAACTCTCAGAAAGTTTGCTTCTTCCTCCAGACCGGGCGGATCTGATGCATTTCGTTAAGACCTTGGATAAGATCGCGGACTGGACTAACGGCGCAGCCAGGCTTTTAGGGTTTATTGAACAGAAACTACCGGAGAATATACTTAAAAATATATCCATCGCCACAGAGTTGATTTTTTCAGCCATTTCCAGGCTAAAGGAAGCGATCAACGCGATTATCAAGAATGACCTTAAAAAAGCGCTTATTGAATGTGAGGAAGTAGCCCGCATTGAACATGAGGCGGATGACCAGAAAAGAGCTTTGATTCAGTCCATAATCCACGCCAAGCTTGAGCCGACCAGCCTTTTATTAAGCTATCAACTGGCTGAGTATTTGGAGGGCGTAACTGATAAGATTGAAGATGCTGCGGATTTTATCAAAGTAATCGCTATAAAAGCTAAATGAAAGAAATAAAACCTAAGGAAAAGATCTTGATTGTCGATGACGAGAAAGACATCGTCAAAATGCTCAACTATAATTTGAAAAAAGAAGGATTCCGGACTGTTGACGCTTATGACGGAGAGGATGCTTTGGATCTAGCTATTAGCGAACATCCGGATCTGATCGTGTTGGATTTGATGCTTCCGGGGATTGATGGCCTGGAAGTGTGCAGGCGGTTGAAGAAAGAATCCAAAACCGCCGTAATCCCAATAATTATGCTTACGGCGAAAACTCAGGAGACAGATAAAATCGTGGGGCTGGAATTAGGCGCGGATGATTATGTGAGCAAACCGTTCAGCCCGAAAGAACTAATTGCCCGGATAAAAGCGGTTTTACGCCGCAGTCAGGAAAAAGAAACTCACCGGGATATTTTAACATTTGGAGAAATAGCTATAGATTTTTCTAAAATCGCAGTCAGCGTAGGAAATAAGCCGGTGGAGTTGACGTCCAAGGAATTTGAATTGTTTAAGACCCTTATTTTGGCTAAAGGCCGGGTCCTTTCTCGGGATTATCTTTTAGACACAATTTGGGGTTTTGACCACGCCGCGGATATTCAGACCCGAACCGTGGATGTGCATATCCGGACTTTACGCAAGAAACTTAAAAAACAAGCCAGTTGTATCATTACGGTCAAGAACTACGGCTACCGTTTTGAGGCGCAAGAGGGATAATGATGTTTTTTACGGCGCGTAAGAAAATTAGTAAGATTTCGGATGGCCTTGAGAAGGCCATTGGAGAAAAATCCGGGGAAAAAATAAAGGTTTATTCCCGGGACGAAATCACCAGGCTTGAGGCTGTGTTTAAGAAGGTAAAAGATAAGATTGATCAACTGGAAAGAGAAAAAAGTCAGGCTCAGGCCATCTTAAACAGCATGATCGAAGGTGTAATTGCTTTGGATAAAGATTGCCGGATAGTTTCTCTGAATCCGACTGTGGAAAAGATGTTCCGAGTCGTTAAAGATCAAACTAAAGGTAAATTTTTTCTGGAGGCGATTCCTAATAACGATCTCTACGAGATTATTTCTATCGTTTTTAAAAAAAGGGAGGTTGTTTTCCAGGAATTAACCTTGGTTTGGCCGGTGCAGCGGATTTTTCAAGTTAATGCCTCTCCGATTTTTGATGCCGATGCGGTTAGCGGATGTTTGCTGGTCATCCATGATATAACCGAGATGAGGAAACTGGAAACCATCCGGTCGGATTTTGTGGCCAATGTATCTCACGAATTAAAAACCCCGCTGACTTCGATAAAAGGTTTTGTGGAAACATTGCTTGAGGGTGCTTTAGAGGATAAAGATAACGGCCGGCATTTCCTGGAGATTATCCAGGAGCATACTGATCGTTTGAATAGTTTAATCAATGATTTACTGGAGTTATCCTTCCTGGAATCGCGGGAAATAAAGTTAGATATTGTTAAAGTAAATCTTAAGGATTTGATAGAAAAAGTTATCTCCGGATTTAAATCAAAGTTGAGCAAGAGGGATATCGGCTTCGACAATCGGATCGCCCCGGAGATGAAAGTAAGCGGGGATTCCGATAAACTCGAACAGGTTCTGACCAACTTGATAGATAACGCTATTAAATTCAGCCCTAACAGGTCAAAGATAAAAATATATTCCGAGAACTTGGAAGATAAAGTCAGGATTATTATTGAAGATTCCGGCCCCGGGATTTCAGCAAAGCATATTCCCCGGCTTTTCGAGCGTTTCTACCGCGTGGACAAAGCCCGTTCCCGCGAACTGGGCGGTACTGGTTTAGGGCTATCAATTGTAAAGCATATCATCGAGCTGCATAAAGGAACC
>Ga0315268_10003560_pt1 | contig 17154 bp, 15 predicted proteins | sample C1_top_MG_FD_204535 | JGI IMG/M metagenome (GOLD analysis project Ga0315268, IMG submission 204535) | Sediment microbial communities from Yellowstone Lake, YNP, Wyoming, USA - C1_top | ecosystem: Environmental > Aquatic > Freshwater > Lake > Sediment | place: USA: Wyoming | collected 2017-08-01
ACGCGGGGGGGGGGGCGGGCTGGGGCGCCCCCCCGCGACGGTTGGAGCCTGGCGACGGCCTCGTCTTTAGGTCATCTGGTCCTCGTCACACCGTCTTCCTGCGGCGGGCCCACAAAACCACGCGCCCCCCGCCGCATACGCGCGAGGGGCGCGCCGCTTACGTGTTCCGCCGAGACCTACCTACATCCCGGCCACGAACAGCCCCGCCAGGACCAGGGTGATGGTCGACAAGAGCTTCACCAGCACATGCAGGGACGGGCCGGCCGTGTCCTTGAAGGGATCGCCGACGGTGTCGCCGACAACGGCCGCCTTGTGCGGATCCGACCCCTTGCCACCCAACTCGCCCGTTTCGATGAACTTCTTGGCGTTGTCCCAAGCCCCGCCACCGGTGTTCAGGAAGAGGGCCATGATCACTCCGGCGATGGTTCCGACCATGAGGAAGGCCGCCACCGCCTCCGCCTTCAAGACCAGACCGACCAGGATCGGCGTGGCGACCACGAGCAGGCCCGGCAGGACCATGGCCTTCAGAGCCCCCCGGGTCACGATGTCGACGCACCGGCCGTAGAGAGGCTTCTGCGTGCCCGCCATGATCCCCGGGAACTCCTTGAACTGGGCCCGCACTTCCGCGATAACCACCTGGGCCGCCTGGCCCACGGCCCGGATGGCCGTGGCGCTGAAAAGGAAGACCAGCATGGCCCCGATCATGGCCCCGACGAAGACCTCGGGTTTACCGATGTCGACCGGGAAAACACCGATCGGTCGGCCGAAGCGCTCGTGCATGAGGATTTGAATCTCATCCGTGAAGGCCGAGAAAAGCAGGAAGGCCGCCAGGGCAGCCGAGCCCACGGCGTAGCCCTTGGTCAGGGCCTTGGTCGTGTTGCCGCTGGCGTCCAGGCGGTCGGTCCGCCGGCGGACCTCCTCCGGCGCGCCGGACATCTCGATGATGCCTCCGGCGTTGTCGGTGATGGGCCCGTAAGTGTCCATGGCCAGGATGTAGGCCACGGTGGCCAGCATGCCCATGGTGGCCACGGCCGTGCCGTAGAGACCGCCATTCGGAAGAGCCGCGGCCCCCAGCCGGTAGGCGGTGATGATGGCCACGGCGATGACCAGGATGGGAACAGCCACGGCCTCGAGGCCGACCGAGACCCCGGCGATGATGTTGGTGGCCGGACCGGTTATCGAGGCCCTAGCGATCTCCTTCACCGGCCGGAAGCGATACTCCGTGTAGTACTGGGTGATGTAGACGAAGACCACGCTCATAAGAAGTCCGGTGAGAGCGGCGAAGTAGAAGTAGATGAAGTTCACGTCGCCGTTCACGCCCGACAGCATCGACCGGGTCACGAAGTAGAGAGCGATGGCCACCAGGATCGAGGTGATGAGATAGCCCCGGGTCAGGGCTTTCATCGGCACCTCGTCGTCGTTCTTCACCCTCACGGTGAAGATGCCGATGATCGAGGCCACGATGCCGAAGGCCCGGGCCACCAGCGGGAAAAGAATTCCGGCCACGCCGAACTTCGGGAGCAGGATGATGCCCAGGATCATGGCCCCGATGTTCTCGGCCGCCGTCGACTCAAAGAGGTCGGCGCCGCGGCCGGCGCAGTCGCCGACGTTGTCGCCGACGAGGTCGGCGATGACGGCCGGGTTGCGAGGGTCGTCCTCCGGGATGCCGGCCTCAACCTTGCCGACGAGGTCGGCCCCGACGTCGGCGGCCTTGGTGTAGATACCACCGCCGAGCTGGGCGAAGAGGGCCACGAAACTGGCCCCGAAACCAAAGCCGACGATGAGGAGGGGCGCCCGGTCGGGATGGCTCGCCCCACCGAAAGCGTAGAAGAGACCGGCCACGCCGAGAAGACTCAGGGCCGTGACGGCCAGACCGGTTACGGCCCCGCCGCGGAAGGCGATCCTCAGGGCTCGGTTGAGGCTGTGATGGGCGCCGGCCGCGGCCCGAAGGTTGGCCGTGACCGCCGTGTACATGCCGATGAAGCCGGAGATGGCGGAGAGAGCGGCCCCGGAGACGAAGGCGATGGCCACGTAGATACCGTCGCCCTTCTTGGCCGTAAAGGCCAGAGCCACCGCCGCGACAACGGCCAGAATGGCGATGGTGCGATACTGCCGGGAGAGAAAGGCCAGGGCCCCTTCTCTGATCGCCCCGGCGATTTCCTGCATCTTGGCCGTGCCCTTGTCCTGCCGGACGACCTCAATGATGAGGTAGATCACGGTGAGGAAGGCCAGAGCGCCGGATATCCAGATTGCCGGTACGAGGTTCACGAGAGCTTTTCCCCCTGACTCTGAGATCGTTTAGGACCACTACCGTAGACGTTTCCTGCTTTGGCTCCGGCAAGTCACCTGCCTTCACCCGCGCCGGGACCCGCGACTTGGGGTCACCAGCGCCCGCGGTCTTTCCGACCGGCCTATTTCGGAGAGGGGTGGGGCTTCTCCTTTCCGCTGGCTGCCAATCCTCAGCCTTCCAGTAACTCCCCACGCAGGACCGTCACGGCCTGACCCCCAAGATGGACACGATCGCCCGCGAGACGAACCCGGACCAGGCCACCGCGGGCCGAAACCTGGCGCCCGGCCATCTCCCTCCGACCCAGGCGCTCTCCCCAGTAGGGCCCGAGGCAGCAGTGGGCCGAGCCCGTCACCGGGTCCTCCGGAACGCCGACCCTCGGGCCGAAGAAACGGGAGACGAAGTCGTAGCCGGCGGGGAAATCCTGGCCGGTGGCCGCGGCCGTGACGATGACCCCGCGGGCCTCCACGGTCTCAAGGAGACCCATATCCGGCCGCAGGTTCCTCACCGCCTCCTCGGAGTCGACTTCCACCAGGTAGTCGCAGTCGTTGCGTCCGGTGTAGAGAACCTTAGCCTCTCCCAGCCGTAGGGACTCCAGAAGCCCGGCGGCCGGCGACGCGGGGCTGGGTGGTTTGGCCGGAAAGTCGAGGGTAATCCAGCCGTCGTCCTCGCGGTGGGCGGTCAGAAGCCCGCTCCTGGTCTGGAAGCGAATCTCCGCCCCCGGGGCAATTCGCCCTTCCTCCCAGAGAACGTGGGCGGCGGCCAGGGTGGCGTGGCCGCAGAGATCGACCTCGGTGGCGGGGGTGAACCAGCGGAGGTGAAAGTCTCCCACCCGTCCGCCGCCGGCGGGAAGGAGAAAAGCCGTTTCGGAGAGATTCATCTCCCGAGCCACGTTCCGCAGCCACTCCTCGTCGCGGGGTCGCTCCAGAAGGCAGACGGCGGCGGGATTCCCGGCGAAGGGACGAGCCGTGAAGGCGTCGACCTGGACGATGGACTGAGTCATGGTAGCCTCCTCTGACAGGCTAACTTTCGACCTTCCGCGAGAAATCCCCCGCTGGGGTCCGCGAAGTGACCACCGGCTTCCGCCGCTGCAGGACTTGCCCCGGTCCGGGCGTAGTCTCAGGGAAAACAAGTGTTGGGGGAGGTCTACGACATGAAATGGGTCACACGGTCTCACGCGCACGTGGATAGGGTGGCCTGTCCCTGGCTCATCCAGCGGTTTGTCGACTCCGAGGCCGAGTTCATCTTCGTGCCGGCCAGCCGGATCGAGGACATCGCCAAGCGGGAGGGGGCCATCCCCTTCGACGCGCCGGGAGTGGAGTTGGGCCACCATGGTGACCAGTGCTCCTTCGACGCCATCATCGGGAAGTACGGTCTCAAGGACCCGGCCCTGCTTCGGCTGGCCGCCATAGTCCGGGCCGCCGACACGGGAACGCCCGAAAAGGAGCCGATGGCCGCCGGGCTTGAGGCTATCGCCGTCGGCTACAGCCTCCGCTTCCCCGATGATCTGGAGAACCTCGAGGCCCAGTTCGACGTCTACGACGCTCTTTACGCCTGGTGCCGGCTAGACGTGGTCAAGGTCAGGGGATGAAATCAGTGGAGTCGACCGAACCCGGGGAATCCGCGGGGATGGCGGAGACGAATACCACCAGGCCCGGGTCGCCCGGGCGCCTATCCGACTTCCTGGGTCTTAAGAAAAGCATGGTCGGCCTGCTGGCCATGGCCGTCTTGGTCGGGATGGGCGAGAAGATGGCCGAGAGGTTTCTCCCTATCTACCTAGTCGCCCTGGGTGGCGGGGCCTTGTCGGTGGGTCTTCTCAACGGCCTCGACAATCTTCTCTCGGCCCTCTACTCCCTCCCGGGCGGCTACCTGTCCGACCGGCTGGGGGCCAAGCGCACCCTTCTCATCTTCAACCTCGTGGCCATGGCCGGCTTTGTCCTGGTGATCGCCATCCCAACCTGGCCGGCGGTGATCGGCGGGGCCTTTCTCTTCATCTCTTGGACAGCCATCTCTCTTCCGGCGACGATGAGCATCGTGGCCAGGGTCTTGCCCAAGAGCAAGAGGACCATGGGCGTGTCGATGCACGCGATCGTGCGGAGAATACCGATGGCCCTGGGACCGATCGTCGGCGGGCTATTCATCGGCATCTGGGGCGAGCAAAGCGGGATGCGTCTGGCCTTCGTGGCGGCTCTGGCCATGGCCATGGTCGGTCTCATCCTGCAGCAGCGGCTCATCGAAGACGATCGGCCGGCCGTGACGACGACTGGACCGCGCGAGTCGCTCCCGGCCATGGTCTCCCGGATGAGCCCGGCCCTGAAACGGTTGCTCGTGGCCGACGTCCTGGTGCGCTTTTGCGAGCAGATACCCTACGCCTTCGTGGTCATCTGGTGTCTCAAGGTCATTGCCCACCCAATCACGGCCTTCCAGTTCGGTCTCCTGACGGCCATCGAGATGGCCACAGCCGTTCTCATCTACGTCCCCGTGGCCTACCTCGCCGACCGGAGCGGGAAGAAACCCTTCGTGGTCATGACCTTCGTCTTCTTTAGCCTCTTCCCGGTGGCGCTCTGGTTCTCGCGTTCTCTCTGGGTCTTGGTCCTGGCCTTCATCCTGCGGGGGCTCAAGGAATTCGGCGAGCCGACCCGGAAGGCCCTCATCCTGGATCTCTGCCCGGCCGATTGCCAGGCAGCCATGTTCGGCCTCTACTACCTCATCCGCGACTCCATCGTCGCCGTCGCCGCCTTCGGGGGGGCCTTTCTCTGGCAGATCGGCCCGGCCGTCAACCTGGCCGCGGCCTTTCTTTTCGGTGTGGCCGGAACGGTCTGGTTTGCCTGGCGCGGAACAGACCTTGAGCTTGAGGGGCCCTAGAAGGGGAGGTTACCCAACTTGCCCGAGCTGCCGGAACTCACTGTCTGGGCTCGCCAGGCTCGGGGTGAACTGACCGGAAAGATCATCTGCGCCGTGGAGATAGTCCAACCCAAGTGCCTCAACCTGACACCGGCGGAGATGGAGTCTCTCCTGGTCGGCAAGGCTATTCTCGGCGCCTACGAGCGCGGGAAATGGCTCATTTTCGACCTGGCCGGCCCGGGGACGCCGGACGCGGAAAGCGACCCCGCTCGGGTCCCGGCCGCCCACCTCCTCCTGAACCTGGGTATGGGCGGCGATTTCTACTACACCCCGGTCCCCGGAAGCCGGACCGCGGCGGGCGCCGCCGGCGCTCACGATGCTGAAGCCCCATCCGCCTCGCCCGGGAAGCACCAGTTCAAGCTCTCCTTCACCGACAGGTCCGAACTGGCCCTGCGCTTCTGGTGGTTTGGCTACGTCCACGCCGCCCTGGCCGGCCGGCTCCACCGGCACGAGATGACCGCCTCCCTTGGCCCCTCGCCCCTCGACCCGGCCCTCGATCTTGAGGGCTTCCGCCGGATGGTGAAGGCTCGGCCCCGTCGGGCCGTCAAGTCGCTCCTCATGGACCAGAAGATTCTCGCCGGCATCGGCAACGTCTACGTTCAGGATTCCCTCTGGGGCGCCCGCCTCCACCCCGACCGTTCCCTCGGGTCCCTCTCCTCGGCCGAGATCGAGGCCCTCTGGAACTCGATCCGCGATGTCTTGTCCCGGAGTATCGCCAAGGGCGGGCTGGCCTACGAAAGAGACCTCTACGGCCGTCCGGGAGGCTACGGGCGCGACGACTACGACGTGGCCTACAAGCCGGGCGAGCCTTGCCCGCGATGCGGAACAACGATCGAGAAGATCCGCACTGGATCGACGAGCACTTTCATCTGCCCGTCGTGCCAGCAAATATCACTGGGCAATTGAGCCCGGTCTCGTCTCTACCCAGCCCGGAGGTGACCCGGCAATTGACAGAGCAGATCGAATCCACGGAGCAGGCCGAAGACCGCTTGCTGGAACTCAAGAAGTCTGTCGTGGCGGCTGTGAACGAGCTCTACGAACACGGGCTCATCACCCCCACCGGAGGCAACCTGAGCATCCGGTGCCCGGATAACGACCACATCCTGATCACGGCCAGCCAGATCTGGAAGGGTGGCCTCGGACCCGAGCACATTCTCGAGGTCGACCCCAAGGGCAAGACGATAATCGCCGAAGGGGATACCCCGCTCACCCTCCCGTCGGCGCCGGCGGGGGGACGGCGGATTCGCCCCTCGGTTGAAACAGGCATGCACCTGGGTATCTACGCCGCTCGGCCGGACGTGGGGGCCATCGTCCATACCCACGCCCCCATGGCCACGGTCTGGGGTCTCTACGATGAGCCGGTTACCCCCCTGACCATCGAGCACATCCGCTTCGCGGAGATGAAGACCGTGCCCTTCGCCGCCCCCGGTAGCCGCGAGTTGGCCAGCCTGACGGCGGAGGCTCTGCCCCGAGGCGCCGCCGCCCTCCTAAGAAACCACGGCCTGGTGACGGCGGGCAAGGATCTCCGGGAGGCGGTCAATGTCGCTTTGTCCCTGGAGGAGATCCTGGGCATCACCCTCCTGGCTCGGATGGGGAAGCTCCTCGGCCTTGGTGGCGGCGAGCCGGTGGTGATACCGGCCAAGGCCGCTGAATTCCTCAAGAAAGTCCTGACCGGCTAGGAGGCCCGCTTCCGCGCCGGGGCCGGCATGAAGGGGGCGCGTGGTCAGGGCCCGGGCCGGCGCGGCCCGGGCGTTGTGGGTCAGGGCTGGTTTCGAGGGCGCTCATGGATCGCTCCGCCGGCCGTAGGCGTCCTCGAGGCGAACGACGTCCTCCGGGTGAGGCGTCGAGACCTCAAAGATGGTGAGATCTGTCCCGGCCGCGATGCGATGCGGCACACCGGGGTTGATCGTCACCGTCAGACCGGGCCGGATGGGCGTCTCGTTACCGGCCAGGGTCAGGACGCCCTCGCCTTGGTAGAAGAGGAGGGTTTCAAGTTTCTCCCGATGGTACTGGAGGCTGAGCTTGTGGCCGGCCCGCACTTCGAGGATCTTTCCGAGGTAGGCCGGGGTTTCGGCCCACCAGATCTCTCGACCCCAGGGCTTGTCGACTATCTTCACGCCCATCCCCCCAGGAAAATGCCCACTTTCCGCCGGGGTCCGAGACCCCTTGGCGTTCACTGTCCCTTGTTGTTCTTCTGAAGAGGATATTGCCCCTGCCGGAGCTTCAGGCCGCGAACCAAGTCCCGGAGGCCTGGGGAGCTTGGCTGGGCGGCCTCGGATGGGGCGGGACGCCACTTGGCCGGATCGGCGGTAAGCCCCTCCACGACCTGCCGCAAAGGCGCGCTCGCGCCGTAGGGTCAAGCTGGGGCCGTGGCGAATAGCCGGGCCAGAGAGGTGACCCAAGGTGACGAGTCTTGACTCCAGCCTGATCCTCGACGGCCCGGATGGCGAGAGCTTCGCCGTCCGGCTGGATCCGGCGTCCGTGTCCACGACCGAACTGGCCCGTCTCTACGGGATCGCCGGCTGGCACGTCCCGCCGGAGGAGAACTTCGGCCGAGCCCTGGCGGGAACCTACTTCTCGCTCGCGGCGCGCGACCCCGAAGGGCGGCTTATCGGCTATGGACGCGTCGTGTCCGACGGCGGCATCCAGGCCTGGATCCACGACCTCATCGTTGTTCCCGAGTTCCGCGGCCGCGGACTTGGCCGGCACATCCTCCGAAGCCTCATCGACCGGATCACGGCTGACGGCATTCCCTACATCGGCCTCTTCGCCGCCAAGGGTCGATCCGGCTTCTACGAGACCTTCGGCTTCCGCCGCCGCCCAGACGACGCTCCCGGGATGTTTCTTTACCTTCTGCCCGACTAGGTATCGCAGGTGATGGCCGGCCTTTGCCGAAGCGCCGTCTACCGGGCAAGATAGCGCGGGCAAGGCTCGCCGGAAAGGAGCGGACACCTTGGGCTCTAGCGGCCATGGCCTTCGACGGGACCCCATCTTGCGGGCCGAAGGTCTGAACAAGGTCTACTGGATGGGCACGGCCGTCTACGCCGTTGACAACATCAGCCTCGACATCGAGGAAGGGCAGTACCTGGTCATCAAGGGGCCATCCGGGAGCGGGAAGAGCACTCTCCTGTCCCTCCTGGCCGGGGTTGATCGGCCCACCAGCGGTGACGTGACCCTCGACGGCCAGAGCCTGGCCCGTCTGTCCGAAAACGAGCTCTGCGCCATAAGACGCCAGAAGGTCGGGATGATCTACCAGTTCTTTAACCTCCTACCCGGCCTCACGGCCCTGGAGAACGTCGCTCTGCCTATCCGCCTCTCCGGGACACCGGAGTGGTTTGCCCTGCGCCACGCCGCCAATCTCCTCGATCGCGTCGGCCTCGGGGCCCGCAGCCGCCACAGGCCGGCCCAGATGTCCGGTGGCGAGCAGCAGCGGGTGGCTATCGCCCGGGCTCTGGCCAACGAACCCAAGGTCATCATGGCCGACGAGCCCACGGCCAACCTGGACAGCCAGACGACCCGCGACATTCGGGCCATTCTGACCGAACTGAACCAGGATCTTGGCCAGACCATCGTCGTGGTGACCCACGACACGAGCCTTACCGAGGACGCCGACAGGGTCATCAGCATCGCCGACGGGCGGATCGTCGCCGACGACGTCGGGGGCTCGGCCGCGGGAGGTCCGACGGTTTGAAGACCCTCATCTACCTTGGCTTCGTCAACTCCATCCGCAACCTCGGTCGCAGTCTCCTCACGGTGGTGGCCATGGCCATGGCGGCCCTGATGATGACCAGTTCCCTGACCCTGGGCGAAGGCTACACCTCCGGCCGGGCCGCCGAGTACCGCGCCTTCCTCGGGGGAGACGTCCTGGTCTACCCCACCTGGGCCTGGCCAACAGAGTACGACGTGGTCAACCTCAAGCCGGACCAGGCCAAGCTGCGGATCATCCCGCCCTATTTCGGCAGCCCTCTCCGCTACTTTCATCCCGACTTCTACGACGGGGGCTACCTGACCGTGGCCCCGGAAGGCGGGCCGACCTACTCCATGTTCCGGGACCGGACCGCCATGGATGAAGCCGTCGCCGCCATCCAGGCCCGGCCCGAGGTCGCCGCCGTCGTGCCCTACCAGGCCGTGCCTGTGCTTTTTGGCGAGCTTAACCTCGTGACCGAGTCGCCGGCCGGCCGGGTCATCTCCCAGGTGTCCATGAACGGCTTCTCTCTCCGCGCCTGCCCGCCCAATCTTCTCGGCGACGCGGGCCAGGAAACCCCGTCGGCCCTACGTTTGGTCGAGACCAACCCCAACCCACCCCACTCGGTCATGGCCGTGACCGCCGCCGGCCAGGACAAGAGCACCGTGGTGACCTGGGAGTCGGGTGTCGTCAAGTCCGAGGGCCGACCCGTGGCCCTGACCGACGGCGACGCCCTGGTGGCCATGATCAACCGCCGGGCGGTCATTCCCCGGGACGATCTCAAGTCCAAGAGCCTGGCGGCGGGACCCGGCGGCCAGGTCGTGCGGCTCACTCTGCCGCGGATTGGCGCCTCGGGTTCAGAGCTTTTCTACGACTTCTCCAACCCCGTGACCGTGGAAGTAAGGGTAGTCGGCGCCTACGACGTTTTCAGTCGCCTCTTCGCCTGGCCTCCGGGCATCGGGGCCATGTGCTGGGAACAGCTCTATCTGGAGGCGCCCGAGCTTCTCATGCCCGAGGCGGGGTTTGCGCGGCTTCTCGAGATCATGGGGCTTCCGCCCGGCCAACTCCCTCCGGTGGGCGCCCTGGCCGTGCGCCTTCAGGACCAGTCCAAGGCCGAGGCGATAATGCCCGCCCTCCGGCAGACGGTTCCCGACCTTTCTGTCGTGACCGTGGCCAGGGAGACGGCCTTCGCCAACGCCCGCGGACTGCCGGAAACCATCTACGAGGCCCCGGAGAGCGTCCGCTACGCGCGCCCGCTCTCCCAGCCGGCCGTACCGGTTGAGGCCGGCAACCTCTTCGGCGTCATTCTCTTCGGTTTCGCCGGCCTGGTCGCGGCGGGGAACGCCACCCTCCTCGTGCTCACGCGCCGGACCGAGTTCGCCATTCTCAAGGCCATCGGCATGCGAGGCTATGAAGTCGGCCTGGTGGTGATGGTCGAGGTCCTGTTTCTGTCCACGCTCGGGCTCCTCCTGGGCTTCGCGGTCGGCGAGGCCGGGGCGATACCGATCATTCTGACCAACAATGTCGGGCTTGGGCCGCTCCTGGGAACCCTGGAGCGCGACTTCGGCATCGTGGCCGGAGCTACGCTGGGCTGCTCGGCCCTTTTTTCGCTCATCCCGATGGCCAAGACCCTGCGGATTACGGTTAGTGAGGCGATGAGGGGCAATGAGTAGATCGTCGGTCCTCACCGGATTGGGAAGCCGGAACGCCTTTCGCGCTACGGCCCGTCTGGCGATTCTGATCCTGCTCCTCGCTTCCGCCCTCGTGGCCCGATCCCTGAGCGGACTCAGCCAGGCCGGCCTGTGCCGGGAGGCCGTCGACGCCGTGTCCGCCAACTGCCTTCCCGGAAACGCCAATTGCATCGTCTACTCGCCCCTGGTCGCCTACACGCCGGAAACCCTGAGCGCCTACTTCCGCCAGTTTCTAGGCTTCAGCTTCTCCAACCAGGCCGAGTACATCACCGCCCGCCGCGAGAGGTACGTAGGACCCACCGGCCCGCTGAGCGTGGTCAGACCCTCCTTCTACAGGGAGCGCTCGACCCGCCGGCCCTACGACCCCCACCTTGAGCGGAACTGGTTCACGGAGATAAACGGTCGCTTCCCGACGCGGACCGACGAGGTGGCCATTCCCGCCACGCTGGCCCAGTTCACCGGCCTTGGGCCGGGAGACAAGCTGGCTCTCTCCCCCATCACCCAGGGCGCCGCGGCCGTCACCTTCACCATCACCGGTGTCTACACGCCCCTGGGCTACGGCGCCGCCTACGACTACCTACTTTCGATAGCCGATAGCGACAGGCCCCTTGAGGTCAACCTGCTCATCGGCAAGCTCAGTCCCCGGGCCATCGAGATCGCCCGTTCCTGGGGCGGTTCGGGCACGGCTGAAGTCACCGTCTACGCCGACCCCAAAGCCAAGATGGCCGACCTCGCCCGCACGGTCTATAGCTCCCAATCATCGGCCATGACCCTGGGCTTCGGACTGATCGGCGTGGCTGTCCTGGTTGTTCTCCTGGTGGCCATGGTCGAAAGGAGACGCGAAGCGGCCATCTACAAGATGGTCGGCCTTGACAGTCTGGCCACGCTCCGTGTCCTGGCCGTCGAACTCGCGTGGTCGCTGGCCATCGCTCTGGGCCTGGCCACGCCGGCCTATTGGTACCTGGCCACTCGCTACGTTCTCGACGTCCACGCCTCGGGACCGGCCATTCTCGCTCCACCCTACCTCTGGAGCCTGGCCTGGACCATCCTCGTCGCCGCCCTGGGGGCCGCCTACCCGTTCGCCCTGGCCTCGCTGGGAACGCCGAGCCAGCTTCTTACTAACCAGAAAATCTATATCTTTCGCCGCAGGCAGGTCCTGAGGGGGTGGGCCGACGTTGGCTCAGGGTGAGGGTTTGGCCCTTTTGGTGGGTTCAACGGTCACCACGGTCTTCACGGTCCGCGACAGGCAACCCACGCTCCCCGGCGCGACCGTCAGGACCTCGGGCCGCATTCCGGCCCCGGCTGATCTTCTCCCGGCGCTGCGGACCCTGGGGAGGCCGGAGGCGTCCGCCCAGGATTTCACCTCCATTGTCGCGGCGGCGGGTACGCCCAGCGTAACCATCGACGGGCGTTCCTCACTGAACCCTCAGGCCATCCGGGTGACGGCCTCCGCCCTCCTGGAAGCGGGAGGGGCTCTGGCCGGGCCGCTTCCGTCCGACACCGCGGCCGTGGATCTCTTCATTCACGAGCTGGCCAGGCAGGCCCCTGACGCCCTCGTCCTGACCCAACCCATAGCCGGTGACAAGCTCCGCCTGGTGGCTCGCTTCCTGGGAGGAAAGTCGGCCGGCGATTGCCTTCACGTCGTCTACAACGGCCCGGCCGGCTACCGCCATAAGGCCCTGGAGAACCTGGCCGGGTGCGCCTTGTCCTCGATACCCAGCGCCATCACGGCGGGCAAGCCGACCACCGGACCCACCCTCCAGGCCTTGCGGGACCTCGTCACCTCCCATTTGGGAGGTCGGCTGGCGGCGGCCGGCTACGCCGGTCGGCCCTTCGCGTCGATGGGCGCCGCGGCGGCCAGGACCGCCCTCCGCCTGGCCGGGCCGGCCTCCAATCGCAACGAACCCTCCGACACCAGAGCGAGCCTCTGCTTCCTGGTCGTCGAGCCCGCCGAGGCCACGGCCTTCCTGCCCTTCGGCGACGGGGTTGACGCCGCCTCGGCCGGCGTCGTTGGGGCCGGGACCGTCGATCTGATCGCGGCGGGCCGGAGCCGGCCTGCCGGGGCCGGGGCCGAGGGTTGGCTACCGGCCTGGACGTCCCTGCTCCGTCGGCTTCCTCTGGATACGGAACCGATCGACGTCGCCAACCTCGCCGGCGCCGGCCTGGTCCGGCCTTGGTCCGCGGCCGACAGCGAGGACTCCGCCCTGGTCAACGCCGCGATGACTGAGGAGATTCTGGCCCGGCTGGCGGCCAAGTGGACCGGAGCGGTCCGGCGGGAGACCAACCCGGCTAGAGCCCGAGTCATCGTGGGGACAGGCTACGGTCTTTCCCGTCTTGGGAGCGTCCGTCTCGCGGCCTCCGCCCTCGTCGGAGGTCTAGAACCCGCCGGCGTGACGGTCGTGGCCGTTGACCATTGGGGCGCGAGCCTCCTGGGGACGACGCCCGAGGTTGTGGCTACATGTCTCTCGCCGCTCCAGGTCGAGCACGACTGGATGAGGGCCCGCACCGACCCCTGGGCCATAGTCACCCTGGAGCGCGGGAACGATCGCGTCAGCTTGAGGCGTCTTCTGCCCGGACAGGTCAGCGTCATTCCTCTGGGGGCGGGCGAGAGCGGTCGTTTGACCATCGAGCCTTGCCTGCCGAAGCTCGACTTTGGCGCCGGACCCGGACGGGTCTGGCGGGGCGAGGTCCGCGGGGGGGCCATCGGCCTGGTTTTGGACGGACGCGGCCGCCCCTGCCGGCCGCCCGAGGATCCGGTCCTCCGGATGGCCAAGCGGCGCGAGTTCCTAGCCGCGTTCGGTGTTCTTGAGCCCGCCCACCGGCGGATGGCCGGCGCGGGCAAGGAGGTATCGTCATGAACGTGGCGCCTGGCGTCTTCGAACTCGGCCGGGCTGTGCCGATCGGATCCAGCGTCGCCGTTCAAGTGGGAGACCGTGTGGCTTCCGATACGGTCATCGCCATCGGACACCTCGACCGCCGGGTGCTGAGGCTGCCACCCGGCGACAACTTCGAGCTCCTCAAGAAGCCCGGGGACCCGATCAAGAAAGGCGAGACGCTCGCCGTCATGGAGGAACTCCTCGGACTCGGCCTCAGGGAACTGGTCTCGCCCTGTGACGGCCTAATCGAAAGCGTGAACCCCCGCCGGACCGGCATCGTGGTCACGGGCAGCGATCGCGAGATCCGGGCCCTCGTGCCCGGTCTCGTCCAGACTCTCGGCCCGTCGGAGATCCGGCTGTCGGTGACCGGCCACCGCCTTCAGGGGTTCTTCGGCTTTGGGCAGCCCGCGTCCGGTGAACTCTGGATGGCGGGAGAACTCTACCCCGCCTCCGAGGTCAAGCGGCGCCTTGGCCCCGCGGTTAGGGGCCAGGTTGTTCTGGCCGATTCCTTTGTCCTGCCGGAGGTCCTTCCCGTCCTGGGAAGGTACCGCGCCGTCGGGCTCATCTGTGGAGGACTCGACTTCGGACCTCTCTGGGATCTCATCTCGCCGGCCGGACCGTTCCCGGCGGGGCGGGGCCTGCCCACCCTGGTTGTCCTGGGCGGTTTCGGCGGGTGTCGGATTGGCTCGGAGGATCGCGACATCCTCGGCCGGGCCGAGGGAAAGCGCGTCTACGTGGCCGGGCCGACCGCCGGGAGACTCGTCTTCGCCGGACCCCCGCACCCTGAAGTGGTCGTGGCCTAGCGGCCTCACCGCCTGAGCCTCTCCGGCACGACCTCGTGCGCCGCCAGGTCCTCATAGGTCTCGCGCCGCACGATGACATCGGCCCGACCGCGGTTGACCAGAATCATGGCCGGTTTGGGCAGACGGTTGTAGTTCATGGCCATGGTGTAGTTGTAGGCCCCGGTGCAGCTCACCGCCAGAATGTCCCCCGGCGCCGGTTCGGGCAAGGGCAGGTCATGGATGAGCATGTCGCCCGATTCGCAGCACCGGCCGGCCACGGTTACCGTGACCTTGGCCTCCTCGTCGGCCCGGTTGGCCAGACAAGCCTCGTACCGGGCGGCGTAGAGGGCCGGCCTTGGATCGTCGGACATGCCTCCGTCCACGGAGACGTAGGTCCTGATGCCCGGGATGTCCTTGATACTCCCCACGGTGTAAAGGGTCCAGCCGGCGGTGGCGCAGATAGCCCGCCCCGGCTCGACAAGAACGCGCGGCGGGCCAAGACCGAGTTCGCTGGCCTTGTCTTTGACCGAGCGGGAAATGGCCGAGGCATAGACGGCCGGAGCGAGAGGTCTGTCTTCGACCGTGTAGCGAATGCCGAAACCGCCGCCCAGGCTGATCTCCTCGATGACCCAGCCTGTTCTATCCAAAACCAGAGCGGCGAAGTCCATGAGCACGCTAACCGCGCTGGTGAACGGGGCCACCTCGTGGATCTGCGAGCCGATGTGACAGTGGAGGCCTCGCAGGCGGAGCCCTGGACTCGACAGAATCCTCTCCGCCGCCTCCAGAGCCTGACCGGTGCTGATGGCCAGTCCGAACTTGCCGTCGACTAGCCCGGTCCTGACGTAGTCGTGCCCGCCGGCGTCAATGCCGGGCGCCAGTCTCAGGATGACATCGGCCATCCGACCCCTCGACCGATCCGCCGCCCGATTGGCGGAGCGGGCCCCTGGCCTCGTGGCCTCTTCCAGGAGGGTGATCTCGTGGAAACTGTCGACCATGAAGCGGCCGATGCCGGCCTCCAGGGCCTCTTGGACCTCGATCTCGCTCTTGTTACTGCCATGGAAGTAGACCCTCTCCGCCGGGAAACCCGTCATGCGGGCGGCGTGAAGCTCACCTCCCGAGACAACGTCGAGGGACAGACCCTCTTCCTCGACGATCCGGCAAATGGCCAGGGTCAGGAGGGCCTTCGAGGCGTAGACCACGTCGGCCCCGCCTGGAAACAGCTCCGATCGAAAGGCGTGGCGAAAGGCCCGGCAATTGCCTCGGAAGTGTTCCTCGTCAATTACCCAGAGCGGGGTGCCATAAGTCTTGGCCAGATCAATCGTGTCCAACCCGCCAATGGCCAGGTGGCCGCCGGGAAGGACGGTGGCGGTTCCGGGCAAATCCAATTGGGACGCCTCCAAGGTCGATAGCCGCTAACAGCGGCACGATTTCTTCGCCACTACGGGCGACCATCCTACGTCAGTGGCGAAGTCTGTCAATTTCTCGGATAATGGGGGTTGAACGACAGCGGGAAGGGACGACCACGGCCCGGGGGGAACCTAGCGGCATGGCCGGTATCCTTTCCACCCACCCCGCGCGTCGCGTGATCGAACGCTGCCAGGGAGTCTCGGGCGAGTTGGCCCTGGTTTTCGTGGGCCGGACCCACTACGAGATCGTGGCCAACGGTCACTTCCTCATGGCCACCTACAACCGCCGGTCGGAGCAGACCCTAGCCCGCCTGGCCCTGGAGGCTCTTCCCCCGGTCCTGGACGCTCCTCCCCCGGTCCGGCCGCGAATCCGGGTCCTCATCGGCGGTCTGGGGGTCGGCCACACCCTGAGAGCGACCCTGCGCGATCCCCGCGTGTTGGCCGTGACCGTGGTGGAACTTGAGCCCAGGATCATCCACTGGAACCGCCTTCACTTCAAGGGTTCAGCGAAGGCTCTCGCCGACGGGCGGGTCACCCTGGTCCAGGAAGACTTCTTCGCCCATCTCCGCGACACGGCCGCGAGCCTTCCCGGCTCGCCGGCGGTCGACGTCCATCCCGCCTCGCCGGCCGACGGAGTCTATGAAGTCATTCTGGCCGACACGGATAACGGCCCCGACTGGCTGGTCCGTCCTGAGAACCACGCCATCTACGGGCGAAGAGGCCTTGGGGCCGCCTTCGCCGTCCTGGCCCCGGGAGGAGTCGTTGCCTTCTGGAGCTCCGGGCCGGCGGAATGGTTTGGCCAGAGGTTGACCGCCGCCGGGTTCGCCGTCTCGGCCCAGGCCGTCCCCGGCCGGAAGGTCATCCCGCCCGACGTCATCTACCTGGGCCGGAAACCCCGCCAACCGGCCCCGGACGGAACCGGAGTTAAGGGCGCCGGCGACCGATGAGCCCGGAGTCCTGCGATTTCTGCCCCCGCCACTGCCAGGTCGATCGGGCGGCCGGCGAGCTAGGCGCCTGCGGCTGCCCTCATCTGCCCAGGGTGGCCCACGTTTCTCTCCATCACGGGGAGGAGCCCTGCCTGTCCGGCGGGCGGGGGTCGGGAACCGTCTTCTTCGGGGGCTGCAATCTCAAGTGTGTCTTCTGCCAGAACCACGACATCTCGACCCGTCCGGTGGGCAGGCCCCATTCTCCGGCCGAGTTGGCCGAGGTTTTCCTGGAACGGCAGAGGCGAGGCGCGCACAACGTGAACCTGGTCTCACCCACCCAGTACTCCGGCCCCATCGCCCTGGCCCTCGGTCTGGCCCGGGGCCAAGGCCTGACCGTGCCCGTGGTCTACAACTGCAACGGCTACGAGACGGTGAAGGGCTTGGGCCGCCTCGCCGGCCTGGTCGACGTCTACCTTCCGGACCTCAAGTATCATGTCGATGCCCTGGCCCGCCGCTACTCGATCGCCCCCGGCTACTTCGAGGTCGCCACCTCCTCCCTCAAGGAGTTGGTCCGCCTGGTGGGGACGGCGACCATGA
>Ga0315268_10003561_pt1 | contig 17153 bp, 27 predicted proteins | sample C1_top_MG_FD_204535 | JGI IMG/M metagenome (GOLD analysis project Ga0315268, IMG submission 204535) | Sediment microbial communities from Yellowstone Lake, YNP, Wyoming, USA - C1_top | ecosystem: Environmental > Aquatic > Freshwater > Lake > Sediment | place: USA: Wyoming | collected 2017-08-01
CTGTCCGAGGCAAAGATCCAGTTGGTCTTCATGGTCACGAAGAAGCCACCTGTGATTGTCAGCAACGAAGTTCACGAGATGCTTCTCGAGATCGAGAGCCTGCAGGGCTCACCCGTCATGGGGCCGGAGCGAGTTCCGTTGGTAGATACACTCTCTCGTCCGCCGCGGAGGTGGTGAGTGCCCATCAGTCTCAAGAAGTTCTCCGACGCCTTCAAGGCGGTCTTTCGCAGCAAGAACCCCATGGACGAGGCAGTGAAAGATCTGGTGATCCACGATGGAAAGATTCCGTTCTTCCAGCATCTGGATTATCTGCGAGATCAGTCATTCAAGGCCTGCGGGATTCCAGACGGGACGATACTTCCGAAAGACCCGCCAACAACGATCTTGGCTACGACAGCAGAGAACCTGACCGACGAAGACCTGGCCAGGATGCGATTCGAATTCGAGAAGGCACACCGGCAGATGATGCAGGACCCAAGCTCTGTTGTGGTCTTGCCCTCCGCACTGAATTTCGTTCACCTGGACGTCCCAATCGATCTGGAAGTCAGAAGCGAGTGGAATCCGACGCCACTTCCGATCTGGATGGTTCACAAGCTCATGCGCAAGCCAGGGAGGTGGTGAGTGTCGAAGACAATTGTCGGAGACCACCTCGTAGAAAACCCCGACTACTACAGCAAGATCGGTGTCCAGATGATTCTGGACACGCTGAAGAGCGAGATGAACCAGGCGAACTACCAGGGCCTGGAAGCCGTCGACAAGGCATTCACCAACCTGGTCCTGTTTCACATGGTTCTGGAAAGGGCCAACCTCACCGGCGACCGAACCACACCGATGGTTCTGGATGCCGAGATGAGGAAGTCGATCCTAAAGCATCTCGAGAAGAACTGCTGGAGCGACTTGACCGATCAGTATTTCGGATCGCGTCCACCTCCACTGGAAAAGGCTCGCGAGGAGTTCGAAAAGGGGACGGAGACTGTTCTGACTCTGGTCGAGAAGCCAGGAATAACGATCGAGATGACACCAGCTCTGGGAATGGCCTTCACCAGGATGTATCGAGCCAGCCCAGTCGACCCAGAAAAACACCAGGCCGAAGTGGCGAAGGCGGGAATCGAGAAACTCAGCCGACCTCCCGGAAGGTGGTGAACAAGGCCAAGAAGGCCAAGAATCAAGCGCAGGTCGCCAGAGCATCCAAGGCCAAAGAGATTGCCACACGCCGGGCTGCTGGGGAAAAGATTCGCAAGACGTTCGATCCGGCTTTGGGTATGGCCTATGCCTATGAATCCGTCTTGGGTGAGTACTCCCACAACCCGGCTTTGCGATACCTTAAAGGCGGAAAGCTTGATCCTGCTAACCCAACAACGAAGTGTTTCGGTCAGGCTGCTATTATTGCAGATCATTTGAACGCAGACTACGAAGACTACGTTTGGGCCCAATTTTATTGGATGCACACTTGGTTCGGGAGAGAGTGTGCAGATCATGAACTGAGAGGTAGAAAAGGGCAGATTCCTGCGGCAGAGCGCTACATGACCTACATGGACCTTGTGGCCAAAGGAGAGATCTCTCGGAAAGTATATGCACTTCCTGTGGTGGAGAGCAGAACACCGATCGTTAATCTTGACAGGATTAACGAGAAAAGGCTTGATAGGTTGATGCGCGTATGGAAGCTCACCGAGGAGGAAGTCTACCTCCGCTTTGCAGCGGATGGGGTCTTCGATCATCCTTGGCTTCTGAAGCGCCCCGCCTATCGAAGTCTCAAGTCTCAAGGCAGGCTGTAGTCATGGAACTGATCCTGTTTGGATTTTTGATTGGTATTGCAACTAGAGTGTTGATGTGTCGCTGGCATCAGCGTAGGTGGCAATCTAGGCACCATCGACTCTCCCTTCCACCCATGGAGCGACACAGATGAATTACCTATTGGCTGCGATCCTACTCCTGGCGCCCCATCTACCGCGAACAACAGCACAGCTCTACGCTCGCATCATCAAAACCGAAGCGGCTCGCAAGAAAGTTGATCCGTTGTTAGTGGTCAGCTTCATTCATGTAGAGACCGTCCGGGGATGGAACACACGGGTCAAGAGCGTTACCAATGACTACGGCCTGTGCCAGGTCCATGTGGCCGCCCGCGGCTCGGAGACCTTCTTGGGTCGTGAAGAACAGCTGTTCATCCCCAAGGTCAACATTCGAGAGTGGGTTCGATTGGCTGACATGTGGAGGGCCTACCACCAGAAAGAGGGCGACGACAGTCACCCCTGGTGGGCACACCTGAAATGGGGGTACAAGGTCAAGGACACAAACCATGCCATGAAGGTGAAGAGGCTGTATGAGTCATTGAAGCGCAAATTTCGACCGAAACCCGTGGCATGGAACACCCTACAGCACACCAGGGCTGATTGATGGCTACACCTCCCGTCTTTTCCTATGACAAGAAGTTTCAGATCCAGATTCTGGCTCTGATGTTTCGCGACTACGATTTCCTGACGCTAGCTCAGGATATTCTGAATCCGTCCTACTTCAGCGACAAGATCTTGGGGTGGTACTTCACGGCGTTCCGCGACTACTACCAGGACTACCAGATGCAGATGGACAGCGAGGCTGTCCGCAACGAGCTGAAGAAGGCGGTATCGGCTAAGAGGATCAAGCAGCAAGAGGTTCAGACCTACGTCGAGACGTTCAAAAAGATCGAATCTGCCACGTCCAACAAGAAGTACGTGACGGACGAGGTCATCACCTTCAGCCGGCATCAGGCGATCAAGCAGGCCGCCCTGGAGATGCCGCAGCTGCTGCAGCAAAACGACTTCCCAGCCATCGAGACCTTGTGGCGCCAGGCTTTGTCCGTAGGCACTGTGGGATTCGACCTGGGCATCGAATACTTCACCAGCTACCCACAGCGGATTGCTGAAAGAGCAGCTCGAGAAGAAGAGCTGACCATTCCGACTGGGATCACCAGTCTCGATGTCGTCATCGGTGGCGGTCTCCACCCAGGCCAGCTGGCCTTGTGGATGGCTCCCACGAACAAGGGCAAGTCTGTTGGCCTGGTCCACTGTGGCAAGCGAGCCGTGGTGGAGGGCCGCAAGGTGGTCTACTACACCCTCGAGCTGGGCGGGGACGATGTCAGCACCAGGTATGATTCCTCGTTCACCAAGATCGATGTCAACCAGCTCAATGACAACATCTACGATGTGGCCAAGATTCTGGAGGACATCGGCAAGAAGTTCGGCAACAATCTCATCATCAAGAGCTACCCTACCAAGTCCGCCTCAGTCGACACGCTTCGGTCTCACCTGAATCGATGTGCGGCCAGCGGGTTTGTGCCGGACTTGGTGATCGTCGACTACCTGGACCTGTTGAAGCCAACCACCAAGCGCAAGGAGAAGCGCGAGGAGCTGTCTGACATCACCGAAGACCTCCGCGGTCTAGCCGGTGAGCTGAACGTTCCCATCTGGTCGGCCACGCAATCTCGACGTGCTGCTGTAGCCAAGGACGTTCACGGGGAAGATGACGTTGCCGAGGATTGGGGCAAGATGCAGATTGCCGACATCGTCATCACGATCAACCAGAATTCGTCTGAGGCTATCAATTGCGATCGGACCTACCCAATCACAGACGAAAACGGAAACGTCATCGATGAGGTTTCGTACTTCGGTGCATACATCCGTCTCTTGGTGGCAAAGAACCGCAATGGCCCACGCTGGAGGACCGTCGGTCTTGGGGTTGACTTCAACCGCATGTGCTTCTTCGTGCCCAGCACGGACAAGATTCTAGAAGAGAAAGAAAAGGAAGATCAAAAGAAGATCACAAAACAGAACAAGCAGAAGGGGAAGATCACCACGTCACCTACCACAACAGCTCCGGCACGTCGTCCACCTTCTGCGAAGCCGAGAACGTAGATGATGAACGAAGAGACCAAGAAGAAGTTGTACGCTTCGATCAAGCGATTCGATCTGCAATCGTACATCGAGGCCAACTTCGTCAAGGTCGTTCCATCAGGATCGTCTGAGCTTCGTGTGGACTGCTTTGCACCTAACGGCTGCGCCAGTGGCGACACCAAAGCACACCTTTGGATCAACGTCGAGAAGAAGGCCTGGATTTGCTACAAGTGCGGCTACGGGGACAACGGCGTGCAGCGCGGCACCGGCTGGATTCCTCGTCTCATAGCGGATGTCGAAGGTGTGCCCATCAGGGTTGCCATCCAGCGCCTGCTTGACGACTACGAGCCGACGCCGGACGAAGACCTGGAGGCAGCCCTAGAGAGAAGCTTCGCCGCATTCGAAGCAGAGGAAGAGACCACATCTCGTGCTGCACCCTCGATGGCGATTCCAAGGCAGTTCTACCGGCTGTCGGCAGCAGGTGGTATTACCTCAGGGAAGTTTCGAGCCTACGCTGCCAAGCGGGGTTTCGATGCACTGATGCAGTCGTTGTATGATCTTCATTATTGTGTTGCCAAGATTCCGTCCCTGCCAGAGAAGTATCAATCTTCTTTTGTCAGCCGCTTGATCTGGCCTATCTACGATCAGGAAGGCGTCTGCAGATCTGCTGTTGCTCGAGACATCACGGGCAGCAGAAGGCGACCTCGTTGGGTCACTTGGCCTGACACGGAACCAGCGGACTTCTTTTGGCCGCTGGGTCGATGGTTGAATGGGAAGTTCTTTCCGAACTCGTTTCCTAAAAGGGTCGTGCTAACAGAAGGTATTATCGACGCCCACGCAATTTACTGCCTGACTGATCGAGTCGCCAAGGCCTGCTTCGGCAAAAAGATCAGCGATGCGCAGATTGAGCTTCTGAATTCTAACCGGGTAAAAGAGATCATCTTGGCTTGGGACTACGAGGCCAAGGACAAGATGATTAACGCTGTAGAGAGACTGACTCCGTTCTTTCACGTCTTCGTGTTCCCGTATCGACACCCGGCGTGGTCATCAAGCGCGAAGACGGACTTGGGAGATGCTCTCGATCCAACCAGCGAGGTACACCAGGTAGTTCATGAAGAGCTTGAGTCTGCCATCGATGTCGATTCGCCCGAGTTCTGTGCCTGGGTGAACAGTTAGGAGGAAGAAGATGGAGGCCGCTGCCGTGATCAAGAATCTAGGACTGGATGTTCTCGCTCAGCTGTTCGGTCGCGAGATCACTGATGCCCAACGTGACATCTTGCTGGCGTGGGAAGACGGTGTGAGAGAGCAAGTGCTGGCAACGCAGGTTGAGCCCTGCAGCACGCCTCCGCGGTGGCGCCTGCCGGATGAGCGGCACTCCCTCACACATCGATTCCACATCAAGGGTGACTCCAAGGAGAAGAGCCTGAAGGGCTACCTGACCGTGGGATGCTACGACAGTGGTCGAGTCGGAGAGATGTTCCTGGTGATGCAAAAAGAAGGATCGTTCGCCAGCGGTCTTCTCGACGGCATCATGACTTGCATCTCGATTGGACTGCAGTACGGCATTCCTCTGTCTACCTTCACTAGCAAGTTCAAACACACGAGGTTCGAGCCCGAGGGCATGGTTCGGGCCTGTCCCGACGGGGCCATGGAAGGCATGAAATTCGCCAAGTCTGTGCTTGACTATCTGTCTCACTATCTAGATCATCGGTTTCCCAGTGGCAAGATTAGGACACAGGCCGAGTACTTGGCGTCAAAGAAGCCGCAATTGACGGCTGTCCCTTCAGAGGAGAAGAAAGATGCCGCGACCCATGGTTGAGATCGACGACGTTGAAGTGATCAAGGAGACCTCGGACGCTCTCCTGTGCATCATCAACGACGAAGAGGTGTGGATTCCCAAGAGCCAGATCGACTCCGAGGAATCCCAGATTCTCAGCGATGGCGACACCGGCACCCTGGTCATCACAGAGTGGCTGGCCACGGAGAAGGGGCTCATCTGATGAACATCTCTCAGGAGACCCTGCGTCGCATCGAGGCTCAGCTCACTCGACTAGAAGGTCTGGTTCCCAACTCCGGCCACGAAGACTGCAAGCACCGCGAGGCCTGGCTGCTCGCCGGATGGAGACCAAATCCATCTAGTGGAGATAACTGGATCAACAGAATGGGGGATGAGGTCACATACATGCAAGTGCTGACTTCGTTTCCCGTAGAACCATAGGAGGCCAGCATGGCGGACAAGATCAACAAGGATCAAGAACAGATTGTCGAAGACGTTGAGGCCGAGGCTCTGCAGTTCAACTTCGGCATCAAAGACGGAAACGTCATCGTTGACTTCGGCAAGAGCATCAAGTGGCTGGGGCTCCCCCCGCTGGATGCTCTGAGGTTCGGGGAGCTGATGATCAAAACTGCCCGGCAGACCCTTGAGGGCAAGACCGAGGCCTCCGTGGAGCAAACATGAGCACCGACAAAGACGGCAACATCCCTGAGGCAGAGCTGGACAAGTGGCGTATGCTTCAGAGCGTTGAGAACTTGAAGATCAAAGAGCACGACTCTGGGCTGCGTATCGAACCCGTGGATGCTTTCCGTGGGATGCTCTCTGACAAGGCCAAAAAGGTCTACGACGTGCAGCAGACCCACACAGTTATCGAGGTGAACAACCCCAAGACTAGCAAGTCCGAACCCAAGCTGTGCCGCTACTTCTGCAAGCCTTTCATCACCGAGACGGGTCGGGTTCCAGACGAGGTGATGCGCATGGCAGCAGCGGCGTTCAACAAGCTGGCCGAGACCGATTTGATCGGATACGGCATGCTGTTGAAGGCAGCGGTGATGCCGCTGGTGACAGCGGAGAAGCCAAGGGGGGCGATCATCTTCTATGTCTTCAGCGACTACGAGAACGACCGGCTCAACCAGGAGCTGGGATGCAACTGCTTCGTCGATGAAGGTGGCCTCGGCGATGCAAACTGGGACCCGCTTCGGGCTCTCATAACCTCAGCCACCTAACCAAGCAGGGCGGACAAGAAAGGATTGTGTCATGCAGTTCAAGATCGACAACAAGAACAGGCAGCTGATCGTCACCTTCAAGTCGGAGGAGCAGAAGAAGTTCGACAAGCTCGAGAAGGAGCTGGAGGGCAAGTACGGCATGTCCGTGGGTGAGTCCGACGGTGGGGTAGACGGAAAGCCGTCTGTGTACCGCTTCTTCGACCAGATGGACGGGAACAATATGTACTTCGAAGAGTGGCTGGACGACCTAAAGCAGGCCGGGGTTCACCTAGGCATCAGCGCCTGTGGCAAGGTGTGGGAGGTGACCTTCGACGCCAATGACAGCTGCACCGTCGAGGGCAAGACGCTGCGCGATGCAATGGACAAGGCTTACAAGGAGTGGTGGAAGGAGGGGCGGCCCATGTACCTGGACAAGAAGAACCCAGACTTCTCCCACACGCTGCAGGGACTCATCGACGACTACAGCAAGTGAAAGCCACCAAGCTCACCACGGTTCACTATCTCAGCGGGACCCATCCTCAATTCCCAGAGTATCGGTCTATCTGCGGGAAAGCGGACACGAGGTGGTTTGGAGACGGCAAGTTCTTCTCTAATCGCAACAACCTGACTCGTGATCTGAATAAGGTAACCTGCAGGCTGTGCCTGCGACTGCATCGAGACCTGGCGGACAACAGGAGCTTTCCGTGAAAGAGAAGAAGCACGAGAAGAAAGGCTGCATTGGGATCAACGTGGGATCGAAGCTGGACAACATCGACAGGCTTCACCACACCCTCAAGATGATCCTGGAGAACAAGGGCAGCGACGAGGCAACCAAGCAGAAGGCCCTCGACGTTCTGATCCACATCTGTTCCATCAACAACGTCAGCATCAGCAGCAACAGCGTTCAGATGGGAAAGAGCGAGTGAGCTGGTGGGTCTACATCGTGCGAGGTCAGAGCGGGGCCCTCTACACTGGCTGCAGCACTGATGTAGACCGACGCGTTCGGGAGCATAACGAGTCGAACAGGGGCTCCAAATGGGCCCGCAAGGAGCGCCCTGTTCGACTCGTTTGGACTCAATACGCAAAAGATAGATCGACAGCCTTGAAGATAGAATGTAAGATCAAGAAGCTGACTCGATCTAAAAAAGAAGGACTGATCAAGTCAGGAGTGGTGACGCTGTGAAACGTCGCCGGAAAGTGAGGGCTCCACACGGCATGGGCCAAGACATGTTCGAGGTGATCAATGAAGTGGTCACCGAGGTATACGAGAAAAAGGCCATCAGGGTCGACACGGTGCTATTGCACCCAGATCAGCAATCCTCTTTGCTGATCGATATTCTAGCCACAGCGCAGCCAAGCCAGGTACCACCAAGCGGAACCGTGATGCACATCCGCGTGGCCACAGCCATCGGTTCTGTCTCTGTCATGGTGGACAAGGCACGCGTCAAGCCCGGACACGCTCTGCTGATAGGCGAAGGTCTGGAGAGAACCGTTGATCTGCGATCCAAGCTGTCTGCCAAGGCAGCCCGGCACAAGACCCTCTTCGTGACCTCGATCGCCCTGTTCTTGCGGCGCGAGCACAACGGGGTCTTCCCCGCGATCAACGAGTGGAGTGATCACGTCATCCGCCGGGTCTTCAAGGAGTGGGAGGCCGTGGTGGTCTTCTGGGACATTCTGCTCTTCGGCCACCACTACGCCACAGCCAGCGATAGACCGAACTGCCCTATCGGGGACTTGCCCCAGGAACGCTTCCAGGATGCAGTTTTCCGCATTCTCGATGAAATTGGGATCGACCACACGGATCGTCTGTATATCACTGAATTCTCTAGTGAAACCGTGCATGGATCCACGGACATCTGGAAACGGACCATTTTACAGCACGGCGGGAGTATCACAATACCCAAAAATGTCAAGGATGCCAAGTACATGTACCTCGAAAAATACACCGAGGCACCCCACATCACTTGGGTAGATGGAGAGGGCAAGGGAAAAACCAAGATCAACCTGGATAAGTCCAAGTCTTTCCAAGACTTAGCTAAGGAGCGAGAATCACGGTCTAATTGGTGATCCCAATTAAAAAGACTGGACAACCGACTGTACTTGTGAGACGGTGTGGTTCCAGCGGCGTTGAGGGCGGGGTAATATAAGATCGGGCGGTGTTCACGACGGAGCGCGGAAGCCAAAGTGTCTGGGGCGGAAGCGCGAGGGATGAGCGTGAACGCCAAACGGAGATCGTCAAATATGGATCAAAATCAGCCCCCCATTGTGGGCAAGAAGTCACCTCCCGCGGTCAAGCAGCCGACGGCCAAGCAGAACACCCTGCCCCGCTGGTCCGGCCTGGACCCAAACCAGCAGCCGCCCCGAAAGAAGCGCACCTTCAAGCGCAACCAGCTCTTCGGGCTCAAGCTGTCCGACGACCTGGAGATCGAAGGCTATGCTGACTCCACCGAGCACACCCCCGACACCATCGAGGGCTACATCTTCCCGGCGGATGAGACTCGAGTCGTCCTGATGGGCCTAGAGAACCGAGACCGAATCCTGGCCGTGGGGCACACGGGCTCGGGTAAGACCTCGCTCTTCGAGCAGATAGCCAACCGCCTCAACATGAACGTCGTCAAGATCGGCTTCGACGCCCACATCGGACGAGGGGACCTTCTCGGAGAGTGGGTAGTCCGCGGCGGCGACATGGTGTTCCAGTACGGTCTCCTGCCAATGGCCATGCGGATGCCTGGCACGATGATCATCCTCGACGAGTGGGACACCATCAACGAGGACACCAGCTTCGTGCTGCAGCGGGTTCTGCAGAAGGAAGACGGCAAGCTCGTTCTCCTCGAGAACAGTGGGGAGATCGTTCGTCTGCACCCCGACAATGTCATCGTCGCCACGGCTAACACCTGCGGTCAGGGCGACGAGACCGGTCTCTACACCCACGGGACCCGAGTGCAGAACTACGCTCAGCTCAACCGCTTCGGATTGACGATCCGCCTCGACTACCTCAAGCCCGAGCTGGAGGAGAAGATGTTGATCGCCAAGTTCACAGACCTCAAGAAGCACGAGGCCGAAGCCTTCGTCAAGATGATCAACAAGGTGCGTGACGGCTTCGCCAACAACCAGCTGTCCGTGCCTCTGTCGACTCGCGACCTGCTGAACTGGGTCGAGAAGTACCTCATCATCGGAAACCCGATGGTTGCCGCGACCTACTGCTTCCTCAACCGGATGACCCGGGAGGATGCCGAGGTCTGCAAGGGCATCATCCAACGCGTGTTCGAGGAGATGTCATGAACCCCAATGCACTCAGTGTCAAAGCACTCCAAGAGAAGATCGACAAGCTCGAGTCCGAGGTCGGAGAGCGACAGACGGAGATCAACCTGGCGCACGAGCAACGTGACGCCGCGGTGACACTGGGAGAGCAGAAGATTCAGGACGCCATCGCTGAACAGTCACGGCTGAACGCCGAGAAGGCGAAGCAGTTGGCTGATGCCGAGGGTGTGGCCGCCAAGGGACGGGCTCTCATCGCATCGGGGGAGAAGCAGCTGGCCGAGGCCCGGCGCATGGTCAAGGAGGCTGAGGAGATGGACCTCGGCCACGTCGCCATCAAGGACGCCAAGCAGGCTCTGATTCTGGTCAAGCAGGAGTGGTCCGGCAAGCTCAACCAGCTGCAGGATGGTCACATCCGTCGCAAGTTCACCGAGCTGGAGAAGCTTCGCCGCCGGATGGTGGCCAAGACCGAGTCCCGGGAGTACGGAACCCCAGAGTTTCGCACCAAGGAGAAAGAGCGGCGCGAGAAAGAAGCCAAGGAGGCTGAGCATCTGCTCGGATCACCTGATGGACAATAACGTCATCCCGATTCGCAGATCAGAACGTGTCACCGTTGACGAAGCTCGCCGCGAGGTTGCCTACGTCAACGACGTAGCTATGACGTCCACGGGAGGAACCTGTCTCTCCCTATGCATCGCGGACGAGAACACGATGCAGATCGTTCTTTGGGGAGGACCGGTTCTGTGGGACTCCATTGATGATGATCGAGAGCTGATCGGTGTCTGCTCCAAGTGCAACGGTACCGGCAGCGACGTGAGCAAGCATCCGATCTCTGGGTGCAGCAACTGCGGCGGCGGCGGGAAGGTGCTTCCCAAGGAACCTCTCAGCCTGCACCTGCTGCACACCCTTCGGTCTCTCGAGACCGAGGTCGGTTCCATCTGCCGGGCTCTCGAGGACAACCTAAAGGCGGTGACGTGATGGGAGCGCCGCGGTTCGTCCGTGCCAGATACCGCAACACCTGCCGGTACTGTCACCAGGAGTTCGACGCCAAATTCCCCGGTACGACCATCTGCTACTCCGAGGAGTGCCAGGATCAGAAGGTCAAGGATGACCACAAGCGCAAGCAGGAAAAGAAGAGGGCAGCCAATGCATGAACCACTAGCCAATCTGATCCCCATGGAACAATGCATCCGCGGGCGGATCTATCGGGTCCACTGCCGAAACCTGGCTGTGGCAGTCTACGACGGCGAGGGTGGATTCATCGGCATCCGAACGAAGTTCGGCTCTCGCTACCTTTTCACGGAGTTCCACTGGGACAAGGACCCGCACCTCGGCACCGTGAAGGGCATGGAAGATCTTGGTATCGACGTGCCAGAGAACATCCCGGTTCTCGATGATCTTGGAACAGTCGACAAGAAGACCCAGCGCCCCGTTGCGTTCCACCCTGACAGGAAGTGGTTCTTCACTGACACGGATCAGAATGATCCTTCCATTGAGGCGTATCGAAAGAGCAACACGGCGCTGTTCAAGCTTCTTGACACGATCGAGAAGGAGCAGGACGAGAAGTGAAACGCGGCTGCAAGCTCATGGTGGTAGTTGAGGTCGATAAGATCGAAACCTCCGATCACATGAGCCGCATGGGAAAGATACTGCAGGAGCAGATCGAGAACACGCTGAGCAGCAAGAAAGAGAACGACGTTCTGGTGGTGATCTTGGCTGAGGGGGCAAGGATTCAGAAGGTATTCCAGCTAGGTGGAGGTCAAAAGGTACGAGAGGTACAGGTGACGACGGAAGAGCCGGCGCCGATGACGTTGAAGCGGGCTCGCAAGCGGTGGTGAAAGTGTCCAGGACGGAAGCGCGAAGGACCAACGTGGGCGACATCATCAACATCGGCAGAGCCAAAAGGATCAGGTTACTTAAGGATGTGCGCAAGAACCAGACACAGCCTCTCGCCTATGTGGCCCAGAAGTACGGCATGGGGGAAGTGCTGGAAGCTCTGGCCTGCGGTGAGCTGATCGTGGGCTCCGATGAGAATGGTGTTGACGTGGTGAAGATCGGCAAGAGCGGTGACTCCGACGATGAGGAGCACCGGAGCGTCAGGAGACGAGATCGTGGCACGTCTTAGGCCAAGGAAGCTAGAACCCGAGGAGCTGGAACTGGCAGATCTCGAGATCGAGATCGACTGCGAGGTCCGCGGCATGACCCGCGAGCAGTACGAGGCCGAGCAGCTGGCCATGATCGACGATCTTCGGTTGATGGAGTACGAAGCCGAGCAGGCCGCAGAGCTTCGGCAGTTCCAGAAATCCCAAGAGGAACTTCAGGACGCTGATGACGAAGAGCAGAGGTACCTGGACCGAGACGGCTGGGATGACTTCGAACCTGATCCCTATTACGATTGGCAATCCAGCTCCGGTGAACCACCCGAATAGCTGATCCGCCCAGCGAGGAGATTCTGATGCCCGTCACCAAGCGCCGCATTCGACTTCTCGAGACTGCTACCGAGCGCATCGGTCGCATGCTGTCGGAGAAGTACGATATCCGCGTGGTCTGGAAGCACGACGTTGCCATGACCAACGGGCGAACCGTCTGGCTGCCCACCATCGGAGAGGATGCGGCGCCTGAGTTTCTGGATGCCGTTCCAGGCCTCATCGATCACGAGGCTTTGGGTCACGTCCGGCACACCGACTTCCAGGTGATGGAGCAGGGTCTCAAGAAGCACAAGGAGCGCCTGCGCCTTCAGGGTCTGTTCAACGCTGTTGAGGATGCCCGAGTCGAGGCATGTGTCGTCAACGAGTACCGCGGCTGCCGGGTGAACTTCAACAAGCTGCACGACTGGGCGCTGCCGAAGCTGTTCCGGGACTGGGACAAGATCTCCCCGTGGGGAAAGATGGTCCAGGTCGTCAACATCATGACCAACTTTCCCGACGGTCACTGGGCCCGCCTCGAGGTCGCGAAGCTGGAGCCAGAGCTGTGGGCATTCGCGGCCCCTGTGGAGCCTCTGGCCTCCCGAGCCTCGAAGACAGCTGACACCGCTGAAGCACTGAAGCTGGCCGAGGAGATCTTGGAGCACCTGAAGGATGCTGCCCAGCAGCTGCAGCAAGAGCCACAGCCTGGTGATGGAGACGGTGACGGCACAGAGGATGGCGACGGGCCCAAGAAGAAGAAGTCCAAGAAGAAGCGGAAGCAGTCTGGCGACGAAGACGAGGACACCCCACCTTCCACCGGAGGGGAGGAAGAGGTCGAAGAGGACGGTGACGAGGAAGGCGACGGCGAGGGCGACGAGGGTGAAGACGAGGAAGAGATCGCGCCGTTTGTTCCCAAGGGACTCGAGGAGGAACCAACCGAGGAAGAGCTGGAGAAGGACGAGCAGATCACGTCGATCCAGAACCAAGCTCGCGAAGACGCTCGCGCCAGCCTCAACGGGAAGTTCAAGGATGTCTACCGCGTCTACTCCACCGAGCGCGACGTCGTGGCGACGGTGCCGGACGGATACCGCCAGACGGTGATGCGCCTGCTCGAGGAGAGCCGGAGAATCACCCACGTTCTCAAGTCCAAGATGATGCGCAACCTGCTATCCCAGAACCGGGCCCACTGGGAGCCGGAGCAGGAGCGTGGCAAGATCAACCCTCGCGCTGTGTTCCGGGTTGCCTTGCAGACCAGCAAACTGGTCTTCCGCAAGAGAGTCCCTTCGAACTCGTTGAACACGCGTGTGTCCTTGTTCATCGACCATTCTGGATCGATGAGTGGCCCCAAGCTCATGCTCGCGACCGAAACAGCGATCCTGTTCGGCGAGGTTCTGCACCAGCTCAAGGTGCCCTTTGAGATCTGCGGATTCTCGACGAGCACCTCTTGCTACGAAGGCGAAAACATCTACCGGTCTTGCACTCCGACAGAGCAGAAGCTCTACACCCGGTTCGGTGGATTGTGGATCGGCGTGTACAAGTCCTTCGACGAGGACTGGCCAATCGTCCGGCACCGCTGCTCCAACATGGCTCCGAACCAGCACGACAACACCTACGACGGAGAGACACTTCGGATCGCCGCCCAGCGCCTGCTGCAGTACCCAGAGCAGCGAAAGATTCTGTTCTGGCTCAACGACGGCGAGCCCTGCCCCAACGTTCAGAACTTCATCCAGCATCACCGGCAGTACCTGTCCGAGGTGGCGCAAGAGGTAGAGAAGATCGTCGAGGTGTTCGCCATCGGAATCAAGACGGACGCTGTGTCACATTTCTTCAAGAACCACGTCATGATCCGTGATCTTGACGACCTCCCACGAGTCATGATCGAGAAGTTGGACTCCCTGCTGCGGATTGAGCAGCAGAAATCACAACGTAGGGTGAGCCGATGAATCACCTTTTGCAAGATCATCGTGTTTCCATAACGATCAAGTACTGGGCCCTTTGGCTCGTTCACCGTTTCCCGGGTCAGGAACTGGAAGACGCAAGTCAGGATATGTGGATCGAGGCTATTCGAGCCTTGAAGTCTTTTGACTCCACGTCCCATGTCCAGTTTCCCACGTTCCTGTACTCACACCTTCGCTTCAAGTGCAAAACCGCACTGGATCGACGATGGAAAGAACAGAATAGCGTGGACAAGGCCTACAGGAACCCGGACGAGGAGATAGAGCCGCCGGCTTCCAGGTCAGAGGACTCATTCCTCAAAGAGGTGTGCAAGGGTCTCAAGCCACGGGAACAGAGGATTCTGTCTACTCTCATGGATCCTCCTGAGCAACTGCATCGGATGATCAAATCCGGTAACCCCGATTCTCGATACCGGACAGTTCGAAACGAGCACTTGGCAATCTGCTGTGGCGTCACCTCCATGCAGATCACCAGGTCGCTGAAGGTGATCGAGAAGCGATTCAAAAAGGTGATGGCCAAGGAATGACGAAGGAAGACGACAAGACGGACATGATGCCCTCTCTGTTTCCTCACAACCTGGGTTTCTCCAAGCCTGCCAAGAAGGCGGACCAGGAGACTGCCGAGGAGGATGCAGAGGCAGCCACGATCAAGGAACCGCAGGCGATACCGCCTGCCGATCCTTTTGAGGAGGAGATTGCAAGGATCCGAAGAGCCCAAAGCCCGGCGGTTCTCGAAGCCATAGATGCCTCTCCGTGCTTCGGAAGGCAGTGGTACGTCGACCAATATGATGATCCCAACGGAGAGGAGGAGTCTGGGATCTGCCCCGAGGACGGATGTGATCTGCGGGAGTGGTGCCAGCTGGTATGGCAGCGAGCCAGCCAGCAGCAGCTGGATCAATCCACAGAGAGTCCACCGGAGCGTGCTGAGGAGGTACTGCTGAAACGCCCCGGAAAGAAACGACTTGATGGCAAGTATCTCCGTCACCCCTACATCTCGACGGGTAGGCCTGTGGATAAGCTCGCCCACCGAGTGTGGGAGCTGCTAGGAGGTCCACCGGAGCTTCCCACGACCTGGACCTACCCACCTGCAAAGACGAAAGAGCAACAAGATCATGCTGCTTGGATCTTCAAGGAGATCTACGGCGAAGGCTTGATCTGTACCAAGAGGCAGAACTATCATCAATACTTCCGTGAGGGTAAGCACTTCCTGAGGGTCTGGGTCCGACTACCGGGAGGCGCCTGGTTCGATCTTTCTCCACTTCTTGCGAAAGCTGTTGTAAAGTACACTGATCTCAATGTAGAACAGCTCTCGTTAGAGAAACGTAAGACGAAGCCGTATTGGCACTACCCTTATCGGATCTACATTCACAAGATGAAGAACCTGATGCGCCTGGCAAAAGCGTTCGAACCGTTGGGGATCAGACCACTGGCTGATCTCCAATTCAATGGTCCTGGCGGACCAGGAGGAGACAATGAGGATCAAGGGTCTGAATGACAAAGAGCAGAAGTGCTTCAACATCCTCAAGGATGGAGAGCCGCACACGATCGCCGAGCTGAAGAAGCCGTTCTTGGCTGACGGTCGCGAGCACTGCAAGCAGGTCTACGAGAAGGGTTGGGGCGACCGCGAGGTCGACATCCAGGCCCAGTCCTTCGCTCGCAACAGCCTTCGCCGGCTCGTGCGTGATGGCTGGGTGGAGAAAGCTGCTTACGGTACCTACAAGATGACGGCCAACGGCAAGCGCTGGGTCAAGGACGGAAAGGACGCCACCAAGTCGTTCGGCACCAAGCGCGGGCGCAAGCCGATGACGGACGAGGAGAAGGCAGAGGCCGCCAAGAAGAGAGCCAAGAAGCCGAAGAAGGCAGCTGCCAAGAAGACCACCAAGAAGGCCTCTGCCAAGCCCGCCAGCAAGCCCAAGAAGGCCTCCAAGCCCAAGGCAAATGTCAAGGCGAAGTCGACCAAGAAGAACGGGGTCAGCACGAGCAAGGTCAAGGCGGCGAAGGCCAAGGCCGGGAAGGCTGCAGCCAAGGACAAGCTCGAGGCGGCCAAGGCGCGGGCTGCGAACCACGCTGAGGAAGAGGCTTCGGAGTGAGGTAGTTCTCCGTGCAGCTCGTTTGACCAACTTCTCACCCCACATTGGAGGTCGTCATGCCGTTCGCCATCGAGGTCCAATGCGCGGACTGTGAACACATCCGCACGATCTATCTCGACAAGAGCACTGCTCCTCCTGATCCCGAGGATGAGAAGTGCCCCGAGTGTGGATCAACCAACTTCTCCAGGTGTCTGGGCGCCAGCTACAACGTGAGTAACGATCCGGCTGTGCGTAGCGAGATGCTGAAGAAGAGAAGCTTGGATCACACCATTCGAACGGCGAAGGATAACGTCGAGAGGATCATCGAGAACCGACGGAAGGGAAAGACTCAGTAGCATGCAGACTCATCTTGCTCAGCACTTTCGTCGACCTCCAGGAACTCCATATGTGCCTCGTACGTGGAAGGGTGTAGCCGGCGGCATCTACACCCTGGTCAACACGATCCCGGAGTGGCACAAGCTTCGGGACCAGATGATGATCCTGAAGCACTTCGCGTTCGACACAGAGACCACGGGACTAGACTTCACCACCAAGAAGATCATCGGTTTCTCTGTCTCGTGGGGTGCAGAGAATAGCTACTACGTTCCGCTGCGACACGAG